>OBEQ011421496.1_pt1 | contig 15852 bp, 14 predicted proteins | sample 1670901 | NCBI WGS metagenome assembly OBEQ01 (sample SAMEA104232315, study PRJEB22302) | groundwater metagenome | biome: forest; feature: aquifer; material: groundwater | place: USA | collected 2011-08-07 | depth 5.4 m | reverse complement strand
ATATAGCCGAATGTTTCTGTTTTTAGAAACATTCAGAGCTCAGCGAGGATCATTCCTCGGGGAGACCACCTTTTTCATTTTACCGAAAGTCGTCCCGCGGAAAGCGTGCAGGACTGCATGAAGCGCTGCCATTACGGGGAGCATCTGGGTTAAAAGCGAGAACATTTTACGTTCTCGCTTTTTCTTTTTAATGGTAAAAGAACCGCCGCCGGTCCTTATTTTGATTGCCGCAATTATTGGTTTGGTTCTTAAACATTAAAGGTTTAAAATAGAAGTTACCATAAAAGGAGAGTGAAATGAAAACGACATTCGCGATTTTTTTGATAACTCTAATGACGATTTTTTTTGGGACAACACCGAGTTACGCTCATGAAGGCAAGGGTCATCCTACTGTAAGCCGTGCAATTCGTGAACTTGATGAAGCAAAAGAGATTCTTGGCAAAATTTCACCTGACGCAGGCGGTCACGTAGCAAAGGCTTCCCAATCTGTTGATCAAGCCATTCAAGAATTGTCAGCCGTAAAAAGTTCATCTAAGAAATCTTGACAGAGTTAGAAAACTTTAATTTTGAGTAATTAATTTTAACGTTTAATTTAAAAGTTCTTGTTTCTGCCCTTGAGCTACAGGATTAATTTTTATTGGAAGCTCAAGGACTGTACTGACTACCTATGAATTTATTCAATGAAAGTCAGCCTGACCCATTCGGGGAGAACTCATAACTAAAGTGATTCCAAGGCGTTGCCGGTGTATAATCCTAATCCGGCAGCGCCTTTTTTGTCGAATAGCAAACCCGTCCCGAAACAAGAGGAGGTTCCAATGTCAAAATCAGGTGCACTTTTTTATGGAATGGCGGCCTATGCTGTTTTTTTCGCCTCGTTTCTTTATGCCATCGGCTTCACAGGAAATATTTTTGTCCCTAAAAGTATCGATTCCGGAGCACCGAATGCACTTGCCGGTTCCTTCGTCATCAATCTTCTTTTGCTCGGCGCCTTTGCGATTCAACACAGTGTAATGGCGCGCCAAGGATTTAAAGTATGGTGGACGAAAATTGTTCCAAAGCCCATCGAGCGGAGCACCTACGTTTTGATTGCAAGCTTGCTTCTTCTTTTGCTTTATTGGCAATGGAGGCCCTTAACCTTCGTGGTATGGGAGGTCACGGGGTTGGGATCACTTTTTCTGCAAGGTTTATTTTGGCTTGGATGGATCATCGTTTTGCTTTCCACATTTATGATTGGCCACTTTGATCTCTTTGGCCTGAGGCAGACATTCCTCTATTGGCAAGGGAAACTATACAGTCCTTCCCCTTTTAAAAAAGTTGGACTTTACAAAATTGTCCGGCATCCCATTATGCTGGGTTTCATCGTCGCTTTCTGGGCGGCTCCCCGGATGACAGTGGGTCACCTTCTTTTTGCTGTCATGACCACAGCCTATATTCTCATTGGGATTGCCTTTGAAGAGCGGGATTTAAAAAGATTCCACGCCAGTGATTACGAGGCTTACCGCAAAGAGGTTCCGGCTTTAATTCCTTTTTTTAAAAAGGGTTCAAAATAAATTGCATAAACGTTATAACTCGCTTAGACGGCTAAAGGGATTTTAGCCGCTTCAAACAGCGCCTTGATCGAAATGACTTCGATTTGGAAGTTAATTGTAGAGTTCCGAAACGCGTCCAATACGGGGAGTTTTTATTTCTAACCCTCTGCGAATACTTTATTCGCAGAGGGTTCTTGTTTTTATCCTGAAATGGACGTGGTATATTTGGAACAAAAGTGGGCAAAATGGGAAAGAAAAAAAATTATCTTCTGGAATCAGTTGTTGCTTTATTTTCAGGCCTTCCAAGAGGCAAAGTACTGGATTTAGGTTGTGGAGATGGCGATTATGCCAAAAGATTAAATGATTTAAGGTTTGAAGTCATTGCTTCCGATATGGATTTGGAGAGGTTTAAATATCATGATTTGATAAAGTTTGAGAGAAGCAATTTAGAGAAACCCCTGCCATTTCCTGAAAACAGTTTTGATTACGTTCTATTTTTAGAAGTGATAGAACATTTATATAATCCGCATTTTGTTATCGAACAGATTAGTCAAGTTTTAAAGCAAAAGGGCGTTTTAATTCTCTCTACTCCAAATATCTTAAATCTTCGTTCTCGAATGAGATTTTTGTTTGAAGGCGGTTTTGATTTCTTTCGTGAACCTACTCTAGATTACCGCAATATGTTTCCAATCCAATCCCAAAATATGCACGTTGTTGTATGGCGGTATCAAGAATTGGAATATCTTTTATTTAGGAATGGATTCTGCATGGAAAATGTTCATACGGATTTAATGGAATCATCGCTGAAAATTCTTGGGTTCCTATTATTGCCTATTATTAAATTCCAATGTTGGAAGACAGAAAGACGAGCACTAAAGAAAGGAGGCGTAGATTATCGGAGAATAAATAGAATTTTATTCTCAAAGGAATTGTTGTTTGGCAGACATCTTATTATCGAGGCAATTAAAAATGGAGATGTTGTTCCGCACGCCAAAGAAACAGTTTAACTAGTAGTAACCAGTTTTTTCTTCTGAAGCGTTATAAAATTACGAAAGCCTCTTAATTCAGGCTGCTAAAGCTAGGACCTGTTGAATTGTTTCCCTACCTACCGTAAGGACCATAGCACGGAAATCTTCCGAAGGGTTCCGGAACGCGTCCAATACGGGGAGCGTAAGCTAGGCGAAATCGATGAATTTTGGCTTCATCTTTTTATTTTTGATATAATAGGGCAATTCCAAAGAGGGAAAATATGAAAGTCAATATCGGGCTATCAGATAAAAATAGAAGTGGCGCAGTTGAGATTCTGAACAGCCTTCTTTCCGATGAATATGTCTTATACACAAAGACTCGGAATTATCATTGGAATGTGACCGGTCCTGACTTTAGTGAGCTTCATAAATTTTTTGAATCTCAGTATGAAACACTTGACGATATTGTGGATGAAGTCGCCGAGCGCACCCGATCTTTGGGAAGTGTATCTTTTGGAACGCTCGCCGAATTTTCAAAACATACACGCCTTAAAGAAAAACCAGGTCAAAACCCAAGCGCTCAGGGCATGATTCAAGATCTCCTTTCAGATCACGAAGCAGTCATTCGAAGCTTAAGAGCAGATCTCGAAGCCTGCGCGAATGAATATCGGGACATGGGTACAAACGATTTTCTCACGGGGCTCATGGAACAGCACGAAAAGATGGCCTGGATGCTCCGTTCTTTTTTTAAGAAGTGATCAATCATCATTCCTTTTCATTTTAAATTCAGTGTGAATCTGCAATAATTTCCCGCCATGATTCTCATATTAGGCGATTCATTGGAAATCATGACAGCGCTGACTTACATTGAAAGACTCGAATCCATTTAAGGTGGTCAGCACAGTCCTGACTTCCGATGAAAGAAATTAATGAAAGTCAGGACAGCACTGACTACAGTTAAACTAGATTTAACGATGGACTAATGAAAGTCAGTGCCGCCATGGGAGAGAAACCAATCGGTGTCGCCATAGTTGGAGCGGGAGCGGCGGGACTGATGACTGCAATTTGGGCGGGAAGAACGGCCCAAGCAAAACAGATATCGCTTCATATTCTTCTGTTTGACACGCGTCTGAAAATCGGCGCCAAGGTTTTAATGTCTGGCGGAACGCGATGTAATGTGACCAACAAGGAAGTAGAACCCTCCGATTATGAAGGCGGGCCAAGCCATTTTGTAAAACATGTTTTCGAAGCATTTACACCTCAAGAGACCATTCGATTCTTTCAAGAAATCGGAGTCGAACTTGTCCTGGAACCCACCGGAAAATATTTTCCTGTCACTCATTCCGCACAAACTGTTTTAGATGCGCTTACAGAAGAAGCGGAACGAGTCGGAGTCACGTTAAAAAGAGGCGTTCAAATTACGAAAATTAAAAAAGGAGACGATTTGTTTCATCTTAAAAGTGCAGATGGGGCTTATCAAGTTTCGGCTCGGAAAGTTATTTTGACCACAGGAGGACTTTCTTATCCGACAACGGGAAGTGACGGCACGGGTTATGGAATCGCAAAAAGTTTTGGGCACGCCATTGTAAATACATTTCCCGCTCTTACTCCCTTGCTTACCAATGATGACGAGTGGAAAAGTTTAAGCGGCATTACGTTTGAAACGAAACTTTCTTTTTTTAGGAATGGAAAGAAAGAATGTGACTACTGCGATTCATTTTTATTTACTCACTTTGGTTTTAGCGGGCCAGCAGCACTTGATGTCAGCAGACATTTTGCAAGTACAGCCAAAGAGGAGAATCCTCAAATCGTGGCCAGTTTTCTTCCAAATTCAACAGAAGAATTTTTAAAGGCCGTTTTTCAAACTGCTCAAAAGAAAAGTCCGAGTAAACTCATCAAAAATCTTTTGGCTGAGGAATTTTCATTGCCCGATCGATTCGTAGAAGCGTTTCTTAAGAAAATGGGTGTAAGTGGAAAAGACTCGATTGGAAAATGTTCCAGCGAAAACCGTAAGAAGCTCGTTCGTTTCCTTCTTAATTATCCACTGGAAATTACGGGCGTTTTTGGTTACAAAAAAGCGGAAGTGACCGCGGGAGGAGTCGATCTTAAAGAAGTGAAAGTTTCAACGATGGAATCAAAAATTGTGGACGGGCTTTATTTCGCCGGTGAAATTTTGGATGTGGACGGCCGAATCGGTGGGTTTAATTTCCAGTGGGCGTGGAGCACAGGAGCGGTGGCTGGTCAAAGCGCTGCGCGGAGTTTAATTTTATGATTTATCTCGCCTCAACTTCTCCGAGAAGAAGATTCCTCCTTAAGAAAGCAGGAATTTCTTTTCGCATTTTGAAACCCCGCTATCAAGAAGACGATCGTTTGAAAGCTCCACCTTCTGAAATTGTTAGAATCCACGCGATTGAGAAAGCGAAGTCTTGTGTAGACCAAGCCAAAGACGGAATCCTTCTTGCCGCGGATACAATCGTTTATCTTGATGGTGAAGTTATCGGCAAGCCAGAGAATATGAAACACGCCCGCCAAATTTTATTGAAACTTCAAGGACGGTGGCATGCCGTTTTCACGGGCGTTTCAATTTTTAAGATTAAGTCGGGGCGGATCGCAAAGAAAACTGTTTTTGTTGAAAAAACAAAAGTGCGCTTGAAAACGCTCACCCCAAAAGGAATCGAAAACTATTTTAAGAAAATAAATCCCTTGGATAAAGCAGGTGCTTATGCCATTCAATCCCCTCACGGCGGCATTGTGATGGACGTGAAGGGACACTTCTCAAACGCCATCGGCCTCCCCGTCGAAACCGTTCTGAAAAAGCTCTGTTCGTTTAAGTGATGAACAATTTGTAATTTGAAAGTCAGCCTCTTTTCATCTCTTATAGGAAGAGCTTCGGTGGAATTATCTGGTGGGTTTTGGGCTAATGGTTGCCGCCGTCTTTTTTGTGTTCAAGAGATGGTGAAAAATGAAGACCGGACTCGACGAGCCCGGTCTTCATTGGGCAGCTTCTTTCTAAGTTATCGATTAACGTCTATGACCGCCGAAATGAGGCATGCCGCCAAATCGGTGTCCGTTTCCGGGACGAGGTCCACCAAAGGGTCGGCCGCTTCGATCTTGACGGAAGTCCCTCCGGTCTTGACGTAGGTCTCTCGCATCTTTTCTGAAATCCCTTCGATCATTTCTAACGTCTTTGTAATCGCCACGCAAGCCTCTTCTATCTTGACGATTATCACGATGATCCCTTCTCAGATCCCGACGATCTTGGTGAATGTCTCGATAGTCTTTCTTCAGATCAGATTGGTCAGTGCGGATTTCCTGACGTTCGTTTTTGATCGCTTGAAGATCTTGAGTTGTATCTACACCAGCTTTGCGATCTTGACGAAGTTTTTGATAATCTTCTTTGAGCTCGCCTTGATCTTTCCGTAAATCTTGGCGGTCTGTCCTTGCTTCTTGCCACTCCTTGCTGAGATCTTGACGGTCTTTGTTAACATCCTGATAGTCCCTCTTGATGTCTTGACGATCGTTTCTCACATCTCGCCAGTCTTGTCTTAAATCTTTTCGGTCGCCCCTGATATCCCGCCAATCTTTCCGGATATCCTGACGTTCGTTTTTGACGTCCTGCCCAGCATTGGTTGCAGTATTGGTGGTTGTGGCGTCATTCGTAACACTGTCCGCCGCAAACGCAGCGTATGAAAGTCCTAGAGCTAGGACCATACTCATCATTAACGTTACTACCAATTTCTTCACAGTTTCCATTTTAAACCTCCTTATTGAATGCCATTTGCTGACATTGCTTTTTCTACTGTGTTAGACGTAACGACATCAGAAAAGATTAGTGATAGCTGTAACTTATCTCTAAATAAGGACTTAAAAATGGTTCTCATCCGTTTCTCAGGAAGAGATTTTGGTAACTATAATTTGTTTTTCTGGAATGCAAATCCAAGGACGTAGTATAATTTTCGCATTGGCGATGGAGTTCGCCGGCGAACCGTCCTTATTAAATTTATAAAAGTTAGTCGGTATAGGGACTGATGACTCCTACAATACAATGATGTTGTAGGAGTTTTTGTTTTTGGGAGGGCTTTGAGTGAAGTGGGTTAATTTAATTATCGGAGGGATTGCAGGAACCGTTGCTCGGTACATGCTGGCCGGTGCTACCGCCATTAAAGGTTTTATGGGATTTGGCTGCAAAAGCCACATGCACACCGCAAAACTGCTTCGGTTTTCAGAAGATTTGCCGATCGTTGTTGAAATGGTGGATGGCGAAGAAAAAATCAATCGATTTCTGCCGCATCTGGATGAAATGGTTAAGGAAGGTTTGATCACGCTTGAGAGAGTTAATGTGATTATGTATCGTGCGGATCATGTCGAGAAACCTTGAAAACATACTGCCCATTTATGATTTGTAAAAGGCAGATTTTTAAATGAAAGATGAAGAAGTAGAAATAAAGAAATCTCGTTGGCTCACTTGGGAAGTGTTTGGCTTTGGCCTCACAAGTTTTTTTAGCGATCTTTCTCATGAAGTCGCGACGGCGCTTTTGCCCGTTTTCTTAGCTTCTTTAGGCGCTCCTGCTTATGCAATCGGTCTAATCGAAGGTGTGGCGGATGGGCTAGCAAGTTTTGGAAAGCTGATTGGCGGTTGGGCAAGCGACCAGTTGGGCAAGAGAAAATCGCTTGCGCTCATTGGATATTCGTTAACGGGTGTTACCCAAGGGTTTTTTGCTTTTGTGACATGGTGGCCGCAGGCTCTCTTCGCGCGAGTTATCGGATGGATGGGGCGAGGTTGGAGGACACCGATTCGCGACGCTTTATTTCACGAGGCCGTTCCAAGGGAAGCCTCTGGTCGCGCTTTTGGATTCGAGAGAATGCTCGATACTTTGGGGGCCGTTATTGCTCCTCTCGTTGCTTTCTTTTTTCTTTCAAGGGTTGGTTTCCGAAATCTTTTTATTTTGACATGGATTCCCGGAATCTTTGCCGTGGCTTGTTTCTTCGTCTTCGTCAGAGAACGAAAGATATCTCATTTGAAATCATTTTCTCTCACAGAGGGGATCCAAAATTTTTCACCAGAGTACAGACGTTTTCTTTTGGGCGTTACTTTATTTGGTCTCGGCGATTTTTCTCACACTCTTTTGATTTATTGGGCAGGAATTTTGATGGCCCCAGTTTACGGAATGGCAAAAGCGTCGAGCTTAGCTATTCTTCTTTATGCTTTCCACAATATCGTTTACGCATTGGCTTCCTATCCGATGGGGCATCTCGGCGATAAGATTGGAAAAACCCGTATCCTCGCTCTAGGTTATGGGATTGCTTCTATCATGTTTCTCGGATTGTCCTTTGCTAAAGGAAATCCCGGTTTCCTAGCCTTTATCTTTTTTCTGGGCGGGCTTTATATTGCTGTTGAGGATGCTCTCGAAAGGGCCATAGCCGGCGACCTCCTCAGTTCGCCTATTAAAGGAACCGGTTATGGTGTCCTGGCTTCTTTAAATGGAGTCGGCGATTTGCTTTCAAGTTTTATTGTTGGGATGCTTCTTTCATTTAGTTCTCCCATCACCGCGTTTGGCTATTGCTTTGTCCTTTCTCTGCTCGGAGCATTCCTCATGTTTCGGTTGTCTCATCGGAAGTGAGAATGGTGAAAAAGGATGCTTAAACCGAAACTTTTTACGACTTTAAAAGATTACTCTTGGCCGCAATTTAAAGCGGATTTAACTTCAGGCATTATCGTCGGAGTTATTGCGCTGCCTCTGGCCATTGCTTTTGCCATTGCTTCCGGTGTTTCTCCAGAAAAAGGACTTTTTACCGCAATTGTAGCGGGCTTCATTATTTCAGCTTTGGGGGGAAGCCGCGTCCAAATCGGCGGACCGACCGGCGCCTTTGTTGTCATTGTTTACGGCATCGTTCAGAAATATGGAATAGACGGCCTTATGACCGCAACTCTCATGGGCGGAATTATTTTGATGATCATGGGATTTTTTAAATTCGGGTCTGCGATCAAGTTTATTCCCTATCCCGTGGTTGTGGGTTTTACGAGCGGAATCGCACTCATTATTTTTTCTTCTCAAGTGAAAGATTTCTTTGGGCTTCAAATGGGGAGTGTGCCGGCTGATTTTTTGGCCAAGTGGTCCGCTTACCTTCATCACTTTGGCGCTATTAATTACTATACCCTTGGTGTTGGAGCGGGCTCTCTTTCCATTATTTTTCTTTGGCGAAAAGTATCTCGACGCCTTCCTGGGCCGTTGATTGCTTTGGTTATTTCTACTCTAGCCGTTAAGATTTTTCACCTGCCGGTTGAGACGATTGGAAGCCGCTTCGGAGAAATTTCCCATTTGCTTCCAGCGCTTTCTTTTCCTCACGCGAGCTTTGAGCTGTTGAGGAATCTTATTCCCAGCGCGGTGACAATTGCGGTTCTTGCCGGGATTGAATCGTTACTTTCAGCTGTGGTGGCGGACGGAATGATTGGCGGAAAACACCGTCCAAATATGGAGCTTGTTGCTCAAGGAATTGCCAATGTTGTGTCGCCTCTATTCGGAGGAATGCCGGCAACGGGTGCAATTGCGCGCACCGCGACCAATATTAATAACGGAGGACGCACGCCAGTAGCCGGTATGGTTCATTCTGTTGTACTTCTTGTGATCATGGTTTTTCTTGGAAAGTGGGCAGGCCTTATTCCTTTGGCTTGTCTTGCCGCAATTCTTGTTGTGGTTGCTTATCACATGAGCGAATGGCGTTCTTTTCTGATGGTGCTGAAAAGTCCCAAGAGTGATGTTGCAGTTTTACTCACCACCTTTGGTCTTACGGTGATTTTGGATTTGACCGTGGCGATTCAAGCAGGAATGTTGCTTGCGATTTCTTTATTTATGCGGCGCATGGCGCTTGTAACGAATGTTGGTGTGATTACGCGGGAGCTCATGGATGAAGATGAAAGCGATGATCCAAATGAAATTAGCAAACGTGAAGTGCCCGAGGGAGTCGAAGTTTATGAAATTAACGGGCCCTTTTTCTTTGGAGCTTCTTATAAATTCTTGGAAGCCATGAATGTTGTGGGAAGCAAAGCACCCAAAGTCCGGATTGTTCGTATGCGCAATGTCCCTGCAATTGATGCCACTGGGATTCATACTTTAAAGGAAGAATACAATAATTCCAAGAAGCGCGGGATCGCTTTTATTATTTCGGACATTCATGCCCAGCCGCTTATTGCTCTTGAAAGAGCCGATCTATTGGAAGCGATTGGTGAAGAAAATGTTTTTGGTAATGTTGACGATGCTTTAAATCGAGCGCGAGGAATTTTGAATCTACCCAAAATGGAACGACCCGTTCCTTTCGTTCCGACCGTCAAAAGAGAAATGGACGATAAAATTTAACAATACCAAACCCGAAACAACAGGAGGGCGTATGCTGTTTGCTATTAAGATTATTGTCTCCGGAATTGTAATCGCTTACGTTTCTTGGCTTGCGGGAAAGAACCCCATCTTGGCAGGTTTCATCATTGCGTTGCCTTTGATGTCGATGGTGAGCATTATTTTTTCCTATTTCGAATATCGAGATATGGCAAAAATTAATCAATTCGCCTTCTCCATTCTTGTTGCGGTTCCGCTGTCCCTCACGTTTTTCATTCCTTTTGTGTTGAATAAATGGCTCAAGATGAATTTTCCGTTAACGTATGTTCTGGCGATTGTTTGTGTGTCAGCCGCCTACTTTTTGCACCACTCGATTTTTAAAGGAAATTTACTTCGTTAGATGAGCGCTAAAAGTTCAAGCGAAACATCTTGTTCTCTCTGGGAGTTTTTGCTTTACTTCCTTTATCTCGGAACGTTTGGATTCGGCGGGCCGATCGCGCTTGCGGGTTACATGCAGCGCGATCTGGTTGAGAAACGCCGATGGATTTCAAAAGAAGATTACATTGATGGCTTAGCGCTGGCGCAATTAGCACCAGGACCGCTTGCAGCCCAGCTTGCGATGTATTTGGGCTATATCCGAGCTGGAATTTTAGGCGCTACACTCGTTTCACTTGCTTTCATTCTCCCTTCCTTTTTAATGGTCATCGCTATTTCCTGGTTTTACGTCCGCTTTGGCGGACTAATTTGGATGCAGGCCCTTTTTTATGGAATCGGAGCCGCAGTGATTGGAATCATTGTGAGAGCCGCTTATAAACTTGTGAAACTTACTTTGGAAAAAGATATAATGCTTTGGATTATTTTCTTTGTGTTGGCCGTAGCTACTGCGCTAACACAATCTGAAATAGCCATTTTATTTATTTTGGCAGGGTTTATTTATATGGTGTTCAACGCTCCGCCATTTAAAAAATTTAGCAAGGCCTCTTTGCTTGCCGCCGTGCCGTGGCTTGGGAGCCAAGCGGTCCAAACAGGAGTTCCAGTCTCTCCAACAAATTTGCGTATTCTCGGATTTTTCACGAAAGCAGGCGCGATGGTATTCGGAAGCGGTCTTGCAATCGTCCCGTTCTTATATGGTGGTGTCGTGAAGGAATATCATTGGCTCAATGAACGGCAATTTATGGATGCCGTGGCTGTAGCAATGATTACACCAGGCCCAGTTGTAATTACAGTTGCTTTCATTGGTTATCTCGTGCGGGGGTTTTGGGGAGCAAGTCTTGCAGCGCTTGGCGTCTTTCTTCCCGTTTATCTTTTTGTAGTGATTCCAAGTCCGTGGTTTAAAAAGCATGCTAAAAATCCGCAGCTTAATGCGTTTGTGAAGGGAGTTACTGCTGCAGCTACCGGTGCTATTGCTGGTGCTTGCTTTGTTCTGGCTCAACGTGCTATTTTTGATATTCCGACAGCCACGATTACGTTGTTAACTCTGGCCTTTCTGATTTATTTTAAGATTCAAGAACCCTTTTTGATCGCATTGGCCGGAATAGCGGGGTTGATATTCTTTCGTCATGCCTAAAGTAGCGAACCAAGACAAAGATTTGCAGGCCGCTCATGAGATAGGGAGGATTTACAATTCCCTTCTTGATAAGAAAACGCTTTGCGAATTTTTTCTGGAAAGCGTTTTAATATTTGTTAAGGAGTGCGACGGCTTTTTGTTTTTGGCTGGAAACAACGATCAACTTTGGCTTGAGTCGAAAACGACACATGCCGAGCCCCCTGCTTCCTTGAAGCGCGAAGCGGATTCGGTTTTCCAAAACGGCCAGCCGGTTTATAAGGAAGATTCCCTTTATCTTCCTTTGATTGTTCGTAATACGGCGATCGGCCTCGCGTGTTTTTTGAGAAAATCAGGCGCTCCTCCTTTTACTCAGCTAGACTTTACGCTTGTTTCCGACCTTTCGTTCCAGCTTGCAGGCGCATTGAAAAATCTGCTTCTTTTTGAACAAAATTTTAAAATGGAACGCTTGGCAGCCGTCGGCCAGACGGTGGGCGCTGTGTTGCACGAGATCAAAAATATTATCCAGCTCGCCAGCTTCTCAGATGAGTGCTTGCGTATGGGGTTGCGGGAGCACAAGGAAAAATACATCACGCAAGGTACCGAAGGGATCGGAAAGGCTTTGCGCGAGCTCGACGGATTTACTTACGAAATGTTAAGTCTCACCAAAGATTATAAGATTAAGCCTCAGAAGATTAAAATTCAATCTCTTCTTGGGGAGCTTAAACGCGATTTCCAAAGGCAAGCGGAAGAATTTGGTGTTGAACTCGATTTTCAAGCGGAAGAATCATTCCCTGAAGTTGACGGAGAATACAAATCGCTTTATCGGGCGCTTATTAATCTAGTGAAGAATTCGTTTGAGGCGCGTGGTGAAAAAAAACCTTACATTCGAATTCGAGTTCGTTCAAAGGACAAAGACTTCTACGAAATCGTTGTCGAGGATAACGGCAAAGGGATGACGGAGGAAGTTAGGGCAAAGGTATTTCAGGCCTTTTATACGACCAAAGGGGAGCAGGGGACCGGCTTAGGTCTTATGATTATTGACAGGACAATCAAAGCTCATCAAGGAAAAATTGAACTTGAAAGCCAATCGGGGGCAGGAACCAAATTTATCCTGACCCTTCTTAAAAAGTTGTCTACTTAGAAAAAGTTCTGCTCACCAGCGAATTTTTTACCGCTGATTTTTACTTGCGCTTACCGGCACCGGGACCTCCGGCTGGTCCCGGCGGATTTTTCCAGTCAGTACCTTGTCCGCCAATTAGACCTGGAGGATTATCGGTTCGATTTGGATTATCTTTCCATCTTGGACCAGCTCCAGGCCCGCCAGCAGCACCTGGTGGATTTCCCATATCAGTTCCTCTGCCTCCGAGCGGCCCCGGAGGATTATCGATCTTGTTAGGGTTGTCTGTCCATCTTGGGCCGGCACCTGCACCACCGGCAGGACCAGGAGGATTTGCGCCGGGATGTTGCTCTTTGAATTGTTGACGGGCGTACTGCCTTTCTGCTTGATCTACCGTACCATCGCCATTGGCATCCATTTTTGCTTTTGCTTCAGGATGATTTTCTAACCATTTTTTAAAAGCGGCGCGTTTGGGATATCCATATCCTGGACCGGCTCCAGGGCCTCCTTCAGCACCTGGAGGATTTTTCCAATCAGTACCTTGTCCGCCAATTAGACCTGGAGGATTATCGGTTCGATTTGGATTATCTTTCCATCTTGGACCAGCTCCAGCTCCACCCACAGGACCCGGCGGATTACCAAAGTCGGTTCCACGACCACCGATTGGTCCTGGAGGATTATCAATTCGATTGGGATTATCCGTCCAACGAGGTCCAGCACCTGGTCCACCTGCAGCACCTGGAGGATTTCCGAAATCTGTACCGCGTCCTCCGATGGGGCCGGGAGGATTATCGATGCGGCGGGGATTGTCTTTCCACACAGGACCGGCGCCTCGTCCGCCTGTGGGACCAGGCGGGTTTGCGTGTTTGGGACCGGCACCAGATCCACCTGCTGGACCTGGCGGATTACCGCCTCCCACTCTTTTGGCAAATGCAAGATCAGAAGTAGCAAACACGATGAAAGTCGAAATCACTGCGCAAATCAAAAACCTTTTCCATTTTATCTCTGGCGGTAAGGTTTGAAACATAGGCGAACCCTCCTTTTCTTCAACTTGAACGTGGACGAATACATCTTCATTTATCGGTCTTACGCTCGATTAGTTGAGACTTATAAGATAAGACGCGAAAGGGCCCGGAAAGGTTTAGCCCGAATGATTTAGGGGAGATAATACGTATTTTTTGCGTCGAACTTCACGCTTTAATTTCAAGTCGAATCTCCTTTGAGTCCGACATTTTTTAAATTTTTGGAAACTAGGCCTCCTAAGTTCTGACGATTTGATATTCTCACGACCCCAAGGTATTCTTTATCTTGAGTGCCACTGTAAACTGAACATGAGATATAACGTATGGGATATGAGCAGAAAGGTAGGCGAATCGTGAAACTGACAACGCACCGAATGGTCGTGGTCCTTCTAACCATTTTTATGATTTTGGTTGTTGCCGGACGGGTACAAGCGGATACCGAACTTAAATTCGAAAAAGCGTCGTTTATTGAAAATAAGGGCGAGCAGATAGGTAACGCCATCGAAGTGCGTGAGAATCACATTTATGTTGCCGGCATTGATACTGATTCAGGCTCGAAATCAATTCTGGCGGGCTATGTTCCACCTGCTAATGCACCTATATGGAGTTTCCGCTGGTCGGATGAAAAAGGACCTACGCCGTTTACGTCCGTTGTATTTAACGATGTCGCAACCACGGACGAAGGACTTTATTTTGTCGGATATGGGTTGTCAGACAGTAAAGGCAAAAAATATTCTACAAGCCTTCTTGTGAAATTCCCACTCGATCCATCCGCGGGACCGAAGGTAGGAACGCCAATTTGGGTTGCACGCCCCGAATTTTTCCCTGCCTTTAAGCAAGAGGCCTTCCAATCAGTTATTGCCGTCAAAGAATTGGGTTCAACCTTTATTTATGCAACTGGTTATGCCTCAAGCGCGGATAATAATAGTACCGCTCTCTTGGCCAAATACGATGCAGACGGCAAGCTGGTATGGTTTAAGACGCTCAGCGACACAAGTGCGTTTAAGAAGAGCGGAGGCACTGCTTTGGCAGCACTCAACAGTTTCATTTATGTTTCCGGTTATTCTGGTTCCGGCAAGAAGAAAGATAAGTTTGAAGACTATCCTTTGGATGCACAACTTTGGAAATACGATTCTTCCGGTCAGCAAATTTTTGAGCAGAAATTCAAAACCAAACTGTATCCACTCAAATCCTCGATGGGTGAGATGAAGTTGGATATGATTGCGTCAGGGAATCATCTTTACATCGTTGGCAGCCAAAAAGGCGCCGGAGGGAAAGGGAAAGGCGGAGACGCGCTGCTTCTTAAGTGCGACGAAAACGGCACTTTGATTTGGGAAATGAAGCGGAGTGCTGACTCAGAATCTGAGTCCCATTGGTACGGATTGGTGACAGCCATTGCTGCAGGTTCGGATCGGCTTTATGTTGTGGGACATACGGAAGACGTTGGAAAAGAAGAATCCAAGAAAAATGAAGATGCTTTCCTTCTTGAGGTGGACAAAGAGTACGGAACGGTTCTCGCCACCCACAGCTACGGCGATTCTAAGAATAACGAAGCTGCTTTAGGAGTTCAAGTTGTTGGAACGGATGTTTACGTTGTTGGGCTGAGACGCCAACAAGCCACTGGCGATAGCGATCTGATGCTTTTGCGATATTCCCCTCTTCCTGGCATCGAGGTGAAAATTGATATTCAGCCTGATGATTCCGATAATGTGATTGTTCAGGAGCTGAAGAAAGGCAAGGACGACGCTGAAGACGGGAAAAACATCAAGAAGGGGAAAATAGCTGTCGTCATTTTCTCAACACCAAAGTTAAATCTTCTTTCAGAAGTGAAACATGGTTCGCTTACGTTCGGCCGGACGGGGAATGAAAATACTTGGCAAAGTTGTAGCGTTAAGGATATGAACGGAGACGGTCTGGTGGATTATCTATGCCATTTTAAAGCCCCGTGGAGTGCGGGTGACAACTCATGGCCGGCGTTTCGAGTTGGGGACGCGAAGGGTATTTTGAAGGGCCAGACCAATTCCGGAAGTCGTTTGCTCGGAACGGATTTGGTTCGAATTAAGTCATCGGATTCCGAATTTACCGTATCAAATACCGCACAGATGACGACAGCAACCGGTCCAGCACTCACAACCCTTGTTTCGCAACCGCTGCTCACAAAGCCCGCGCCTTCTCCGGCTCCTGCACCGACAACTTCTACGACCACGTCGGCCTCGGCTTCACCTACGACGATGATTTCTATAGCTCCATTAGCTTCTTCACCGACATCGTTACCTACACCCACAACCTCGACTGCTCCGATAATAGAACCGCAACCATCACCACCAACTACTTTACCT
>OBEQ011370476.1_pt1 | contig 15852 bp, 14 predicted proteins | sample 1670901 | NCBI WGS metagenome assembly OBEQ01 (sample SAMEA104232315, study PRJEB22302) | groundwater metagenome | biome: forest; feature: aquifer; material: groundwater | place: USA | collected 2011-08-07 | depth 5.4 m | reverse complement strand
CCAGCATGATGTTCATGATCACGATGCCGCCCACCACGAGCGAGATCGACGCGATGGCAATCGTCACCGCAAAAAAAGTCGAGCTGATGCTTTTCCAGAGATCGAGAAAGGAATCACTGGTCTCCAGGCTGAAGTCGTCTTTTGCTCCGTAGGCAAGGTGGCGCCGCCCCCGCATGATCTGCCGGACTTCGTCCACGCTTTCCTGGATCCGCTTCGCGGAAGCGGCGCGCGCGGTCACCCGCAGCGAATCCCGCGGCGAGCCGAATTCTTTCCGGTAGGTGGACAACGGCAGGATGATCCAGTTGTCCTGCGAATTGCCCAGCGTGGAACCAAGCTTTTTCCCCACACCGACCACCTGGCACGGCGTATTGTTCCAGCGGATTTCACGCCCCAGCGGATCCACTCCCGGCAGCAGGTTTTCCACCAGGTCCCATCCGATCACGCAGACCGGCGCCGCGCTCCGCAGATCCGCATCGGTGATGTGACGTCCGGCCAGCAGGTCCACGTCGTAGAGCCGCGGCATTTCCGGCGTCCAGGCGCGCAAGTTTGTGTCCTTCACCGAGTTCAGGCCGGACTTTGTCTCGACGCGCCCACCCAGCGCGGCGCCCACTTCTTTGCAGGTCTTGGAAGTATCGCGGATGACCTCGAAATCCTCGTACCTGATTGGCTTGCGTTTTTGGAACTCCACAAAGTCGTCCACGTTGGTCACGATGAAGGGCTGTTTGGTAAGACCGAAGACGTCCGCGCCCAGATTGAATACTTTCTCGGTCACGTACTGGTTCGCACCGTTGATCAGGCTTACAACCGCGATGACGGCCATGACCCCGATGACGACGCCCAGCAGCGTCAGCACGCTCCGCAGTTTGTGCGCCCACAGGCTGGAGGTGGCAATCTCCACCGCCTCGTACAGATTCATTGTGGAAGTACGCGCCATCGGACGGATTGCCTCATCCTAACATACGCACTACCTTCTCCCGGAATTACGGCCCTGGCAAGGCTGTCAGGCAAAAAGAAACGGCGGGAAGCCAACCGGCTCCCCGCCGCTCTGGTTGAGCGCTATTTCTCTGCTAGAAGCTGACCTTGAACCCGAACTCGATCGACCTCGGCGTCCCCAGGCCAGCCGCCGGTCAAAAATAAGAGAGGCGGGGGCTATCGGGCGACCTGCTGGGGCTCTCAAAAAGGGTAAGATCGATCATCAGCCCACATGGCGGATTCGCTCCGCCAAGGACCGGGCTCTCTGGCGGGCAATGTCCACGAACCGGGAATCGTTGGCGATCTGGTCCAGGGCCGGCAGTGCGCGATGGGGTTCCGGCAAAAGTTTTCGGTTGAAGTCCGATTCGAACTGCAACAGGGCGTCGTTCACGCCCAGCCGGTCATACTTGATCCGCCGCTGGAGCAGCGTCAGGTGTTCCTGCTGGCGCGCAAGCCCTTCGAAGATTTGCAACAACTGATTTGCGGCCGCATTCAGCGTGTAGTTGAACTTGACTTCATGTTTCTCCGCGCCGCTTTCCCAGCGAAAGGTTTTTTCACCAAGATTTGCGATCTTCCGGTGCACGTCCAGATCGAGGCCCTGGAAATTGCCCAATTCCCGGGCCAGAGAGAACATTTTGCTGCGGAGCGGCGCACTCACTTCAAACGGCGCTGCTCCCGCCTCCTCGTCCAGTTGCCGGATTTCGTAGGACGCGGCATCCGAGTCTTCCCGCACCACGATTTGGATCAGCTCCGGAGTGCTCGACTGGAAGACCCTGCGATAGGTGAGCTTCGCTCCGCTTGGCGAGGCCGCCGGCAACGCTGGCGCTCCCACAGCCGCCGGCAAAGAGAAAAAAAGAACGGCGAAAGATTTCAGACGTCTCATCGCTAGAGTGAGATGCGCGCGATTCGCGCTCGGTTTGTCATTTCTGTTCCCGGCCGCATCCGGGGTTCCCGGTTCACCGGCGTCCCAAATTTCCTTCGGACCATCTCTCCCTGCAAGTGACACAGCGCCACCGCAAGCGCATCGGCCGCATCCGAAGGCTCCGGAATTTCCCGCATCGCCAGCAGCTCCCGCACCATCAATTGCACTTGTTCCTTGGTCGCCTGTCCGTACCCCGCGACCGAAGCCTTGATTTCGCGGGGCGAATAACTGTGCACCGGTATTTTATTCTTTTCCGCCGACAAGAGCACCACCCCGCGCACTTCCGCCAGCCGCAGGGCCGTCCTCATGTTCAGGGCGGTGAAGATGGATTCAACGGCCATCACCTGCGGCTGAAATTTCTCGATCAGCCGCTCCAGCATGGCGTGCACTTCCCAAAGCGATGCTCCGGGGGATTCCCGCTGCCGTTTCGCCTTGATCCGCAGCGCGCCGTATTCGACGACGCGGCAGTTGCGACCGTCACCTTCGATGATTCCGTATCCGGTGGGGCCGGCGGCGGCGGGATCGAGACCCAGCACCCGGAGAGGTTTGGAATTGTCGGGACCGTTCACGGGCCTAGTGTACTGCCTTCGTCTCTTCTCTGGCGCGGTTTCTTCCGGTCACTGTTCCCCGCGTCGCGAGCCCGTACCAGGGGTCACGCCGCGGAGTTAAATTTGCGTGTCCATGATTCCAAGATGTTTGCCGGAGCGATTTCTGCTTCAGAAGTGAAGCACGACTCCGCTGCTGACCTGGAAGTTGTTCTGTCCCTGGTTGAAGAGTTGCGTCCGCACCCAGTCTCCCTGCAAGCGGAACGAAATTTTGGGCCTCCAATGGTAATTCGCTCCGCCACCCGCGGAATACGCCAGCGCGGAGGGGCTGAGATTCGCCCCCAACTGAGGTTGCAGGTGCACCATTCCCACAAGAAAGTGTCCCCAGGGTTCCCACTTGTTTTTACGCCACGCGATACGCGGACCGCCCGTAATCACCGCGATCTTGCCATGTTCCCGGTCAAAGCCCTTCAAGAATGGGCTGAACGCCGCGGTGAAGGATCCCTCCAGCCCCAGCCAGGCGTTCGTGTAATACACCACGGTCGTGTTGACGCCGTTCAGGTTGGCGTTGATCAGCGGGCTCCGCAGCCGGAAGTAGGTATACCCCATGCTGAGCTGCCATCGGGGATCCTCGCGTTCCCCGTTGAAAAACTTCGGCTTCGGGCTGGGATGCCCGGCGGGCGTGGGATCCGCCGCGAAGAGCGAGGTCCGCGAACCAGCCGGAACCCCGAGGCTCGGTCCGCCATTCGTTGCGTCGGTTCCGGTGTTGTTCCGTTGGGCAAAACTGCAGGCCGTCCCAAGGAGTGAAAGCATGAGTAGGAGAGCACACTTCTTCATCGTGGTTCCCTCTGAGGCGTGACCCCCACGCCGAAATTTCCGTCACTCTACGTTAACCAATGAATTCCGGGTTGGCCACGCTCTTTCTGCCTCTGTGCCGCGCGAGTCACTTCCCGTTCCCGGTCATCGGATGCCGCCGGAAGAATTCCCAGATCGCTTCGCTCGCGTCCAGGTTGCGGGTCGTCTTGCCGACCACGAAGACCGGCAGGTACTGCTTTCCGCCGGGCCACGTATGTCCGCCATTCTCAATGCGGTCCACTTCCCCGCCGTTTTCACAATCCGAATAAACTTCGCGGAGAATGCTGGTTCCGTCTCCCGCACGGTCGGGCTCCGCTGATTTTTTCGCTGCATCCCGGCATCCATTCCACCCGATCCACAAATAAAACGGCCACCTGAGATGCCAGGTGGCCTTGCTCCTGACTGCTTATCGTCTCGATCTCTTAGTTCGCTCCGACGGCCGCCTGAATCTCCGATTCGTCAATGTCGAAGTTCGCGTAGACGTGCTGCACGTCGTCGTGCTCTTCCAGGGCTTCCACCAGCCGCAACATCTGCTGCGCCTGCGCCCCGGTCAGTTTCACGTAGTTCTGCGGCACCATCCCCAGTTCCGCGGAGGCAGGAGCGATGTTCACTTTCACCAGCGCATCCCGCACTGCTTCCAGCGCCTCCGGTGGCGTCACGATGTACCAGTTCGACCCGTCATCTTTCATGTCCTCGGCGCCGGCGTCCAGCACGATGCCCAGAATCTTGTCTTCGTCGGCCGCTTCCTTCGGCACCACGATCTCGCCCTTCCGGCTGAACATCCACCCCACTGCGCCCGCTTCCGCCATGTTGCCGCCGTTTTTGCTCATCGCATGGCGCATTTCGCTCACCACCCGATTGCGGCTGCTCGTCACAACTTGAATCAGCATTCCCACTCCGCCGGGTCCGTATCCCTCAAACGTCACTTCTTCGTACTGCTCTCCCTCGAGCTGACCCGTTCCGCGCAGGATGGCCCGCTCGATGTTGTCGTTCGGCATGTTCTCGTTCTTGGCCGCCAGGACGGCCGTACGCAGCCGCGGATTAGTAACCGGGTCGCCGCCGCCGGTCCTGGCCGCAATCGAGATTTCGCGGATCACCCGCGTAAAAACCCGGCCGCGCTTCGCGTCGGTGGCCGCCTTCTTGTGCTTGATGGTGGCCCACTTTGAATGCCCTGACATAACAATCCTCTTCTTGTTCTGCAGGACCGCTTCGCGGTCTGCGTTTGGAGAGTTTCAGACGGCCTTCTGCCCGATGCCTCGTTTCCGTGGGGGGCGCTACGGCCGTGTCAACCTGACTTCGGGGGATGCCACCTTTGCGGAGACGTGCTCGCAAACCCCTGCGCCTGCATGCCTAGTTTAGCACAGCCTCCCACCCCGTGAAACCGGGTATACTTTCTCCGTCAGCCATGGCTGCCACCCTCTCGCTGTCGGCGGATCGCACTGCCTCTTCCCACTCCGCTCCAACCCGTCCCTATCGCGTTCTGATCATCGCCTCCCACCCCGTCCAGTACGCTTCTCCCGTTTTCCGGGAAATGGCCCGTCATCCGCAACTAGATCTCACCGTCGCCTATTGCAGCCTGCAGGGAGCCGAACGCGCCCTCGACCCGGAATTCGGCATCGAGGTGCAGTGGGATGTGCCTCTTCTTGACGGTTACGCCTGGACCCAGGTTCCCAATCGCTCCGTTCGCCCCGGCCTCGGCCGCTTCTGGGGCCTGGTCAATTCTGGTTTGTGGAACCTCGTGCGCCGGGGCGCCTATGACGTGGTTTTTCTGATCACCGGCTACGTCTATGCTTCTTTCTGGATCGCGCTGGCCGCCGCAAAGTTCAGCGACACTCCGGTGATGTTTGGCACCGACGCAACCGGCATCGCCCCGCGCGAGGCAGGCCGTGGGAAGCTCTGGCTCAAACGGAAGGTGCTTCCCCGCATCTTCGGTCTTGCGGATATCGCCGTGGCCGCCTCCGGTGCAGGCAGGGAGTATCTCCAGGAGCTGCGCATACCACCGGAAAGAATCGTGCTTGAGCCGCTTGTCGTGGACAACGATTGGTGGCTGCGCCGTTCCGCGGCCGTCGATCGCGCCACCGTCCGCGAATCGTGGGGCGTTTCCCCCGGCCAGCCCGTCATTCTCTTCTGCGCCAAACTGCAGCGGTGGAAGCGTCCGGCCGACCTGCTCCGCGCCTTCGCCGAGGCGTCCCTTGAGCGCGCCGTTCTGATCATCGCCGGCGAAGGGCCGCTCCGCGCCGATCTCGAATCGCAGGCTCGCGCTGTCGGAATCTCCGAGCGCGTGCGCTTCCTCGGATTCATCAATCAAACCTCGCTGCCAGCCCTCTACACCGCCGCCGATCTATTCGTTCTTCCTTCGGAGTACGATGCCTGCCCCGCTGTCGTCTGCGAAGCCATGCTCTGCGGCCTGCCCGTCATCCTCAGCGATCAGATCCGCGGCCGTTTCGATCTGGTCCTCCACGGCAAGACCGGTTTTATCTTTCCTTGCGGCGATGTCGCCGCCCTGGCGCAAACCCTGCGTACGGCCCTCGAGGATTCCTTCGGCCTTAGCCGCATGAGCGCCGCCGCACGGGAGCGGATGAATACCTGCTCCCCCGCAACCAATGTCTCCGGCCTTCTCGATGCCTTGGGCCGCATGGCTGCCCGGCGTACCGCCGGCACACGCCTGGCTGCTTCATGAAGCCGTACCTGCAGATTCCGCGCTGCCCTCTCCGCACTGCGTTCCAGGATGTCCCCCGCGCTTCGGCTGCGCGGATCTTCCGCGGGGACGGTCTTCTTCAGAAAAACCTCTCGTGAAGCTCCTTCTCTACTCTCACTTTTTCGCGCCCAGCATCGGCGGCGTCGAAACCATCGTCGAGGCCATCGCCCGCGGGCTCGCCGCGCGGAGCGGCGCCGCAAACAATCTTCTCTTCGACGTCGCGCTCGTCACACAAACCCCGGCCGTCGGATTCGACGACAGCAATCTGCCGTTCGCGGTTGTCCGCAGGCCCGGACTGTTCGGCCTTCTCCGCCTCATCCGCCGGGCGGACGTCGTCCATCTCGCCGGACCCTCCCTCCTTCCGCTGCTCCTCGGGTTGCTCCTGCAGAAAGCCGTTGTCATCGAGCATCATGGCTTTCACACCGTGTGCCCCAACGGCCAGCTTTTTTTCGAGCCCGCCCAGACTCCTTGCCCGGGCCATTTCATGGCCGCCCATCACACGGCGTGCATCCGCTGCGCTTCTCAGCACGGTGCACTCGGCGGCTTGAAACTCTGGGCGCTCACTTTTGTTCGCAGGATTCTCTGCCGGTTCGCCTCCGCCAACATCGCCCCCACCGATTTCCTTGCCAATGTCCTTCACCTGCCACGCTCGGTTACCGTTGTCCACGGCCTGCCGCCTCGCGACCTGCCGCCTCGCGATACGTCGGGAGGCGTCCCCGTCATCGTTTTTCAGGGCCGTCTGGTCACGACAAAGGGCGTGCGCGTTCTTCTCGAAGCAGCGCGGCGGTTGCAGGAACGCTCCCTCTCGTTTGAGCTGAAAATCATCGGCGATGGCCCGGAACGCCAGCCTCTCGCGCAACTTTGCGCGGAATGGAATTTGGCCTCGCGCGTCCATTTCCTCGGCCCGCTCCCTTCCGCGGCGGTGGAGTCCGTACTCGCCCAGGCCTCCGTTGTTGTGGTTCCCTCCCTCGGAGGCGAAGTTTTCGGCCTGGTTGCAGCGGAAAATATGCTCCGGGGGCTGCCGGTCGTGGCCTCGGACCTGGGCGCCTTTCGAGAAGTGCTCGGTGACGCGGGTGTCACGTTTCGCACCGGCGATGCACAGGACTTGGCTCGCTGCCTCGAGCGGCTTCTCCGCGATTACTCCCTCGCCGCCAGCCTCGGCGGACTGGCGCGCCGGCGCATTCTCGATTCCTTTTCTTTCCAGCGTATGATAGACGGTCACGCAAAACTCTACGGAGAGTTGCGGGGAGCGCCGCGCCCGTGATTCCGCATACCACTACGAATTCAGGTCTTCACCCTTTTGTTGCTCAGCGCGTACTTGCCCGCTTCGCGCGTCCCGGCCTCCGCGCACTCGACCTCGGCTCCGGCCCCGGTGCCATGGCGGAACGTCTGGCTTCGCTGGGCTGTACCGTCACCGCTGCCGATCGCGATGTCTCCGGCTACCAGGCCTCTCCCCCCGCACGCGCCGTGGATTTTGATCAAACCGACTTCGCTTCCGCACTCGGCGCCGGCCAATTCGACCTCGTCACCGCCATTGAAGTCATCGAACACGTGGAAAGTCCCATCGGCTTTCTGAAAAATGTCGCTCGCCTGCTCTCGCCTGCGGGCCTTGCTGTCATCACCACGCCAAACGTGGATTCACTTCCCGCGCGCGTGAAATTCCTCCTCGCCGGGAAAATCCGCACGATGGACGAGTACGGAGAGCCGACTCACATCTGTCCCATCTTTTGCGATCTCCTCCAGCGCCAATTCCTGCCTCGCGCCGGGCTACGTCTCAAAGAGCATCTTTTCTTCCCGCCGGATGGCTTCCAGCTCTCGCGCCGTCCGCTCGCATTGCTCTTCCGGGCCGTTGCAACCGTGCTCCCCGGCTATGCTCTCCTGGGGGACAATCACGTCTTCGTGCTCGAGCATTCTTCTTGAGCGCGCCCCGTTCCGCGGCAGTTCCTCGTCAACCAACCCGAATGGCTCTATTCCTTCTATCTGGTTCATCTTGGAACATCTACCGTTCTCTCCGCCCATCCCGCGGTCGTATGATAGGAACTCCCGGAGGACAGGAGATGTTCTCGCCGTTCGCGGCTCGATTCCAATGAGTCTGCATGCCCATTTCCACGGCCTGATTGCCCGCCTAGCTAGAGTTTGGTCCGGCGATCAACCATCAGGCTCCGTGCGGGAGCGCCGAATTCGTCCGGCACCCCTCCCGCGAGCACACATCCCCGGGAAGGCGGTACTCTCGTGAGGACCATCCCTTCCCGTCTGGCATTTTCCGGGAATCGCAATTTCCTTTTCGGTTTCGCCTTTCTGGTGCTCGCTCTTTTCGCCGCCTACAAGGCCGCGCAGTACGTGGTCGGCGACGACACCTTCAGCCTCCTCATCGTGGCTGCGGCCGCGGTCGGCGGAGTGGCCCTGGTCGTCATCCTCAATGACTGGCGCAATGGTCTCTACGTCTTTCTTGGATGGCTACTGTTCGAGGACTTCATCCGCAAGTTTCTCGGCAACAACATGGTCATCTACTTCGGAAAAGACATCCTGGTTGCCGTTGTTTACGTCTCTTTCCTCATTGCTCTCCGCCGCCGGGAAGTGCAGACGTTTCGCCCGCCGTTCCTCCTCCCCTTCATGCTCTTTCTGTGGTTTGGTGTTCTTCAGGTTTTCAACCCCGCATCCACCCACATCCTCTTCGGCGCCCTGGGCGTGAAACTTTACTTCTACTACTTTCCGCTCGTGTTTGTCGGCTATGCCCTGCTCAATTCCGAATCCGACCTGCGCCGTTTCTTCCAGTTCAATCTGCTCCTCGTCCTCGTGATCGGCGGCCTGGGCGTGATCCAATCCGTCCTCGGCCATACGTTTCTGAATCCCGAACTCCCCGCCGCGGACATCCGCGAATTGAGCGGGCTCTACCGCCAAGCCCCTCTCTCTCACGTCCAGTCCTACCGCCCAACCTCGGTCTTTGTCAGCACCGGGCGTTTTTCCACCTACATGATCCTCGGTTGGCTTATTTCCTTCGGCTTCGGCGGTTATCTTCTGCTGCGTCATCGCGGTGGCCGCACGCTCGCATTTCTTGCCCTCGCCGTCGCCACGCTGGGCGTGGTCATGAGCTCTTCCCGCGGCGCGCTGCTCTGGACTCTTGGGAGTGCCGTCATCGGCGCGGCTGCCTTTCTATGGGGCGCCCCGTGGCGCCAGCGCGAGGCCGCCCGGATCGTCCGCCTCCTCCAGAGGACTCTCGCCTTTGCCGGTGTTGCCGTCCTCTTTTTCGTTCTCATCTTCCCCGAAGAGATTGGTTCGCGCTTCGCTTTTTACGATGAGACTTTGTCTCTCGACAGCCCCACCAGCGAATTTGCCTATCGCGCCGGGGACTACCCGCTCAAGAATTTCCTGCTGTCCTTCGACTATCCGCGCTGGCCCTACGGCTACGGCATCGGCACGGCTTCCCTCGGCGTCCAGTATGTCGCCCGCATTTTCCAAAAGAAGCCGCCCGTTTACGGCGTCGAAAGCGGCTATGGCACCCTGGTCGTCGAGCTGGGAATCGTCGGCTTTTTCTTGTGGATCCTGTGGACCGGTTCTCTCGTCGCCGCCGCCTGGCGCGTCGTCCGCAAACTCAAGGGAACCTACTGGTTCCCCCTGGCGTTCATGCTTTTCTGGTATTTATTTCTTCTCCTGTTTCCCATCACCTACAACGGCATCCAGCCCTACCAGGATTTTGTTCTCAACGCCTATCTGTGGCTCCTCATCGGCATCCTCTTTCGGATTCCCCATCTCTCCGGAGCTGTCCCGGCGCCCCTCCCCGCTTCCTCCGCTGCTTCGATCCAGGTCCGCTGACCTTGCAACTGGCCGTCATCACTCCGTTTCTCGATCGCCGGCACGGCACGGAGCGCGTCCTGCTGGAGCAAATCCGCCGCCTCGTTCGCGACCATGGGTGGGAAATCCATCTCTACGCCCAGCGCGCGGACGACTTGGGTCCTGCCGGGCGAGCCGATCCTTCCGCGGGAAAAATGGGCTCAATTGTGTGGCATAAGGTTCCGGCCGTGCCGGGCCCGCATCTGCTTCAATACGTCTGGTGGTTTTTCGCCAACCGTATCTGCCGTTGGATTGACGCGCGTTTTCGCGGTCTTTCCTGCGACCTGCTCTACTCCCCGGGAATCAACGCCCTCGACGCCGATGCCATCGCAGTGCACATCGTCTTTCACGAATTCGCGCGTCAGGTCCGTCCGCATCTTCGTTTCTCCGCGGTGCCCGTGGCGAACTGGCCGCGCCTTCTGCATCGGCGGCTGTACTACCGCTTGATCATGGCACTCGAACGGAGAATCTACCGCGACCCCCGGACAAGCCTTTCCGCGGTCTCCGGACTGGTTGCCGCTCAACTCGCAGAGCATTTCGATCGCCGGGACGTCTCCGTAATCCCAAACGCTGTGGACCTCGATCGCTTCGCAACCGTGATTCGTCGGGACCGCCGCGCCGCCGCGCGCGAGCAGTTTTTTGTCACGCCGGGAACGTTTCTCTGCTTGCTCATCGGGAATGACTGGAGGAATAAAGGACTGGATGCGTTCCTCCACGCGTTGGCAGAATGCCGCGACCTTCCCGTCCAACTTCTCATCGTCGGTTCTGACGACCCAAGTGCCTTTTTATCGCTCGTCAACCAGCTCGGGCTTTCCAGCCGCGTGCAATTCCGCGCGCCGTCGGACGACGTTCTGCAGTTCTACGCCGCCGCTGACGCTTACGTCGGGCCCTCCCTGGAAGACGCGTACGGCTTGCCTATTCTCGAGGCGATGGCCTGCGGCTTGCCCGTGATTGCCAGCGTCCGCGCGGGCGTCAGCGAAATCATTCGTGATGACGTAGACGGCCTTCTCCTGCGCAACCCGGAGAACTCCGGCGAGCTCGCCCGACTTCTCCGCCGAATGGCCACGGATGCTTCTCTCCGCGAACGCCTCTCCGCTGCTGCGGAGCTCACCGCACGCGGCTACACTTGGGACCGCTGTGCCTCGTTGATTTGGAAATTTCTGGAGGAAGCCTTTCGGAAGAAAAACCATCGCCCGTCAGTTTGAATGTGGTTCCTGTGATCCATCGGAAGGCCGCTCCGCCGTTTTCGTCCGCGCTTCCACTGCCCGCCGCGTCGCTTCGAGCGTAAACGTCAGCGACTCCCGCGGCACGCTGTTCACAAACGGCCCGATCAGCCATCCGAGCCCTGACAGTACATCCCGGGTCAGCGAAACGACTTCGCTCTGCAGGTACACTCCCCCGTCCCGTTCTTCCATCCGCCACCACGTCTCCATCCTCCACAGAAAACCGTCGTCGTCCCCGGCCGGCTTTTCCCGCTCGTCGTTCCGCCCCGCATTTTCCACCTGCGCAATCCGCACCGCCGAGCTCCGGCTGTGCGCCCGCGTGGCCGAGTCCGTGTAGTACCGCACGTCGTGCTCCGTGTTCAGCACGACTGTGATCACCTTGTGCTGCCGAAACCTCAAATACACCTGGTAATGGTCCTTGTCGTGCCCCTCGATCCGCGATCTCTCCACCTCCGGCGCGTAGTACCGTGAATGATTATCGTAATCCTGCAAGACCCCCAGCACCGTTTTCAGCTCCACGCCCGGCAGGAACACCGCTCCTGTCCAGTGATGGATCATTCCGTGCGGGCACGCGAATTTCTCCCCGTCCGTGCGCGGCTCGGTTTTTTTCATCCTCACTTCTCCCCGTCGGAGCGCCACGTACTCTTCCGCTCGTTCATTTTCCTCGAGCCCGTCCACCCAGAGCGCCGGCTTCCCCGCCCGCAGGTCCTCTTCATTCCGCGCTTCAATCTGCTTAACATATCGCTCGAACGCGCTTGCCGTTTCCTCTCGCAATTGCGCCGCCGCTTCTCCCCGCGCCGCCGTCTGCCCTGCGCAGGCGATCGCTACTGCCCACACCCCCACTCTCAGGACTCTATTGGGTCCCGCGCACAGCAACTGTCGTGCATTCATGGCATCCCCGCCCCTCAGCCGCCCAATCATCCCCTTCATTTTCAATCCCCCCGCCAATTCCGCCCTAGGCCCCCGCTTCTCCCGATGCACTCCTCCGGCCGTTGGTTTCACTTTGCCCCGCGCACACCCCTCCGCTAGCTCCGTGTTCTCTCTCCACCGTCTGGGATTCCGTCCAGTTCCGCGACAGGCGGGTCAATCTCTGGCGGGTTGGGTAGCTCGCACACGACCCCTTGCGGAGCCGCTGTCCCCGCGCGGCCCCCAACCCGTCCCGCAGACTTTATTGGTCTTGCCGCGCAGAACCAATGGGTCTCCCGAGTCAATTTTCGGGTACCCTGGTACTAGGAATTGGTCATCCTAACTTACTTAAAATAAAAGACTTATTGTAGCAACGCGCCCATTTCCACGCAAAGGGTGCTACGGCCCCGGCTTTGTCTTTTTCCCGGTTTTCGGGCTCACCGGCCCCCGCTCATAGATCAACTGCAGCGTGAGGTACATGCTTTCGCCTGAGTGGAGGGACACGTTTTTCTGCCATTCCGAAAAAACTCCGTTCGCCGAGGCCCTCAAATCGTAGTTGTCCGGCTTCAGTTTCGAAATCGTGAACTTTCCCTGTCTGTCCGTGTACACCGCGTGCGGCTCTCTCCCCGCCGACGACTGGTACGTGATGCTTGCATAGGCCACCGGTTTGTCGTCCGGCCCCAGTACAATCCCGCTCAGCGTCGCCGGCTTCTGCACGTGGCGCCTCTGCGCCCCAGCCGTCGGCACTATCATTCCGCACAACAGCATCAACACCGCTGCCTCGCGGACTCTTCCCGTTCTCCGCAACCAGCCGATTTTCCCGCGCATCGGTCACCCCTCCTTCTATCTGCTCTCCCGATTGTATTCCCTTGGCACGGCGCCCTCGCCCTCGCGTTTCTTCCTGTGTCACTCTGCAAACTGCCTCACTGGACGGGTCTGCCTCCCCCCTTTCCGCCGGCTTCGCCTCCTTCGATCCCGAATCCCTCCAGAAGTACGGACAAGTTCTGTCTGCTCCCGGCAGCACAACCCGAACGGTGACGAGGCAATCAGGGATCGTGGTCCTCTGCGAGCCTCCGCGAGATGCGCGGAGCATACTCTGGGGATCCTGGCCTGCTCTCATCGCATCCCGAGGCACTCTGGCCAGTCCTGCCAATAGACCCGCCCGAGATTGACCTCTCCCCGGCGAGGATGGTAAGCATGATGGGTTGCGCTGCGGCCGGGAAGCCGTCTCGAGCGCAAGGCTTGGGTCAACGTTTCGTCCAGTGTTCGCATCTGACCCGGCATAGCCGGGTCGCCACGGATTGTGCGCCCCGCACCACCGGAAAGAGGATCTCGAATGACGCGGTATTGGCCAAAATTTGCCCTGGTGCTCACCGCTGCGGGCCTTGCCGGCTGCAACGACGTCAACAACACGTTTCAGCCGAACACCGGCGCACTGATCAATTTTGTCTCCCCGGCCAACGTCACCGCGGGCGGCCCCGGCTTCACGCTCACGCTCAACGGCGCCGGATTCGTGGACAAATCCGTCGTCCGATGGAACGGCCAGGCCCGCGCCACCAAATTCATTGACAGCACCCAGGTCAGCGCCACCATCACGGCCGCGGACATCGTCAATCCCGGTAGATTTCTGGTCAGCGCTCTGAACCCGCCTACGAGCTCGCGAGACAACGGCCTTTCCAACACTCTTACCTTTATCGTTGACACTCCTTCTAATCCTGTCCCCACGATCACTACGATTTCTCCCACCAGCGCCATAGCCTGCGGCGCTGCTTGCGGCGCGGCTTCGTTCACCATGACCATCGCCGGCAGTAAGTTCCTCCCTGGAACAGGTGGCACCGGCGCTTCCATCGTCCACTGGAACACCTCGCAGCAGACCAATCTGACTCCGTCTTCCATCACCGCTTCGCAGATCCAGGTCACCATCCCCGGGTCCCTGATCTCCGCCGTGGGTGCGGCCATCGTCACCGTGTTCAATCCCTTGCCCGGCGGAGGAACCAGTGACAACGGGCAGCCCTTTACCATCCTTCCCGGTCCTGCCGCAGGCGGTGGTCCCGCCGCGGCCGCTGCCAATTCTCCAGCCATCAGCGCCGATGGAAGGTTTGTCGCTTACACGGGCTACGATGGCGGCCAGACGCAGATTTTCCTGCATGATTCCTGCCTCGGAGCGCAGGCTGGTTGTCAGGAGGGCACGAGGCTCATCTCCACTGCCGCCGACGGCGCCGCCGGAAACGGCGGCAGCCGCTCGCCCGCCATCAGCTTTGATGGCCGCTTCATCGCCTTCAGCTCAACTGCGTTGAATCTAGCCGACGACGCAGCTCCCGGCTCGCAGATTTATCTGGGCGACACCTGCTTCAGCGCGGACGCCGCGTGCCGGCCTTCCACGGCCATCGTCTCCATCGATTCCGAAGGGAAACTCTCCGGCGCGGAAAACATTCTTCCCACGATCAGCGGTTCCGGCCGGTTCGTAGCGTTTGTCTCCGTCACCCCGGCGCGCGCAGCCGACGCCGCAACGCGCAACGCTCCGGCTTCTCCCAACAGCGGTTACCGCCAGGTTTTTGTGCGGGACACCTGTCTGGGCGCTGAGTCGTGTGAGCCGAAGATCACGCGCATTTCGCTGCAGCCGGGCGATGGTTCCGCGGATGGCGCGCTGGCGAAACCCGCACTGAGCAAGAACGGCGACCGCATCGCCGCCGCGGGCCGGGATGCTACTCTGTTCACCCCCGGAAAGACCCTGTCTGACAGCGTCTTCCTCGCCGCCACTCGCTCGAAAGACTAGCGCGCGCTGCCGCCCCGCCCGCGAATCATCGGGCGGCCATCATTGATTGATCTTCTGCGGCAATCTCAGGCAAAACGGACTTTTACGTCGGGACGCTTTTCGAGGTGCACGGAATCCACAAAGCGCACCTGTCGATCGTCGTAGGTGAGAATCAGGGAGTGCGTGCGGATGCCTTCGCCGAAGAAGCGCACGCCGTTGAGCAGGCTCCCCTCGGTGACGCCGGTGCAAGCGAAGATGATGCGCTTCCCCGGCGCCAGATGCTCGGTGTCGTAAATACGCTTGGCGTCCTTGACGCCCATTTTCGCCAGGCGCTCTTCGTGCTCGGGCTTGCTGACCACCAGCCGGGCGAGAATCTGGCCGTTGAGGCAGCGGAGCGCGGCGGCGGTGAGCACTCCTTCGGGAGCGCCGCCGGTGCCCATGACGGCGTGGACGCCGGTGCCGACGACGGCGGCCGAGATCCCGGCGGAGAGATCGCCGTCGCCGATGAGCTTGATGCGCGCGCCGGCCTTGCGGATGTCGTTGATGAGTTTTTCGTGGCGCGGGCGGTCGAGAACGATGACCACGAGATCCTCGACGCCGCGGTCAAGCCGCTTGGCGATGGCCTTGAGGTTGTCTTCGACCGGCGCGTCCAGCTCGACGGCGCCTTTGCAACTGGGCCCCACGATGATTTTTTCCATGTAGAGATCGGGGGCGTGGAGGAGGCCGCCCTTTTCGCTCGCGGCGAGCACGGCGATGGCGTTGGGGGCGCCGGTGGCGCAGAGATTCGTGCCTTCGAGGGGGTCCACGGCGATATCCACCGCGGGATAGAGCGCGCGGGGAATGCGCGTGGCCGCGCCGACTTTTTCGCCGATGTAGAGCATCGGGGCTTCGTCGCGCTCGCCTTCGCCGATGACGATGGTGCCGTCCATCTGGACCTCGTCCATGGTCTTGCGCATGGCTTCGACGGCGACTTCGTCAGCTTTGTGGCGGTCGCCGAAGCCCATGGTGCGGGCGGCGGCGATGGCGGCGTTTTCAACTACGCGGAGAAATTCAAGACTAAGCTGGGATTCCATGAATGCGCCTCCCTTGGCGGAGGCCCATGATAATCAAACGCCCGCGGCTGTTGCTAGTGCCGTTCCAACTTT
>OBEQ011011322.1_pt1 | contig 15852 bp, 12 predicted proteins | sample 1670901 | NCBI WGS metagenome assembly OBEQ01 (sample SAMEA104232315, study PRJEB22302) | groundwater metagenome | biome: forest; feature: aquifer; material: groundwater | place: USA | collected 2011-08-07 | depth 5.4 m | reverse complement strand
GTTCTGTATCCAGGTGGGTGTGCCGGCGGCAATTTTTCCGAGTATCCAGCCACTGTCTTTTAGCAGAGTCATCGGTTCGCCGCCAAAGCTGCCGAGCACGCCGACCGTCATCACCAGCGGAATCACGATCTGCATGGTCGTCACGCCAAAATTACCCAGGCCGGCATTCAAACCCAGTGCCGTACCTTGCAGGCGCTTAGGAAAAAAAGTGCTAATGTTGGACATCGAGCTGGCGAAATTGCCGCCGCCCACACCCGACCACAAGGCCATCAACTGAAATGACCATAATGGCCAGTCGGGATGCTGCAGAACAATTCCGGTGCCAAAAGCCGGCGCCAACAGCATGGCGGTAGTGAGGAACACGACATTGCGCCCGCCAGCGATACGAATGAAGAATGAAGACGGGATACGCATGGTCGCGCCGGAGATGCCCGCTATCGCGGTTAGCGTGAACAGTTCGGCTTGAGTGAAGGGAAAGCCAAGGTTCAACATCTGCACAGTGATGATTCCCCACATGCCCCATACCGCGAAGCCGCACAGAAGGGCCGGGACCGAAATCCACAAATTGCGATAGGCAATGCGTTTGCCGGTGGACTCCCAAAACTTTTCGTCTTCTACATTCCACTCTTGGATATTGGCAGGCATTTGTCGACTCCCTATTCAGCTGGTCAGACGTACACGATATTTTTCTTGTGTTGCGGCGAGTGGGCGCACTTCGGTCCAGTACATCCACATCAATGAGGCCCAGATAATGCCGAACAGCAGCATGAAGACCGAAGAGCGCACGCCGGTCAGGTCCACCAGCGCGCCGAACAAAATCGGCAGCACAAAGCCGCCCAGCCCGCCGACCAGGCCGACGATCCCGGAGACGGCGCCGATGTTGTGCGGATAGTCATCGGAGATATATTTGAAGACCGAGGCCTTGCCAAACGCCCACGCCACACCGACGATAAACATCAGCGCGGTGAACACCCAGGGATTGAGGCCGATGTGAAAAATTTTGGGCCCGTTCACGGTGTGGATGATGAAATCGGTTTGCGGGTAGGACAGGAAAAACAACGCGACCATTGATACCCATAGCACCCACCATGTCACGGTATGCGCGCCATATCTGTCCGAAAGCCAGCCGCCAATCGCGCGCAACACGCCGCCGGGCAGCGAGAAAACTGCGGCAAGCAATGCCGCAATGCGGATATCGAATCCGTACTCGGTGATGTAATACTTCGTCATCCACAAGGCAAGTGCGACATATCCGCCGAATACAATCGAGTAATATTGGCAATAGCGCCATACTTTGGGGTCTTTGAGCACCTGCAACTGTTTCTTGAGCGTGGTATCGGAGCTCAACTTGTGACGTGGGTCGGTATAGGTAAATGCCCAAAATGCCATGGCAGTTACCAGCATCGCCACTGCATAGACTTGAGGGACTATTTGCCACCCGAAGCCGACTACCAATGCAGGGGCAACAAATTTTGTCAGCGCCGCGCCCGAATTGCCCGCGCCGAATATACCCATTGCAAACCCCTGACGTTCCTTTGGAAACCAGCGCGCGCAGTAGGCGATTCCTACCGAAAAGGAGCCGCCAGCCAAGCCTACAAACAAACCGGTCACCAGAAAATGCCAAAATTCGGTGGCATAGGAAATCAGGTAAATCGGAATTACCGTGGACAGCATCAGAATAAAAAAAACAACGCGTCCACCGAATTTGTCGGTCCACATCCCCAACGGCAAACGAATCAGGGAGCCGCTCAATACCGGCGTTGCGATCAGCAAGCCAAACTGTGTTTCATTCAGGTCGAGCATTTTTTTAATGGGAATGCCGATTACTGCAAACATCATCCAGACAGCGAAACACACCGTAAATGAGATCGTGCTGAGCGTGACGACTGAAATTTGTTGTTTGCTTAATGTCATTTTTTTAGTGCAGATGAGTTCTGCAAAGCGTCTTATGCTTGTTTTGGCTGGCGGCTTGATGTATTCGGCCCCAGCACTGAGAAACATTGACTATGGCGGACATGACTGACACCCAATACGCGATATGCCGATAGATGTTAAGCATGAATCGCGTATGGGGATTTGATTTGGATCAAGATTGAGCGAATGCGTTATTCAGGCGTGAGCACTCCCTTTTGTATTGTTTGATAAGCATGCATTGCTCACTTGTCCCTTTGATTTGTATCAAGGACGCATGAGCATTCACGGGTAATCTGATGGCATGAGAAACCACTCGGTCTTCATGACTCCACGCCTATCAATCTGGCAAGCACTCACAGTAGCGCCGCACCGATCGCTGTTTCTGCTTGGCACCTCGCAAGACATCGCTGTCATGCTCTGGGGGATTGCAGTGAAGAATTGCATCTCTCAAAGGAGACATCTTGTTTCCGGCTGTACTTGTAAGCCAACCTGGAATTGATATGCATCAAGTTATTGCTGCGTTAGATTTGCGACAATACAGATGCTTATTTCACGCATGGCCGGAGAACTTGATGTCTTATAAAGTACTACTTGCCGGCATTTTTGCCGGGCTGATCGGAGGCGTAGCGCATGCTGCGCCTCCAGACGGCGCAAATCTATATTCGAAAAACTGCGCTGTATGCCACGGCCAGAATGGCACCGGAGGTATCGGTATTCCGCTGGCGCTGGCTTCGTTCCAGAGTTCGGTTGACGACGCTTATTTGCGCCGCACGATCCGGCATGGTCGACCTGGGCGCGTGATGCCGGCCTTCAATGCTTTAAGCGACGCGGAAGTCGATGCCATCGTCAAATACGTGCGCAGTTGGAGCAAGGGGCCGCGTCCCACATTTGCAAAGCGGCCTGTCAGCGGGGATCCGAAACACGGCAAGCAGCTGTTCGGGCAATATTGCGCCGCGTGTCATGGCGCCAATGGCGAGGGCGGCAAAGGCACCGGCGTGACGTTCTCGCGTCCGCGCGATCTGCCGATCATGGCGCCCGCGCTGCATAATCCAGGCTTTCTGGCGTCGGCGTCGGACATCATGATCAAGACCATCCTGATCAAGGGGCGCGCCGGCACGCCAATGCGCTCGTTCCTGAAAGCCGGGCTGAAGGAAAAAGACATCGACGACATCGTCAGCTATGTGCGCAGTTTTGAGCGCGAACCCTTGTCCAGCAGCGCTGCGGTGCTGAAGGTCGATAAAGCCGTCATCAGCCGGGAGTCGCCATACGACCTCCAGACCACGGTCGAGAACGTCAAAAAGGCGATCTCAAACAACAACTTTTTCTTTGGTCGCGTGCAGCCGCTCGAATATGGACTGACTACGCCTGAGCAGGCCGATCCGCGCCAAACCATCGTCTATTTCTGCAACATCAGTTTTCTCAACCAGGCGCTCGCAACCGACCCGCGCGTCGGCATGTTTTTGCCATGCCGCATCACCATCGTCGAGCATCAGGGCAAGGTCCGGGTGATGTCGGTCAACCCCGAGGTATTGAGCAGCCTGTTCAATAATTCCGAACTCAACGAACTGTGCAAAAAAATGCTCAAGAGTTATACCGATATCCTCGAGGAGGCAACGCTATGAGACCGCGCTATCTGATATGGGCATTTATGCTGTTACTAGGGTTCGCCGTGTCGGTGCGCGCCGATGGATTATTGATGGCGCGCTCGCTGCAGCTATTTCCGGAAGCGATGACCTCGCTGCAAAGCGCGATCAGCGCACGCGGCTATAAAATTACGCGGCTGCAGGAAGTCAACGAAAACCTTGCGCGGCGCGATTATAAAAGCGATATGTACCGGGTCGTATTCTTCGGTAAATACGATGAGATCAAAGCGCTCACTGCGCAGTATCCGGAACTGATCCCTTTTCTGCCGTTGAACATTACGATATTTGCCGAGGGCAATCAGGCGATATTGGTGTCCGCCCATCCGCGCGAACTAGAAAAGTTCTTTCCCGATTCGCGCCTTAAACCGGTGTTCAGGCGTTGGGAAAAGGACATCTCTGACATTATGGACGAGGTCCGCGTAGCAAGATAATGAACGGATGGAGAGGCTACCTATTTATTTGCAAAAGGCTTTAACTCAGTCATCCTCTGGCAACATGAGTGTGGTCTTTATTGATTTTTTCTCCGCCAGGTAATTGCTATTGAGTACTTCAAGCATTTACCCTTCTTGAAGAAGTGCTTGGAATTCACAATACGCTGATTTTAAAGAGCCTGGCATAGGCAGGCCCATAAAAAACTAGACCAGCGGCAAACTCAATCGCACTGTTAAGCCGCCGCCTTGGGTATCACTCATCTCCAACGTACCACCGTGCGCATGCATCACCGCCTTGACCAACGCCAAGCCGAGCCCGCTGCCAGTTTGCGTTCGCGCGGTGTCGCCGCGCACGAAACGCTCGGTCATACGCGCATGTTCGTGTGGCGGTATGCCCTCGCCATGATCAACCACTGTCAGCACCGCGTGGGTATTTTGTTGCGACAGCGTCACCTTCACCGCGACGTCCGTCGGCGTGTATTTGAACGCATTGTCGAGCAGATTGGCGAGCGCCTGCGCGATCAATTCGGATTGACCGCGCAGGGTCAAGGTGTCGGGCAACTCGACGCTGAAAGGACGGGCCGCCTCTTCCGCTTCGTCGGCATACAGTTCGGTCACGCTTCGCGTCAATGCCGCCAGATCAAAGTTTTGCGGCGAAGCAATGTCGCTGCCCGCTTCCAGTCGCGCAATCGCCAGCAGCGCGTCAAAATTGTGCATCAGCTCGTCGGCGTCGGCGGCGGTATCGGCCAGCGCAGCGCGATAGTCGGCAGCATCGCGCGGCTGATTGAGGACGACGTCGATCCGGGTCTTGAGTCGTGTCAGCGGCTTGCGCAAGTCGTGAGCGACGTTGTCGGAAACTTCGCGCATGCCCGTTACCGCGGCTTCGATACGTGCCAGCATGCGGTTGAGATGGCTGGCCAGCAAATCGAATTCATCGTTCCGACCGCTGGCCTCGACACGTTGCGCTAAATCACCGGCAGCGATTTTTCCTGCGGTGCGGTTAATCGCGTCGATACGTTGCAGCCATTGCCAGCCGAGCGAAACCCCAAACGCGAGCGACAGCAGCGCGGCCAGCCCCAGCACCGCGGCGGCAAGGCTGAGCGCAATTTCACGCAGATCTTCCAGTGCGCCGGGCGCCTGCGCGACCAGCAGCCGTTCCCCATCCGGCAATTGCGTCGCCACCGCGGACAGACCTGTGGGGGCTTCGTCCTCGTGGTCCATCTCGATAAGCTTAAGATCAGTGACACGCACGACACCATCGACTGGCAGCGCGGCAGGCCACGCTTCGACATTGCCGGCGAGCATGCGGCCGTCCGCAGTTTCCAGCCGGTAATAACGCAACTGGCGTTCCTCGTCGCGCAATGCGGACAGCACCCGCACGCTGTCCACCCGATGCTCGGGGGGCAGGCTGGCGAGTGCAGTAAGTTCTCCTACCAGCGCTGACTCGATTTGCCGGTCGACGTAATGCGTGACCACGACAAACAACACGGCCAGCGCGACCGCCAGCACGACCGCGTTCAATATCGCGTAGCGCAACGCCAGCCGTAATGCCGAGGTGCGAGCAAGCTGACGCAGACGCGCGAACATCAATTTTCGTCACCCAGGCGATACCCGATGCCACGCAGCGTATGCAGCAAGGGCACGTCGAAATCGCGGTCGATCTTGGCGCGCAGGCGGCTGATCTGGCTATCGACAACGTTGGTCTGCGGGTCGAAGTGCAGATCCCACACCTGTTCCAGCAACATCGTGCGCGTGACGATGCGTCCGGCGCGCCGCATCAGATATTCGAGCAGGCGCAATTCGCGCGGTTGCAGGCGGATGAGTTGCCCGGCACGGCTGACGCGGCGGCGTTCCAAATCGAGCTCGAGGTCGGCGACTTTCAGCATGCCGGGCGTGGCCGATTCCTGCGGATGGGCACGCCGCGCCAGCGCATCGACGCGCGCCAGTAGTTCGACAAACGCATACGGCTTGACCAGATAATCGTCGCCGCCCGCGCGCAATCCTTCGACGCGCTGATCGACCTGCCCCAAGGCCGACAGCACCAGCACCGGTGTTGTGCGGCCGTCGGCACGTAGCATGCGGATCAGCGACAGGCCGTCGCGGCGTGGCAACATGCGGTCGACCACCAGCACGTCGTAGTCGTTTTGCAGCGCAAGCTGCAAGCCGGTTTCGCCGTCGTGCGCGCAATCGACCACGTGGCCGGATTCGGTCAGTCCATGCCGCAAATAGTGTGCAGCTTCGACGTCGTCTTCAATAATCAGCAATCGCATCGCGCAAGTTTAGCCGTGATGCGCGCGCTGACAGCATTACCATTTCGCGAGCTGGTTCACTTTACGCCGTCGCCATTAACTGGAATGGCAACGTTGATAGACGGCGGCTCCACCTTGCCCTTGCTTTGCAACCAGATGGTAATCACCCACCAGAGCAGCGCCCAGCATGCGCCGACCGCCCACCCGCCCAGCACATCCGTGGGCCAATGCACGCCGAGGTAGACCCGGCTAATGCCCACCGTCAAGGTCAGTGCAATCGCCAGCAACAGCAGATAAGCCTTCACTTTCGGTTCGGCTTGCGTGCGGGCGAGCAGCGCGCCCAGCGTCAGATACACCACCGCCGAGAGCATGGCGTGACCGCTGGGAAAGCTCTGGGTGTAGACCACCGTCGCGTGCGGCACAAGGTCCGGACGGGGCCGCGCGAAGAGCCACTTGAGCAGACTGCTGACGAGCGTGCCGCTGGTAATCGACAATACGACGATTCCTGCGGCATGGCGTTTTTGGGTCAACATCAGAAAACCGGCCACACTGAACGTGACGAGTCCGAGCACAGTGAAGCTGCCTAACGCCGTGATATCCCGCATCACCTCGGCGAGCCAGGAAGGGCCGAGCGGCTCGAATAAACCGGTTTTGCTACGAAACGCCAACAACAAAATTTGATCGAAATCGCGCGTATCCCCTTCGCGCATTTCCTCTGCAATTTTGGCAAAAACAAACAGAAATACCGCCGCCAGCGCAAGCAGCAATAGGGTAAATTTTTCTACCAGACTGACTTTTTTCAATAGATTTTTAAATCTCGTAAAAAACCGGGTACGTGTTTTCAGATAAGGAGACATGGCTTTAGGCGAGGTGGGCGTCACAAGGTGTGCACGTCACGCAGCTTACCAAATCTCAGCGCCTACCCGGTTAGCGTAGCTCTGGTACACAAGCTGAATTCGCGCTTTTAAAAGTAGTGGACTTGCGTGAGGCATGGATGCGCTCCCGATTAGTTTGAGCCTCTTCACCAAATCGCAATGTTTGCGTCAGCTTCATGTGAGCATGGCTGGCTAGTCTTCACATCACGGCAATCGCGCCGCATTGATGAAAGGAAATACCATGCAACGCACCGTTAAAATTCTCTCGGCCCTCACCCTCGTGACCGCCCTCGGCGCAGGCGCCGCCATTGCTTCGGCCAAAGCGGGTAACAACAAGCTGCCCGACGAAGTGAAATCGGCCAGCATCAAAGTGCCGGAAAATACCGAATCGCAATCGGAGTTTGTCAAACACGCCCGCGTGACCCAGCAACAAGCCGAAGCCGCTGCGCTCACCGTGCAGCCGGGCCAGGTCGTGCAGGCCAAACTGGATGACGAAGACGGATATCTGGTCTGGCAGATCGATGTGAAACACGACAAGGGCACCACCGAGATCGCCGTGGACGCGGGCAATAACAACGTGCTGGCGGCCGAAGCCGAGGAAGACGACGGCAATGAGCAGGAGGGCGATGAAGGCCACGAAGGCCATAACGAACGCGGCTAAACCGCAACCGGCCGGGAGGCCGGTTTTTTAATTCACACCAACGGATATCCTGTCATGACGCGCTACCCTATTCCTCTGATCGCCCTGCACTGGCTTACCGCGCTCGCTGTCGTGAGCGCCTATGTCACCAGCGCCAATCCCGCAGAGGCGGAAAATTCACTCGACTTCATCATCGGCCAAATCCACGTGCTCAGCGGCATGGCCGTATTCGCGCTGCTTGCGCTGCGCCTACCCCTGCGCTGGTTATTGGGCACGCCGCCCGCCGCATCCGCGTCGCGCTGGCAGCAACGCGCGGCTCGGGTCACCCATCTTGCTTTGTATGGCTTGATGCTGCTGGTGCCGTTAGCGGGCTGGGCGGCGCTAGCGGAGGAAACCTCTGCCTTCACGCTGGCAGGCGGGTTTTCGCTGCCCCTGCTCGACCCCCACCTTGGCTGGGTGGCGCTATTGGGCGAGGCGCATGAGACGCTCGGGAATATCTTCATCTGGTTGGCCGGTTTGCATGCGGTCGCTACGCTCGTACATCACTATGTACTGCGTGACGCGACGCTGGTGAGCATGGCGCCGCTGTCCATTTTTAAACGTACTAACCGCTGATAGGCAACCTTCAGGGAGAATTTCTCACCAGTTAATTACACTACCTCATTACCCGATTTTGCCTGCACCAGTTCCGCCGCCCGGATCACCGCACGCGCCTTGTTCAGCGTTTCCATCCACTCGTTGTCGGGTACCGAATCGGCGACGATGCCGGCGCCGGCCTGCGCGTATAGCATGCCGTCCTTGACCACCGCGGTGCGAATCGCGATCGCCAGATCCATGTCGCCATTGAAGGCAAGATAGCCGACTGCACCGGCGTAGATGCCGCGTTTGGACGGCTCGAGTTCGTCGATGATTTCTATCGCGCGCACTTTTGGAGCACCTGATACGGTGCCTGCGGGGAAGCTCGCGCGCAGTACATCCAGCGCTGTCATCCCCGGCTTGAGCTTGCCTTCGACGTTGGACACGATATGCATCACATGCGAATAGCGTTCGATCTGCATATGCTCGGTAACGCGCACACTTCCGGTGACCGCGACGCGACCGGTGTCGTTGCGACCCAGGTCGAGCAGTTGCAGATGCTCGGCGCATTCTTTCGGGTCGGCGAGCAATTCGGCGGCCAGGCGCACGTCGTCTTCGCGCGTCAGCCCGCGCGGGCGCGTGCCGGCAATGGGGCGCAGCGTGACGTCATCGCCTTCGAGGCGCACCAGAATCTCCGGCGACGAGCCCACCACATGAAAGCCGCCCAGGTCGTAATAAAACATGTACGGCGAGGGGTTGAGACTGCGCAGCGCGCGGTATAACGACAATGGCGATGCGGTAAACGGGCGCGACATGCGCTGGCTCAGCACCACCTGCATGATGTCGCCGGCCGCAATGTAGTCTTTGGCTTTTTGCACCGCCGCCTTGAATTCTGCTTCGCCAAATTCGGACTCGGGCTCCGCTTCGGCAAGCGGCGTTTCGCTCGGCAGGCTTACCGGTGCTTTCAGTTGCTCGGTCAGCGCGGCGAGCCGCAAATGGCTTTTGCTATATGCATCAGTCTGCATTGGGTCGGCGTGCGTAATCAAATACAGCTTGCCGGCCAGATTGTCGAATACCGCGAGCTCCTCGGTCAGCATCAGCAGAATATCCGGCGTGTGCAGCGCATCGCTCTTGGCCAGCAGTTCGGGATTGTTTTCGGGCGTCAAACGCTTTTCGATATAGCGAATCGTGTCGTAGCCAAAATAACCGGCCAGCCCGCCGGTGAAACGCGGCAAACCGGCGACCGGCGCTGCCTTGTAGCGCGCCTGAAATTCGGCGATGAACGCAAGCGGATCGGGCAGCGTATGTTCTTCGACTTGTTTGCCGTCGACTTCGACAAACAACAGATGCCCGCGCACGCGCAACACCGTGCGCGCAGGTAAGCCGATAAATGAATAGCGTCCAAAACGCTCGCCGCCGACGACCGATTCAAGCAAATACGAATACGGCGCGGCAGCCAGTTTGAGGTATACCGACAGCGGCGTTTCCAGATCGCCGGGCAATTCGGCCACCAATGGGATGCGGTTGTAACCCTCGCGAACGAGGTCAAAAAATTCTTGTTCAGTCATGATGAACTCCGTCAATAAACGATAGCAAATGTGAAACCAAAAAATCGGGTCTCACTTCCACCATCGTTTCGCGTTCATCAGAATGTTCATGTCAGGCGGCTTTCAACACCAGTTCGCTCGCTTCCAGCAGGCTCGGCGTGACCGCATCGAGATCCAGTTCGCTGACCGGGCGTCCGCGATTGTAGCCGTAGGGAACGCAAAACACCGGGCAGCCTGCGGCGCGCGCGGCCTGCGTGTCGTTCAGCGAATCGCCGATCAGCAGCAATTCGTGCGGCGCAATGCCAAAATACTCGCATGCATACAGCAAGGGTAGCGGATCGGGTTTGCGCTTGGGCAAGGTGTCACCAGACAGGATCAATTCAAAATAATCGAACAGGCCGGTTTCTTTCAGCAGCGGGTGTGTGAACTGCGCGGCCTTGTTGGTGATGCACGCGAGCCGCAGACCCATTGCCTTGAACGCGTCCAGCCCGGCAACGACACCCGCGTAGGGCCGCGTATGCAGCGCCACGTGCTCGCCATAATGCTGCTGATACGCCGCAATCGCGCGTTCAAACAGTTCAGGATCTGGCTCGGCGTCCATCTCGCCCGTCAGCACGCGCTTGACCAGCCGCGAGACGCCGTTGCCGATATACGTCGAAATCGTTTCCAGACTTGGGCACGGCAAGCCAAGATCGGCCATCATCAATTCCGCCGCATGGGCGAGATCGGGCGCGGTGTTCAGCAAGGTGCCGTCGAGGTCGATCACAACGGCTTTGATAGATAGCGGGAAGTTCATATATGGGTGAGTAGTGAGCCGTGGGGGTGAGCGGGGTGATGCCTTTTAGAGCTTACCGCTCACCCCTTATCCGTTTTTTTCAAACCTTCGCCAACTCCGCACGCATCGCACTGACGATGCTGTTGTAACGCTGCGGGTCGCTATCCTTGGCAGCGCCAAATATTGCCGAGCCAGCAACAAAGGTATCCACGCCAGCCTTGGCCACTTCGGCAATATTGGCCGGGCCGACGCCGCCATCGATTTCGATGTTCACGTTGAGACCGCGCTCGTCGATCATCTTGCGTACTTTGCGCGCTTTATCCAGCACGTACGGAATGAATTTTTGTCCGCCGAAGCCGGGATTGACCGACATCAGCAGCACCATGTCGATTTTGTCGAGGGTATATTCCAGCGCGTCCAGTGGTGTCGCGGGGTTGAATACCAGACCAGGCTTGCAGCCATTCTCGCGAATCAAGCCAATGGTGCGATCGATATGCTCGGACGCCTCGGGGTGGAAAGTAATATACGTCGCGCCAGCCTTGGCAAAATCCGGAATGATGCGATCGACCGGTTTCACCATCAGATGCACATCGATCGGCGCAGTCACACCATGCTTGCGCAAAGCCTCGCACACCAGGGGGCCAATCGTCAGATTGGGCACGTAGTGGTTATCCATTACATCGAAATGCACGATGTCGGCGCCTGAGGCGAGCACGTTATCAACTTCTTCGCCAAGGCGCGCGAAATTGGCAGAGAGAATGGATGGGGCGATACGAAAAGTCATGACAGGCTCCAGAATTTTTTAATGTGGCGGCATTTTACCAGCTAAGGACGCCCTGCAAGGCGTTAACAGGGTTTCACGCTAAGACACGCTTGCTGATCGAATAGCTTCGCGATATCGTGAACCCCTCTCCTCTCGAGGCCTTGAAGCTTCCTCGCCGCCGATTCTTGACTCTCACACTCAGGATTTTCCCGCATGACAATTCGCATCAACGCACGCCGTCGCATTCCCCTGTTGCCGTTTTTAATAGGCGGCGTCCTGCTGGCGATTTATACCGTCACGCGACTCGTGCTCACGCTGCTGACCGGAGTGGATTCCGTGCCCGTGCGGCTGTGGCCGGGCATTTTTGCAATGGGTTTCTGGTTCGATCTGGTGGTGGTGTGTGTGTTGCTTGCGCCGGTATTATTGTATGAGGCGCTATTGCCCAATCGCTGGCGCGGCAGTCTCTGGCATCGGGTATTACGACTGGTGTGGCTATGGCTATCGATCGCGCTGCTGCTGTTCGGTGCGGTCGCCGAAATCACCTTCTGGATGGAATTTACCACGCGTTTCAACTTCATCGCGCTGGATTATTTGATTTATACCCAGGAAGTCATCGGCAATATCCGCCAGTCTTATCCGGTGGGCTGGATACTGGTGGGCATTGGCATCGCCGCCGCATTGATCGTCTGGTCGATAAGGGATGGTGTAAAACAAGCAGACAGCGCATCGCTCACCGGAGCCCAACGCATAGGGCTCGCGTTAGCTGCGATAGCGTTGCCCGCATTGGGGCTGTTTTCTGCAAATATCGATCAGATGCAGGGCCAGGGCAATAACTACGCCGCCGAACTATCCGGTAATGGCCTGTTCACGATTGCCGCGGCGATGCGTCGCAATGAACTCGATTACGATCAGTTTTATCGGACCATGCCGCAAGCCGCAGCCAGCGCGGTACTGCGTTCACTCGGCGTCGAACGCAAATTGTTAAGCGAAGCCTTAAAGAATGACGAAGACGACCCCGCCATCGATGCGATTCCGTTCACCAAACGGCCGCGCAATGTCATTCTGATTTCGGTGGAAAGTCTGTCTGCCTCATATGTGGGTGTCTATGGCGCTACCAAAGCTCTCACCCCCGCCATCGATGCCTTGGCGCGCGAGGGCATGCAGTTTGACCAGGTATTCGCCACCGGCACGCGCACCGTGCGCGGACTGGATGCGCTCTCGCTCGGCACGCCACCGATCCCCGGTCAGGCCATCGTGCGCCGTCCCAATAGCGAACACCTCGCCACGATCGGCGAACTCTTGGAGCACCAGGGATTTGCCACCTTCTTTTTTTATGGCGGCTACGGTTACTTCGACAACATGAACGCGTATTTCAAAGGCAACGACTACCGCGTTGTGGACCGCACCGACTTTCCGAAAGAAACGGTGATGTTCGAGAATGTGTGGGGCGTCGCCGACGAAGCTTTATTCGATAACGTGATCCGCACCCTCGACGTCAAAGCCGTGCCCGACAAACCGTTTTTTGCGCATGTGATGACCACCAGCAACCACCGCCCCTACACCTATCCCGATGGCCGCATCGACATCCCTTCTCCCGGCGGACGCGAGGGCGCGGTGAAATACACCGATTACGCTATCGCCAAATTCATCCGCGACGCGAAGACCAAACCCTGGTTCAAGGACACGCTGTTTGTGATCGTTGCAGACCACTGCGCCTCGGTGGCCGGCAAAACCAAATTGCCAGTCAACAACTATCACATCCCGCTGATTTTCTATGCGCCGGCCTTGCTCAAACCCGCGCACTACACGCCCGTCGTGAGCCAGATCGACATCGCACCGACATTGATCGAAGTGCTCGGCATGAACGGCGATGACCATTTTTTTGGTCGCTCGTTTTTTGAAAAAGGCCCCGTGCCCCAGCGCGCGTTCATCAGCAATTACCAGGAATTGGGTTATCTGAAAAACGGCATCCTGACCGTGCTGCTGCCCAAGCAACACGTCGAAAGTTACCGCGTCGATCCGAAGACCTACGCCAGCACCCCCGCCGCCATCGATCCGCAATTATTGAGCGAAGCGATTGCGTATTATCAAACCGCGTCCACCGCGTTTAAAACCGGCGCGCTGCATGCGCCGGGCTATGGCAAGCCGGGCCGACAAATATTTCCCTAAGCTTTTCTGCGCCGCATCAATCGATATGCCGCCGGAATCACGAACAGCGACAGCAGCGGTGCGGTGATCATGCCGCCGACCATCGGTGCGGCGATGCGGCTCATGATCTCGCCGCCCGCGCCGCCGCCCCACAGGATAGGCAGCAGGCCGGCGATAATGACGGCGACGGTCATGGCTTTGGGGCGCACGCGCAGCACTGCGCCGGTGCGAATTGCCTCGAGCAGATCGCTATCCTTCGCATGCCCGGCCGCTTGCTGATCGGCCCAGGCGTTCCGCAGATACAGCAGCATGATCACGCCGAACTCGGCCGACACGCCGGCCAGCGCAATAAAGCCCACGCCTGTCGCAACCGACAGGTTGTAATCCAGCCAGTACAAAAACCACACGCCACCGGTCAACGCGAACGGCAGCGTTGCCATGATCAAGCCCGCTTCGTCAAAGCGCTGGAAGGTCAAATACAACAGCACAAAAATGATCAAGAGCGTGGCGGGCACAACCAGTTTCAGTCGTGCATTGGCGCGTTCGAGGAACTCGAACTGGCCGGAGTACGCAAGGCTGATGCCGGGTTCGAGCTTGACCTCTTTTGCCACTGCGCGGCGCAGGTCGGCGACCACCGAAGCGAGGTCGCGGCCGCGCACGTCGACGTACACCCAGCCGGACGGTCGCGCGTTCTCGCTTTTGAGCATCGGCGGGCCGTCGGCGACGCGCACCCGTGCGACGCTGCCGAGCGTGATCTGGCTCCCCGTTGGCGTGAGAATCGGCAGCGCGGCGAGCCGGGCGGGCGTATCGCGCCACTCGCGCGGATAGCGCACGCTGATCGGAAACCGCGCGCGCCCCTCCACCGTTTCGCCGATGACCTCGCCGCCCACTGCGCTCGATACCACCGACTGCACATCGGCGATGTTGAGACCAAACCGCGCGGCAGCGGCGCGATCGATGTCGATCTCGACATAGCGCCCGCCGCTGAGCCGTTCCGCCAAGGCCGACGACACGCCCGGCACGGTTTTGGCGACGCGTTCGACCGCTTGCGTGACACGGTCGATCGCGGCGAGACTGGTGCCCGCGACCTTGACGCCGATCGGGCTTTTGATCCCGGTGGCGAGCATGTCAATGCGGTTGCGAATCGGCGGGATCCAGATATTGGTGAGCCCCGGCACGCGCACCGTGCGGTCCAGTTCCTCGACCAGTTTCTCCGGCGTCATGCCGGGCCGCCACTCGGATTGCGGCTTGAACTGGATCGTGGTCTCGAACATTTCCAGCGGCGCCGGATCGGTCGCGGTCTCCGCGCGCCCGGCCTTGCCGAATACGGAAGCGACTTCGGGCACGCTTTTAATCATGCGGTCGGTCTGTTGCAGCAGTTGCGCCGCCTTGCTGGCCGACAATCCTGGCAACGCGGACGGCATGTAGAGCAAATCGCCCTCATCCAGTGGCGGTAAAAATTCGCCGCCCAGACGGCTGATCGGCCACAGCGCGCTCAACAGCACCAGCACCGCGACCACCAGCGTGGCTTTGGGATGCCGCAGCACTTTTTCCAGTAACGGCCGGTACGCGTTGATCAACACGCGGTTCAACGGATTTTTTGTTTCTTCCGGAATGCGTCCACGTACCCAGTAACCCATCAATACCGGAATCAGCGTCACCGACAGCAGCGCTGCACCGGCCATTGCGTAAGTCTTGGTGAACGCCAGCGGGCCGAACAGCCGCCCTTCCTGCGCCTGTAGCGTAAAAACCGGAATGAACGACAAGGTGATAATGAGCAGCGAGAAAAACAGCGCCGGGCCGACCTCGACGGCGGCATCGGTCAATACGCGCCAGCGTTCTGTCCCAGCCAATGTTTTGTCGGGATGCGCATGCTGCCAAACCTCGAGTTTTTTGTGTGCGTTTTCGATCATCACCACCGCCGCATCGACCATCGCGCCGATTGCAATCGCGATGCCGCCGAGGCTCATGATATTGGCGTTAATGCCCTGATAACGCATCACGACGAACGCGAACAACACCCCCAGCGGCAGCGCGATAATCGCGACCAGCGCCGAGCGCAGATGCCACAGAAACAGCGCGCACACCAGCGCGACGACGATGAATTCCTCGATGAGCTTGTGCGTGAGGTTCTCGACCGCACGATCGATCAGTTTGCTGCGGTCGTACACCGGCACGATCTCCACGCCCGGCGGCAGGCTGGTTTTGAGCTCGTTCAATCGCGCCTTCACCGCCGCAATCGTCTCGTATTCGGCAAAACCGGTGTAACCGCAAGCGCGCGTGCGGCCGTG
>OBEQ011360374.1_pt1 | contig 15854 bp, 17 predicted proteins | sample 1670901 | NCBI WGS metagenome assembly OBEQ01 (sample SAMEA104232315, study PRJEB22302) | groundwater metagenome | biome: forest; feature: aquifer; material: groundwater | place: USA | collected 2011-08-07 | depth 5.4 m | reverse complement strand
GGCGAGATGGTCGTCGGTGACTGAATCCCACGGCCGGTCGATCTCGAGCGGGCCATAGGACTGGCCGGCATTGGCGGTGCGCAGGTCCGACGCGACGCAGCGGTACTCGCCCTTGAACTCCCCGATCGCGTCGAAGGGATTCGTCAAGCCGGCCATCGTCGAGTTCAATCCCCCCGCCGGCAATGAGCAGCAGCGGGAAGCCGGAACCGGTCTCCTGGTAGTGGATGCGAACCGGACCCTTTTCGAAGAAGGACCCCGCAGCTCCTCCTCGCCCGGTCTGCTGAGCAAACACGCCCTTCGCTGCGGCCATCGCCGCCGCCGCGGCGGCGCCGGTTTTCAGGATCTTGCGTCGGATCTGATCGACCATTGGCGTCCTCCTCTAGACGCGGGCATTCTAGCTCAATGGAACTACGTCGTCGCCGTTATTATCTAAGCCTTGATCCTCTCCAAAACAGACATGCTCATCAGACGCGTTGCGGGCCGGCTCCTGGTCTGCACCTTCACGATTGTCATCGTTCCGGCCGTTCACGCCGGCCAGGCTGACGCGCCCGATTCCGACGGACCTGCACCTCCGATCGCTCCCGCCGTGATCGCTCGCGACGCAGCCGGCCGCGCGACCATTCGCGCCGTTCGGGTGGACGCGCCGATGCGAGTCGATGGCCACCTCGACGAGGCGCTCTACACCAGCGTGCCGCCGATTTCAGACTTTATTCAGCAGGAGCCGCAGGAGGGCTCGCCGGCAACCGAGAAGACCGAATTATGGTTGGCGTTCGACGACGACAATGTCTACGTCTCGTTTCGCTGCTGGGAGAGCGAGCCGGACCGGATCATCGCCAACGAAATGCGCCGCGATGGTCCGAACCTGTGGATGGGCAACGACATCGTTGCCTTCAGTGTCGACACCTTCCACGATCGCCGCAACTCGTTCAATTTCATCACCAATGCCCTCGGCGGACGTGACGACGGGCAGGTGACAAACGAGCGGCAATGGAACGGCGACTGGAACACGGTCTGGGATGTCAAGGCCGGGCGGTTCGAAGGCGGCTGGATCGCCGAGTTCGCCATTCCATTCAAATCGCTTCGCTATCAGCCCGGCCGCGCGCAGATCTGGGGCTTCAACGCGTTCCGCACCAACCGATGGAAGAACGAGATCTCGTACATCACGCGCGTTCCGGCCGCGCGCGGGCAGTCAGGACTCTACCAGGGATCGCTCGCCGCGACGCTTGTGGGACTGGAGGCGCCATCCGGATCCAGAAACCTGGAGCTCAAGCCCTACGCCATTTCCGACCTCAAAACCGATCGCGCGAGCACACCGACCCTCTCGAACGACCTGAGTGGGGACGTCGGGTTCGACGCGAAGTATGGGCTGACGCAGAACCTCACCGCAGATTTCACGTACAACACCGACTTCGCTCAAGTCGAGGCCGACGAGCAGCAGGTCAACCTGACGCGGTTCAGCGTGTTCTTCCCGGAGAAGCGCGACTTCTTCCTCGAGAACCAGGGAGTCTTTGCCTTCGGCGGGGCAGCCGCGGGCGGGTTTGCGGCGGCAGGCAGCGATGTACCGATCTTGTTTTACAGCCGGCGCATCGGGCTCAATGACGGGCGCCCGGTACCAATCGTTGCCGGCGCGCGCACGACGGGCCGCGTCGGACGCTACAGCCTGGGCCTCCTGGACATTCAGACGGGGAAAGATTCGGGAGTGCGGCCCACGAATTTCTCTGTCGTGCGTCTGAAGCGCGATCTGTTCAAGCGCAGCAGCGTCGGACTGCTGCTGACCGGCCGATCGGTCGGGCAAAGCGGAATCGGCACAAACGGAGTCTACGGCGTCGATGGGACGTTCGGCTTCTTCGACAATCTGAACGTGAATACCTACTGGGCCCGATCGCGCACCGGCGGTCGACCGGGAAAGGACACCAGCTTCCGGGGCCAGATCGATTACCCGGGCGATCGCTACGGTGTCCAGCTGGAACACCTGGTTATCGGAGACAACTTCAATCCGGAAGTCGGCTTCGTGCGGCGTGACGACATCCGACGCAGCTTCGGACAGTTCCGGTTCAGCCCACGGCCGACATCGATCAAGTCGGTCCGCAAGTTCTCCTGGTCGGGCTCGACGGCCTACGTTGCGAACGGCACGGGCCGCCTCGAGACGCGCGAGTCGAACGGCGAATTCGCGATCGAGTTTCAGAACAGCGATCGCCTCAGCGTCAACGTCAGCGACACCTACGAATTTCTTCCGCGTCTGTTTGCGATCGCGCCCGGTATCACGCTGCCGGTCGGCGGTTATCGTTTTGACAACGTGCACGTCCAGATGAATTTTGGACAGCGCCGGAAGGTGAGCGGCAATTTCGCGGTGGATCGCGGAACGTTCTACAGCGGCCACAAGACCGCGATCAGTATGAGCCGGGGCCGGATGAGCGCGGGATCGCGGCTGTCGGTCGAGCCTGCGTATCTGCTCAACTGGGTCGATTTGGCGGAAGGTTCATTTACGAGTCAGCTCATCGGCTCGCGCGTCACCTACACGATGACGCCGCGGATGTTTACGAGCGCGCTGCTGCAGTACAACTCCAGCAGCCACTCCGTCAGCGCGAATGTGCGGCTCCGGTGGGAGTATCGTCCCGGCAGCGAGCTCTTTGTCGTGTTCAACGAGGATCGGGACACACTCGCCCGCCGCCTCCCCGCTCTCGCCAACCGGGCCCTCATCGTCAAAATCAATCGCCTGTTTCGACCGTAACCCGACTCTGTCATTCGTTATCAGGAAACCTTGTCGAGCCCTCGCGCACGGCCGCGGCGCCGTTTGGTAATATTTGGCCGCGCAAGGAGCGTCGCGCCGATTCTATCCCTGTCAACGGCGACCGTTGTCTGCAAGGAGACACATGACGTATTGGCAGCGATGGATTCGGCAACCGCAGGCTACGTGGCTGCGCAGGGCGACCTTCCAGCTTCACCTGTGGAGCGGGATCGGCATCGGCCTGTATGTGCTGCTGGTCAGCGTGACCGGCAGCGTTCTGGTCTACCGCAACGAGCTCTTCAGGGCAGCCGCACGCGACCCGATCGTCGTGACCGAGTCGGGCCCGCGGTTAACGGACGAGCAATTGAAGCGGGCCGCTGCGCGCGCGTATCCCGGATACGCGGTCACCGACGTCAGTCGGGCGCGGAATCCCGATCAAGCCGTCAGCGTTTCTCTCGAGAGCAGCACCAACCGCAAAATTCGCCTCTTTAATCCGTACACCGGACAAGACCTGGGCGATTCGGTGCCGCTCGGCATCTGGCTCGTTTCCAAGCTCATGGAGTTGCACGACGACCTGCTCGCCGGCAGAACGGGTCGCATGGTCAACGGTGTCCTTGCGCTTCTGGTTATCCTCCTCGCATGCACAGGATTCGTCGTGTGGTGGCCGGGGATCAAGACGTGGCGACGAAGCCTCACCGTCCACCGGAACGTAGGGTGGCAACGCTTCACCTGGGACTTGCACAGCATGCTCGGTTTCTGGACCCTTGGATTCATCTTGTTGTTTGCGGTGAGCGGAGCCTATCTCGGCAACCCCGACCCGTTTCAGGACCTCGCCGACCGACTCCAACCTCCCACTGACGCCAACGCCGGGACGCGCATCGTCGACGACGTTATTTATTGGCTTGCCTACCTGCATTTCGGTCGCATCAACGGCATAGGGATTCCTTGCAGCGGCCCCGGGCTCTGCGACTGGACAACGAAGTTGATCTGGGCCCTCTTCGGACTCGCGCCCGCGGGCATGTTTGTGACCGGCGCGGTCATGTGGTGGAACCGGGTGGTCCGAAAAAAGCTGAGGCAGACCTCGCGGCGCTCGCTGGCGCGGACGCAGACAATAGAACAAGGGCCACGCTGAACGGCTACGCGAACAGAAGGCGGACACTTCGACACGGAGACCACCATGCGCGAGGACCGACGCGACTTCTTGAAAATGACAGCCGGCGCGTACACTGCCGCTGCGCTGAGCACGCACGTTCAGACGGCGCCGATTCCGAGGCGACCTGACGACCTGACCGGGCTGTCGCTCATGGACGCGAGTGACCTCCTCGACGCGCGGAAGGTTTCGCCCGTGGAACTGACCAAGGCCTGCCTCGCGCGCATCGAGCGTCTGAACCCCGCGTTGAACGCCTTCATCACCGTCACGGGCGAACAGGCGCTCGCGGATGCAAAGGCCGCAGAAACCTCGATCGCCGGCGGGAAGCGGCGGGGGCGTTTGCACGGCATCCCGATCGCGCTGAAGGACCTCTTCGACACCGCCGGCGTCCGCACCACGGCTGGCAGCGCCATCTTTGCCGATCGAGTGCCGGTGGGAGATGCGGAAATCGTGCGCCGGCTCAAAGCGGCTGGCGCGGTCATCCTCGGCAAGCTGAACATGCATGAGTTCGCGTACGGCGACACGTCTGCGCAGAGCCACTACGGCCCGGTGCACAACCCGTGGCAGCTCGAGCACATTGCCGGCGGTTCCTCGGGAGGCTCCGCGGCTGCGGTTGCGGCGGCACTCTGTTACGGCGCGATGGGATCAGATACCGGCGGGTCGATCCGTCAGCCCGCCGCGTACTGCGGGATCGTGGGCCTGAAGCCGACGTATGGTCTCGTCAGCACTCGCGGCGTTGTGCCGCTCTCGTGGTCGCTGGATCACGTCGGCCCGCTCTGTCGCACAGTGGCCGACGCCGCGTTCCTCCTCCAGCCGATCGCAGGCTACGACCCGCTCGATACCAACAGCCTCGCCGCCACGGTGCCTGACTATGTCAATGCGCTTCGGCAGAAGGTCTCCACGCTCCGCATCGGAATCCCGCGCGCGGTGTTCTACGAGAAGCTCGATCCGGAGATCGAGCAGGCGGTGAATGAGGCGCTGCAGGTCCTCCGCCGCCTCACCGCGTCCATCCGCGACGTCGAACTGCCGGCCTATCGGACGCTTCCGGTGGTCGGCGCCGAGGCGTATGCCTTCCATGCGCCGTACTTCACCAGGACGCCCGAGTTGTATCAGCCCATGACCCGGCGACGGCTGGAGGCCGGGGCGACGGTGTCGGCGGTGGCCTATATCGAAGGGCGCCGCGAGCTGGACCGGCTGAGACGCGAGGTCATGACTGTCTTCTCGGCGGTCGATTTGCTGGTGACACCCACGACTCCTATCCTGCCAGCCACGGTTCAGGATGCTGCCGCCGATCCAGGGACTCCTCCGCCTGGCGGAGTCGCGCCGTCGCTCCGCAACACCCAGCCGTTCGATATCTACGGACTGCCGAGCATCTCGGTCCCATGCGGCTTCAGCCGCAGCGGGCTGCCGATCGGTCTCGAAATCAGCGGTCCGCGCCTCGGCGAGCCGCTGGTGCTCGCGTTGGCGCACGCATACGAGCAGGCGACGGAATGGCATCGGCACACCCCTCCGGTCTGACCTCGATCCATCATCGGCAGCTTCGCCTCGCGAAGATTCCCGAGGAACGACTTGGGGACGCGCCCATCGCGTTCGCATGGCAGTGGAGATCTCGACCGCCCTCGGCGCGGTCGCCTCGCGTCCGGCCGCACCGATTTCGTCCTGAGTGACGCCGCTGGTGTCTATCAATGTCGACCCAGATCGACTATTGCAGGCTGATTTCCTGGGCGTCGTCGGCGGACCGAGTGTTCCGATCCCTCGACTCAGCCCGCCGATCGAAATCGGTAGCGCGCCCGCCTCGCGGAAATCCTCGATCTTTTTGAGGAGGATAGTCAGCTTAATGTTTATGCTGGTGAAACCGAGGTGCGCCCACCCACCACTGGCGTGTCCGTTCGTTGACCTACCGCGCCATCTGCCATACCGAAGGCGGCACCCGTGGGACCAGCGCCTCACACCAGCCGAGATGCCGATGTGTCGCTGGGTGCCGCCGCGCTAGTAGTCCAGGTGGCTTTCTTCGGCTGGACCCGCCACGACCTTCTGCGACAGGGCCAATTCGTAGGCTTCCGTGAGGACAAGCCCGCTCACACGGTCAGTCGAGATCAGAAACGAACTTGCGGGTTACTTCTTCTTGGTCGTTGTCTTGAACTGTTTCGGATAGGCCTGGATCAGCCGTGCGGAGTCTTGACCGTCCACGATTCCGTACCAGAGTTGTCTTGACTCCAGAAACGACTTCAACTGAATCAATTGTTCCAGCTGGGCGAGAACCGAATCGTCAATTTCGGCCCAGTATTGAACGACAAAGACTTCCGCAGGGCACTTCGCGAGGCGCTGTATTTGGTCGCCATGCTTGCCCATTTTCCCAGGCGTCAGACGGCCAGTTTGTCCGGGGCCCTTGAAAGCAAACGCTGCAGTTCGACGTTTGCCATTGATGCGAAGACGCGTGCTGGTCAAGTCTCGCAGCTCTCCACCCCAGTCTTGAAACGAGCCACGCTCGTTCAGGATGGCGGCAAGACCGTCCTTAAACTTCTTTTCAGGCATCTTCAGGTACGACAAGCCGTCGGGGACTTTGCGAACTGCGGCGAATGATTCGAGGTCGTCAATGGTGATCGGAGTCGCGCGATTTTTAGCCTTGGGAATCTTTACTGTGACGGTGACCGATTTCTTGCTGCTACCGGCGTTGCGTTTCGTGGGAATTGCTTCGCGCTTCTTCTTGTTCTGGGCTGCCGCGAGAATCTTGTTTCGGTAGCGCTGCATGAACTCGATCTTTTCGTAGACCGTCACGCCGTCCTTCTTTTTCTTCAGAACGAGGTCATTGTCAGCGAGCGCTTTTCCGGCGTCCAGGACACGGGTGCGACCCAGGCCCGTAGCGGTCATCAACGTGATGACGGACTTCGGGTTGGCCTTTCCTGTGTATATCGCTTTGAACACCTTACGACGGTGTTCGGATCGGCCAATGACCTCAGCTGCATGAACAATCTGCTCATTCTTGTTCGAGCTTCGATCTGCAACAGCCGTTGACATCGGGAAGTCCTCCTAACCACCGTGTTCGTTTGCTCGGCTCGAGTTGTCAGGCTTCTTGCTTGCGCGATTTCTTCACGAGTTTCGACACCCTTGTGATGCGGTCGGTGTCGATGCGCAACAGGCTTTTGACCACGTCGCCGCTCACATCAGACTTGAGAGCCTGAAAGATGAACACGTCCTGAGTGGTTTCGAGAAGCCGTTTGAGCGCTTGGGCGGTCTTATCGTCGTCAGCCATTGTTCTTTTTGCTCCTCTTCCCGGACCGCAGAAGTTTGACAATTGCGTTGATGTCGTTCATCGAGCCGCCGACAATCGTTCGAATCTGAATCTGTCCAACGCCCGCCAGCCCGAGCTGAACGATTAAAGACTTGCGAAGCAGTTCCACGGTGCGCATCGCCGTATCGGCGTTCTTGGCCATTGGCGTCTATTCCTCCGACTTCACGTTCTGTTTCTTCTTTTTCCGCAACCGCTGCTGCGTGACGGCGACCGTCGCTGCTGATGTGCCGAGGATGTCGCCGATCTCGCGAGCTGTGAGACCGGAGTCTGAGAGAAGACGGATGACGTCCATCTGACTCATCTGCGCCTTCAGCTGCGCCGCTAGCAAACGGTTCGTCGTCTTCGCCTGTTTCAGTAGATCGTCGAGGGTTGCAGGTCCGTCTTTCGCCATCGGGTGCTACGCCGCCTTTCCGGCCCGCTGGATCGCCTTGGCCACGGCGTGCTCGCCCTTGTTGAGCAGAGCGGCGATTTCCTTCGCCGAGAGTCCCGCCCGAGCCAGCACGACCTCCGTTTTCTCCCGTTTCTCCTGCTTTTCCAGCGCCTGCAGCTCCGCCAGCAACACCGCCTTCGTCATCTTCAGGAGCTCCTTTGCCGTTTTCTCGTCCATCTCGAACCTCCCACGATCGAGTGTACACAGGCGCCCGTCTCGGTTCAAGCGCTATCTTACGAACTACAGATATAACGAATGCCATAGATGATGTTGTGTTTATAGTCGCGAAATTATGTTGAGGCGAGATTGGACGAAGAGTCAACGAACTGCGGGAAGGACCGCGCCAGCACGGCGTGGCCCGATGTCAGTCGCTCGTGCACCGAGCAGAACACGCAGGCGAAAGTGGCCCGATGTCGGTCTATAAATACCTTTAACATAGGAAGATATACTGAATGGTGGCCGATGGGTCATGACTCTCGTCAGTGCACAGGAGGCCGACACGGCACCACGGCGGCCTAGCGTCGTCCTTCATCGGGCTCGTAGACAGGTCGTCAGGGATCGTTCGAATAGGATTACTACTACAACAGTGTACTAAACGTAATTATCACTACTGGCAATAAAATAGGCCTTTTGTCCGCTACGTGTTTATCTATTAGCTAAGAGTGTGTTGAGGCGAGGTTTGACGAAGGGTCAACGAACTGCGGGAAGGACCGCGCCAGCACGGCGTGGCCCGATGTCAGTCGCTCGTGCACCGAGCAGAACACGCAGGCGAAAGCGGCCCGATTGCGGCCCACAGGGGCGTTTTAGCCCGATTGGACGCCCGTACGGGCCGACGCTGCCGCGCGGGCTGCCGGCTGGCAACAGCCGGTGCTCTCCGTGGACGTCGCAGACGTAGACGTGCGTCCCGTCTGCCTGCGTGGTGACGTAAACCAACGGCGCGCCGCATCGCGGGCAGTTCAACGGCAGGTTGGGTTGGTTACGAGCCGAGCGTAGCTCACCGAATCCTCGATCTTCTTGCGGAGGATAGTCGGCCTAATGTTTATGCCGGTAAACTCGAAGTGCGCCCACCAGGTGCGCCCACCACTCGGCCGGATCCAGAGGAGCGCGGCCTTTGGGTAAATCCTGGCGACTACTCGGGACCAATCACTAAGCGTCGCGGCCAACTCCCGAAGCCGTCTGCGGTAACCGGCGGCCCTATGGTTCGAATCCCTAACACCCAGCCACACTCATTCGGCCTTCGGCCTCATTCGTTGGCTGGGAGGCCGATTCAGGCACGCCGCGACGCACTTCGTTCGTCGCTAGCGGGCTCGAATCCCTGCCCCTCTCACTCGGCTCGACTTCGTCATCGCCTCGCTCGTCGAAAATGGCGTCGCATCCTTGCTGGCGCCATCGCTTCGCTCGGCGCGAGGCGGTGAATCCCTATTACTTCTGCAACGAAGAAAGTGTCGACGACAGACGCCCCGGGTTGTGACAAGCCTTGCACGTGACCCTGCAAGAGTGTCGAAGGTTCTTACTGACGTCCTGGCGCCAGGGTTCCGCCGGGGTGGCGGCTCTACGCTATCATGCGGGCCACCCTGATCACACTGGCGCGAACCGTTGTCTATGTCCGCCTAGTCCTGGAAGGCACGTCACTCGCCCTTCGGGTCTTGGTCTGGATGGCGGGCCTTTCCCCAACACTTCGGGTCTTCAATGTTCTGATCGCGGCGTCTGACGCGAGGTTCCGTCGTCTTCTCGGTCGATACTTTCCGTTGCCCTTGTTGATCGCCCTGGCAGGCTGGCTCTGGTACACCGATCACGAGTTTTATCGATCGATTCGGCCGCCTGCCGGCTCGGACCTCGGGCGCAGGGCGAATTTCGTTGCAGCGGTTATCTTCTACTCGTGGCTGACCATCGGTGCCGTGCACACAGGCGGCTACGCCATCATCGCCAGCGGCTTGGGAGGGAACTTTGGCAAGCGCGACATGCTGTGTCGGCTGTTCGGCAGCGTGACGGCGGTACTCCTGGGAATCGTTGTCGTGAACCTTCCCGGTCCGTACAACGTGCTTGGAATGAGTGCCGCGCTCCTGATGGTTCTCCTCTCGCTGCATTTCACGCTCGCGCAAATCGCATCGCATCGCCGAGCGCTGGCTCCGCGAGCCATCAATCAAGTGACCACGGCAAAACCTCACGCACCCTTGATCCTATTCATCTCGGATGTTCACGCGACCGCAGGGCGTCGGCGCCGTACTGACGGAGGGCAAGACGGAAGTCCGAGCCTGCTCTCAATCACGAAGAGCTATAGCTCAGAGAATCGGCCCTCATTGTTGGTGGTGAACGGAGATTTGATCGATCGAGGCAATGTCGAAGAATGGGCAACCATAGCTCCGGCCCTGCAGCGGTTTCGAGAGTATGGCACGCGCGTAATCATCGCTCCTGGCAACCATGACATCGCCACAGCATACGAATCATCCGCGGCGGCACATCTTCGCCGCAGTCCATTCGGATATGTCAGATCGGTCGAGTCGAAGAAAGTGATCGAGTTCCTGAAGCAAGCCGCAATATTTGAACCAGAACTCCGGTGCGATGACGGCCGGCTTCTGTCCACTGCTGTGAGCGCTGATGCAAAGGCCATCGCGGATTTCGAGAACGAGTGGAAGGCCACTCTTGAAGAGGCGCGCACGATCGTTCAATCGGTGGCGGGTATCATCGGGAGAGCTATTGAACGGAGTGGCCCCAGGATCGTATTTCGCATGCTGGCGAAAGCGACGCCGGAAGAACACATCCGTCTCATCGAGCCACTCGTCGCGAAGGCCGAAGCACTGCTCATCCCGCCGGAACTGCCGAACCAGGAAGCGGCTCGCACGGGCGTCAGGCTGGCTATCGTTGAGGCCGATGAATGCGTCCTGCCGGAGTGGTTGATGTGGGGCATTCGCATGAAGTTCTGGTATCTCCCCTTTCCGCTTCATTTGGTGATCCACGAAGAGTCGCTGGAGATCCTGATCGTCAACTCGACGTTTCCCGAACCCGGACTTCTCGGCAGCGCATTTGGGCGCTTGGGAGCCGAACAGCTGCAACGCCTGCAGTCGGCGGTCGCCTCCAGCAAGATGGAGACTATCGTCATCGTGATGCATCATCCGGTGTGTGGCTGGAGCGGCAACGTCGGGGACGATCCAACTCGCCTTCGGGTTTCTGTCGACAGATGGGCACTGTTGGTTCATGACACGGATGAAAGCCGCGCGCTGACCGCAGCGCTCGCCTCTGCCGCGCCGGCGTTTTGCCGCCAGATCTTCCTGTGCGGTGGTCATCGTCATGCAGATCCAGTGGCGGGGCCGCTCGTCGAAGACGAAGCACGATCCGAGGCCCGTGCGGCAACCGTCTCAATTCTCGAGAGTGGCGCTCTGGCGGATCAGTACGGCGTTTCATCTGCGAATGCCGGGCGCGGAGTGGTGATCCTGGATCGCAACGAACGCGGAGCACTCGAGCCTTTCTTGATGCCGGTCGCTTGACCGTCTGCGCTGCGCTATCATGCGGACCGGAAACCCAGGAGCCTAGCGATGACGACATCTTCGACCGTTCTGTGTATCGCGCTTTCGGCCTGGTGCTGTCAACCGCGGTTGCGGCAGGCGGATCCGCCGCCAGTCAGGGCGACGTCTTCGACCGCGTGACCCGCGCCACCGCCGTGCCGGAGGGCGGCGTGAAGATTCACTACGCGTCGCTCGGACACCCAGCCGAACAACAGGTTTCGCCTAACGCCGCTGGGTTTACCAACTGCGCCGCCCTTGGTTACGACAGCTGCTATGCTCGCAACCTCCTTGGCGATATCCGCAGATCGACTTCCTCATCGGCCGAGGACAAGCGTGGAACGGACATATACTCGTGCGCCTCGCGCACATCCTCGATCTTTTTGCGGAGGATAGTTGGCGCAATGTTTATGCGGGTGAACTCGAAGTGCGCCCACCAGGTGCGCCCACCACCGGGCCGGATACCGGGCGAGGCTGTGGGCTAAATCCTTGGCGACTTCTCAGGAGTTGCCTTCGCCCTCAAGCGGCTATCGCCGCCGCCGCCTAACCCGTCAACGGCTGGAATGGCTAGGCGCGGCAGAGAATCTCGCCGTGCAAGACGGCGTACCAGGCATCGGGGTGCGCGGCCCAGCGACGCCATCCCTCGGCGATCTCGCGCAACGCCTTCTCTATCGCGAGGCCTTCGGTGACGGCTTGGCGCGCGCTAAGGCAAAGGATTGGCTCCAGGGGCCCTCCGCGCTCTCCGCCGGAGCCTAGCAGCACTGCGATCGGGGACCACTACTTTGTGCGCGTTGTCTGTCAGCTCCAGATCGGCTACGGCCATGCGGTCATAAGAGTGTGCATGCACACCGCGCTTGGATTGCAAGACGTTTTTCTAGGTGACTCTGATGTTCGACGGACATGAACTTGCGCGCAGAGTAATCGAACAGGCTCGCTGGCAGGTCGGTCGGCTCGTGCCCCCTGAAAACGTGGCGCCAGATGAGTACTTCGCAATGATCAATAGAGACCGACCGTTGCCGACGATAGATCAGCTCGCAACGATCAGTACGGAATTGTTCTGGGCGACGATGCTGTTGGAGGAGCGGCGGCGTACGCGCTTCCGAATCATGATGAAAGGCCTAGAGGAGTCAGACCTCGAGGAACGCTCCTTTCACCGATTCGCGCGGCCCATCGAATTGAATCGCGACTCTCTCAGGAAACTCTCCCCCGCGCACGACCCCGAGCGTACCTTTCTCGTTGTTGATGTCGGGAACGTTCGCCCAACCATCACTGGAATTCGACTACATCCTCCGCTCGACACTCTTTACGGCAACTTCATCATCGAATCGAGCATTGTCGGAGGCCTGCGGTTCGGGTGGCTCGACTTCAATCTCGCCAGTTACGAGGCAGGAAGATTTGAAGGTATAGCTGACGTCGTTATGCCTGCCGACAACCTCGCTGCTAACGTCAACTCTTTCCTCGGCTCTGATTCACCATGGTTTGGAATGATCTACCATTTGGTTCCGGAAATCCGAAGACACGGACACGGTGGATCGGTATGGATTGTCGAGGCAAAGTCAACGCTTCATCCTTCCGTGGAAATTGGTTACGAGGTCACAGACTCCCCGCCGATGATTCGCAACGGTCCCCATGAGTGGCCGGAGTCAATCGCGCGTTTATCGGCGATTGACGGCGCAGTGGTGCTCGACAGGGAGACGGCACTCTTGGGGTTTGGCGCGTTCGTTCCTCTAGATGTCGGAATGCACGTGGCGCGACACGTGAGTTTCCATGACTCGGTGCGTGTGCCAGTTGGGCAGTTGGGTGGTGGCAGGCACCGTTCTGCAGCGACGTTCTGCAATAGGCATCACCGGAGCATTGCTATTGTCGTTTCCGAGGATCGGGGGGTGTCATTCATGTATCGGCCCGATGACGGTGAGCCGCACGTTATGCGTGTCAGCGACCTCGGGTAATCGCTGACGAACAATCAGCGGCGCGTTTCGCCGACGGACTTTCCGACGCCGAGAAGGCGGTCGCATTGGCGCCGTCGCGGCACGAAGGACAGGTCGCGCTGCATTGGTGATCGCACAGTGAAAGCAACCCAGCGGTCATCTCGGGGACCCAATACATTCGCGGAGCGAATGATTCAGTCCCCCAGGAGTCGGATAGGCCGAACCACACCATGCATCAGTCCAAGGTCCTAGTACTTTCGACCGGAGGCGCAATAGGTGTGCTGCAGGACGAGCACGGTGTGCTGCGTTCGGCGACTGGACCAGAGTACGTTACCGCTCTTCGTCTTCCTCAGGCGATGACCGAGCGCGTGGCAATCGATTTCTGTCCGGTCGCGTTCCTCGACTCCGCCAACATCACTCCTACACATTGGATCTCCATTGCACAAGCGATTGGCCAACGGTACGAGCAGTACGACGGTTTCGTCGTCCTCCACGGATCGGACACACTGTCGTACACCGCAAGCGCCTTGAGCTTCCTTCTCGAGAACCTTGGTAAGCCTGTTGTCGTCACCGGCGCGCAATTGCCTTTCGACGCTCCACAATCGGATGCGAGATACAACTTCCTTAATGCTGTAGCCGTCGCGGGAGCCATCGATGTGCCCCCAATCAACGAGGTCATGGTGGTCTTTGGCGACCGTGTCCTCAGGGGCAATCGGACCCGCAGTACTGGTGGCGGCTTTGACTCACCGCACTTTCCACAACTCGGCACGATCGGTCGCGCCATCATAATCGATCAACGCTTCGCAACACCCGCGCATACAACACTCCCCTTTCGCGTCAATAGCCAGCTGTCGGATGGCGTGATCGACATTGCGGCGTTTCCAGGCTGCGAAAAGACTGTCTCTCGCGCCTTATCCGATCCAGCAGTCGAGGGTGTCCTCTTGCGCTGCTTCGGCCAGGGGAATATCCCGCAAAGTCTCAATCCCCACATTCGATCGGCATTGATGAGGGGAACCGCCGTCCTCATCGTCGGCACCGGCGAACATCTCCTCGATTCGCCGTACACCTTGGAGCGTGATTCCCATTCCGCAGGCGTGGCTTCGGGTATCGACATGACGCCGGAGGCCGCGCTTGTGAAGCTCATGGTCGCTGTTGGGTATCGAGTCCCGCCCGGTGTGACGCGCTCTATTCTCGAGGGGAACCAACGAGGCGAAATGACTTCACGCCTCGGAACGTTCGATACGCTCTACAGTTCGAGGCCATCGCCAGTAGCGCGAATTGAACTATTCAACGAGGTCAATGAGGAGCTGCTTCGATTTCTCGGTAGACATCCAAAGGAGCTTTTCGACCTTACGCCCAGAAAGTTCGAGATCGTTGTTTCGGAGATATTTCGACATCATGGATTTCACACGGAGCTGACGCCGATGACCAGAGACGGCGGATTCGACTTTACCGCGATGATGGTCGATTCACTGGGTGATCCGGTCATGACGCTCGTCGAAACCAAGCAGTTCGCCCCCGATCGGCCTGTCGGTGTTGCGCCAGTGCGTAGCCTGTACGGTGTCGTGAACGCGCGAGATAGCGCCCGCGGGATCATCGTGACAACGTCGCGCTTCACGCGGGACGCGGAACAGTTTGCAGGTGCGGTTGCGCACCGAATTTCTTTAAACGGGTACACTGACGTCGCTCGGTGGCTTCGCACTCTGTTTCGGGTTGTGTAGCCAGTCATCCGTGCAGGCATCACCCCTAACATGAACCGTCCGGCATGCGCCGAGACCCCGTGGCCGATGGTTGCGACGGCTGTGATGTTTCACTTCTCGGCGATATCCGCAGATCGACTCCTTCATCGCGCGACCACAGGTTGGAATGTAGACGGATGCGCCTCTCGCAAATCCTCGAACTCCTTGAATGCACCACTTTTCTGGCGGAATCCACACCGCCGCTAAGCGCAGGTGATATGCCGCGCGATGAAACGGCAACGGCACGAAGGGCGATCGGCCCTGTGTTCACGACCGGCCGACTGCGAGCGACGTGATCGTCGTCAGGGGATAAAACGCGGCGGAAGCTGCCGATGACCCAGACCGTCGAGCATCGAAAGCTGCCTCCTCGCTCACGAGGCTCTGAGACGTCGAGCTGACGCCAGCGTTTTTCCACGTCGTCGAGCCGGAGGCCGGTTGGGAACACAGGGCCGAGCGCCGGAAGCGCCAGAGCAGCGAATGCGAGAGCGCTTTCCCGGCACCGCTCACCTTTCAGATGCAGGATGGGCAGAAAAACTACGCTACGAACGTCGCGCGTGAGCCGACGCTGTGTTGGACATGGATTATCATGCGACCAACATGAAAGCCGCCGCGGGGCGGCGTTGCTAGCAGCCCGTGGTGAAAGTCCCGCGTCGCACCGAGACGGGCGAGGCGCCGCGCTGGCAAGGCGCGACAACCGAGAATACCGGGCAGTATTTGAGGGCGGAGCAACGCAGCCAGCGCGATGTATCGCCCGTCGAATGCAGCGGGGCTTTTGCCACGGGCTGCTTAGGAGCAGGACAATGCCGGGATTTGCCTCGAGACTGGCGCTGGGCGTGGCTCTCGCAGCGGCCTTCGCCGCGGCCGTGGGCGCTGCGGACGGGACGTCCGGCGCAACCGACTGGCCGAGCGTCAACTACGATCAGAGCGCCAACCGCTACAGCCCGCTCGATCAGATCACGGCGGAAAACGTCAGCACCCTTCAGCAGGTCTGGAGCTTTCATCTCAAGCCTGCCGGCTATACCGACCGCCTGCGGGAAGACGAAGCCATTCCCCTCGTGATCGGCAACACGATGTATCTCGGGTCGCC
>OBEQ012321258.1_pt1 | contig 15862 bp, 14 predicted proteins | sample 1670901 | NCBI WGS metagenome assembly OBEQ01 (sample SAMEA104232315, study PRJEB22302) | groundwater metagenome | biome: forest; feature: aquifer; material: groundwater | place: USA | collected 2011-08-07 | depth 5.4 m | reverse complement strand
TGACGGCCTCGCGGGTCGTGGTGCGCCCCCAGAGATGATCCGCCGGCTTGAACGCAGAACCCGCCTCCGTCACGAGCAAGTAGCACGGCGCCGACGCGCGCCCCTGGATCACCACGGCATCGTAACCGGAACGCTTCAGCGCCGCCGGAAACCGCCCCCCAGCGGATGATCCGGACGCCGTCGATGAGCATCTCCGTCTCGCCGAAGTCCACGAACAAGCCTCGCTCATCGGCTCCGGCGACGCGCAATCAAATCGCGTGCATCACGGCAATATCAACGTCAATCAGCCATCTAATCAGCGTCAATCTGCGTACGGTAAAGTCGGCAGGAATGACTTGTGTCCTTGCGGTTCGGGGAAGAAATATAAGCGATGCCATGGGGCATGACAAAATATGAGAGTCTATGTCACATCATCATTTGGAGATAGCAGAGAAGAGATAGAACATCTTTGCTCCGTTGTTAAATCGGCAGGTTTTCAGGATTTTAGCTTCATTCGGGATGTTGAAAAGTATCAAAAAGTTTTTGATAACCCGAAAGATCTCATGAAGAGATCGGAAGATGAAATTAGAAAATCCGATGCCTTCCTGATTGACATGACCGACAAGCCAACAGGAAGAGCGATTGAGGCAGGTATGGCGTACTCTCTTGGAAAGAAGATTGTCGTTATTATGAGACAAGGGAGGGCGATAAAAGACACAACGAGAGGCATTGCAGATGTAGTAATCGAGTATGATGAAATTGAAGATATTTCTCCAGGACTTAAAGATGTCCTGCGGAAATGGAAATAAGCCGAAGAAGCGTCATGGAAAATAATCTTATATTACAAAATTTCCACTAGTACGATATATCGTACTAATTTATATATGCTACACAAAACCCCGCCGAAAAATTTTAGTCCCAGGTTTGAAGTGGTGAGTTGTTTCGTTGAGCGCGAAGGCCGAATTCTTCTGCTCCACAGACACAAAGAAAAATCGCAGGGTGGGAAGTGGGGCGTGCCAGCGGGAAAGATTGATGAAGGCGAGGAAAGTTTGCAGGCCATGATTCGCGAGGCGCGAGAGGAAACCGGATTTCGCTTTGAGCCGAAGCAACTTGAGTACTTGCAAAAAGTTTTTGTTCGTTATCCCGACTACGATTTTGTGTATCACATGTTCAAAACGAAGGTCGCAAGCAAGCCATCGGTTTCTATAAGTTCCAAAGAACACCAAACATTTAGGTGGGCGACTCCGAAGGAAGCTTTGAGAATGAATTTGGTGGACGATTTAGACGCTTGTATCAGGATGTTTTATTGATTTACAACAGTCTGACTATTGTACAATAGTCAGACTGTTGTAGTTGTAGTATAATTTAGCATATGCGAGTGGAGCCACTTACAATTGATTGTTTCGCGCATTGTTTCAAAAGGGGAGGTCACGGTATGCCCATTGTCAAAAATGAAGACGATTCGTGGCGTTTTCTGCGTTCACTATATTATCTGAATGACACTTTTTTCGATGAAAACTGGGATCGTTCTTACAACAGTCAGACTGTTGTAAGAAAAAATAATACTTTTTATAGGCCTGAAGAATGGCCCGAGCAAGAACCGTTGGTCAAAATTCTTTGCTACATTCTGATGCCCAATCATATTCATTTGTTGGTTAAGGAGATTAGGGAAAAAGGCACATCGTCTTTTATGAAGAAGTTGGGACAGAGCATGACTAATCATTTCAATAAGAAATATGAAAGTAAAGGAAGTATTTTTCAAGGCGCGTATAAAGGCAAAACTGTCCGTACTGATAAGTATCTGCGTTATGTCTCGGTGTACATAATGGTAAAAAATGCGTTTGAATTGTATCCGGGAGGTTTCCAAAAAGCTATAGAGAATTTTGAATCGGCATGGAAATTTGCTGTTGAGTATCCGTTTGGGAGTCTCGCGGATTATGTTGCTGGACGCAACTCACCAATTATTGACAGGGATATTTTAGGAGAAATTTTTGATAGGCCGTCAGAATTAAAAAGTTTCGCGCGGGATGTGATGAAGGGAGGGAAATGGAAAGGGGATGAGAAGGGGGATGAGAAGGATAAAAAGTTAGCACGCTTGATTTTCGATGATTACAACAGTCAGACTAACTGAGGTTAGTCTGACTGTTGTAAGGAGTTATCCACTTTTGGTATTTCGTCTCTACTATGGCAGGGTGTACAATACAGTCAAATTGACGGCGCTCCCTTCTCCGGCGGTGCCTTCGAACTTATTTATGTTTTAATTATAAAAATTAATTTTTGTACTAAATATGGTATTTAAAAAATTTTTTGCTGGCGCTTTTATTTTCGCGACTCTCTTCGCAGTTGTTCCATTAGCTCACGCCGCTATTACCGAGATGGCGACACCTGTTGACGCCTTCTTCCCATCAACGATTACCGTTGGCGGGGGCGCGGTGTTTCCGCTCCTTAACTTTCAGCTAATTCAGTCAAGCGGTAGCGACACCTTAAGTAAAGTGGGAGTTCAAATTGTGGCCTCAACCACCATGACTGCAGGGGAGATATCCCAGCTTTCGCTCTGGAAAGAATCGGGGGGACAGCCGGGTTTCCAACTTGGAAGCGATACATTTATCTCTGGCGCCGCGTCCAGTTCTCCATCCGTAAATAGCGTGCTTAATTTGCTCACCCCGACTACCGCAGTGGCTGTCGGTAGCACGGCAAGCACCTTTTACATTGTGGCGTCAACAACCGGTACAACCGGCATCACGAACGGTCACGCGTTCAACGCGCAGTTGCAGGTAAACTATGCCTCAACTACGGCCGGAAGCGGTCTTGGCACAGCCTTCGCTTCAAATAAAAAAGTCAGGCTTAATCAAAACGCCACGCTTAAAATCAGTGAAGTGAAAGCTGGCACTGCTAGCAACTCAAGCGATGAATTTGTTGAGCTTTACAACTCCGGTGAAGCGGACATCAATCTCTCCGACCTGGGACTTCAGCTTCATTCATTTTATAGTAATGGCAGTTCCACGCCCGGTGTGTCTCTTACCTACTACAAGAAAGTGATCCCGTCCTACGGCTATTTTCTCATTGGCAACCAGATTGGTTACAGCGGTTCGGTGCCACTTGACGCGGTTTTTGCCACTTCAAGTTTCAACATCATTCTTGTGAACGGCGGGATTTCAATCGCTACAGGTACGCCCGGAACTGTTGCCACTTCAACGGCGATTGATTATGTCGGTTGGGGTACACAAGGTGTCGGAAACTGTGAAAATGCAGATACCACTGGAACCGTCTGCGCCACAGCGCTTGTGGAAGACGGCGCCTCGCTTGAGCGTTTGGCTACCGGGTACCCTTCAGCCACTTCAACCGCCACATCTCTGGCGCAGGGCGGTGTTGATGCGAGCAAAGGAAACGGCTTTGATAAAAATGACAACTCGGCTGACTTTGTGGTTCAGACAGTGCCAAATCCCCAAAACAGTTTAAGTTCGATTGAGTTCCCTTTCGGCGGAGGCGGGTCGGATACTTCAAAACTTCAAGTTTTGGGCTCGTTTCCGATGAATGGCATGGTGAGCGCCCCGATTGATATAACATTCATCGGCTTCATGTTGAACAAGCCGGTTTCTACCACAACCATCATATCGGCTACCGCGACTTCAACAGTCACGCTTACAAAATCCGACGGCACTGGCGGAAACCTCTGTGCAAGCGTTTCTTACAATCCATTTCCCTCAAACTTTGAGCCTCAAACCAAATGCAATCTCTCGGCCAGCTTGAATCCGAATACCTCGTATATCTTTACCGCCACATCAACCATTTACGACCTCTCTGGCAACGCCCTTGACCAGGACGCATTCCTAGCTGGCAATCAACCCTATACGGCAACCTTTACCACAGGCACGGCTGGATTTACTTTTGCCAATGTAACTCCGCCGGCTGTGATGGGCACTTCGCCTTTCCGGGGTTCCCAAAATGTGCCGACCAATATCACGAAGGTTTCGGTTGAATTCAATCAGGCGACGATGGATACGACGACCTTCACAAACACTAACATTTTTCTCTCGGGGGGCTTGACCCTTTCCAGTTTCAGTTTCAGCACTTCAACCGGCAGGAATGTTCTGACGGCGACTATCGGCGGGACGGTGGCCGCCAGCACTCAATACACTCTAACTGTCGGCACGGGGGTTAGAACCGCGCAGGCCATTCCGCTTCCAATGGCCTATACCACAACCTTCACAACCGGCGCCAGCGCAGACACAACCGCTCCTACCATTGTGGGTGTGTTGCCGATTCCCAGTACTACAATTACGGCCAATACCAATGACTTTATTTTTACTTTTGACGACGCTCTTGACTCTACCACTGCCACAAGCGGCGCCGTAACGCTTGGTATTTCTGGCGGAGCCAATTTGCCCGGCAGTGTCCGCTACGACCCGGTGGCGAAAGAAGGCCATTTTATTACCAATAATGTGCTTCCAATCGGGCAGACGGTTATACTGACACTTAAAGGCGCGTCTATCAGAAACATTTCAAATGTTCTTCTCGGTTCCGATGTTACCAAAACATATACGGTGGAAGCGGTAAATACTGACACGACGGCGCCCTCCATTCTTTTCGCGAACGCCGACGACTTTAGCGTAGCCATTACCTACAACGAAGCGGTTAACAAAACTGACGCGACCACGCTTGGCAATTACACCCTCACAGTGGGCGGTACCGCCCAGACGCTCTCGGCGCTCGCCGGTCATCAGATTACTTACGATGAAAGCACCCGAACAGCGAAGCTCACGGGACTCCGACTTACCTCCGGCCAGACTTTTATCGTGACAGCCCAAAATATCAAAGACATGTCCGGCAACCTTATGACGACCGTAAACAGTTTCAGCGGAACTTGCGCCTCCTTTGCCACAACCGGCGGGTTTGTCGGCCCGAGTTCTTTCAGCGGTTCCACTTTTGGCGCGACCACAAATTTTAGCTCGTCCGGCATCGGCTTCATGCCACCGGTAACGGTGCGTCCCTCAAGCACTTTCGTGAGCGCTTCCACAACTTACGCTTTTGAACTGCCGATTTCAAAACAAATTCCGGCCAGTGGCACGATTGTTGTTACCTTTCCTTCTAGTTCCGACTTTACTTTCTGTTGCGTTGCCACGACATCAGCGAACAATCCGTTTATCGCCACCCAAAACGCCGATATTAACGGTTCCGGTCCGCTTACCGTTGGCATTAAAACTATCGCCACTAATTCGTTGGCCAAGACGGTTACCATCACTCTTGATACCGCCACACGCTTGGAAAACAGCGACACCCACGATTTTCTCAAATTTTCTCTAGCCAATTTGAGGAACCCTTCAATTCCCAAAGGTCTTGACACATCTGGCTATACTCTTGACATCAAGTCCAAAGACGCTTCGGGAGGACTGCTTGAATCATTCAGCGCCAATTCCATTTACATCGGCGGAGGCACGGCGGGTGGCGGGGCGGTAACCACTATTCGGGGCACAGTTTCGGGCAACGGTGGCAACTTGATTGGGGCTACGATTCACATGATGTCTCCCCAGACAGGACCTATGGACGCCACGACTGATTCAAATGGCCTATTTCAGTTCACCAACATTCCGATTGGCACGCAATTTCTCCCCAACAACTTCGGCGGGGGCAGCAGCTACATGTTGTTCACGGACCCGTTTATTTCTGGCGTGAGCGATGGAAACGGCGCAACCTCCACCGCCTTCTTCGGTAACACTATGCCGACGCCGGTACAGGCAACTTCAACCAGTATCATTACGAGAAATTTTGCCCTGACGGCGACCTCGTCCGCCATTAATTTCACGGTTAATCTCACAGCTGCCGCCAACACCTTTACCGCGAGCGAAAATGTTGATGTGTTCGCCGGCGGTCCCGGACAATTTGTGGTTCGCACCGTAACACCCGGCGCCAGCGCTTTGACCGCGTCAACATTAACGGTCATGCCGATTCCGCAAGTTAACGGAAACTGGGCTATTGGCATTGGGCCAGCCATGCCGAAGGGCGGTGGCGGGGGGTTCAGCGGTCCGCCACCGGCGTCAAACTGGTCTATGCCAAAGCCGATTTCAGTGACGGTAACCGGTTGCCCAAGCGCTTGCGTATCAAGTGTCAGTAGTGTCGCAACCACATCAAACACCTTTACGATTTCCACGGCGGACAAAACCATAGCGGGTGTCCTCAAAGACGGTAGTGGCAATTCTATCGCCAATGCCATGGTGTTTGCTTTCTCGCCGTCGACGGACAGCGGTGGAGGAGGGGGTGGCAACACTCAAACGGGAACCTCCGGTAACTTCTCCATCAAAGTGGTTTCCGGTTCCTATGTTGTCGGCGCCTACTCGCCCGGGGTGGGAGAATCTAGAAAGGTGACGGTTGTTGTTGACACTTCTGGCAATGTCTTTGTTGACGGCAGTCCAACCGCCTCAACCGGCTCAAGCGGAGCTAATGCCTTTACGCTCAAAATGGTAAAACCCGGCTACACCATCACCGGCCAAGTAACCGATGGCACCAACGCCGTTGGCAACGCGCCGGTTTTCGCCTATCGCACCGACGGCCCCGGTCGCGCTGATGCTATGACAGACTCTTCAACCGGCAACTACACTATATATGTTGACAATGGCACATGGAAAGTCAGCTCGTTCATTCCCGGTTTCGGTCCAATGGCGGAGCAGACAGTAACCGTTTCCAGTGGCAATCAGTCAAACATCAACTTTGCTCCTTCCTCAAGCCAGAGCTTTAGCATTTACTCCGGCAATATCTATGAGGACTTGAACAGCGACAACATCTATGCCACTACCACGGAGGCAATCGTCGGCGCCGTGATACGCCTCTCAAACGGCACCAGCGTCAATGAGGGTGTCTCGGGCGCCGATGGGGCATTCTCAATTCGCGTACCATCAGCAACCGGTTACACAATAAAAGATATTTTCTCGCCGTCCTACGGCAAAATCGCTCCATATGATAGTTCTGGCACTGCCATCGGAACGCTCAACCTTACCGCATCATCAACCAATAAATACATCCGCGTACCGGTTCGGAACACCGTCAATTTCACCATCAAGGATTCAAATGGCAACCCGCTGGTTGTTTCCAAAGCTTTCATTGACCTCATTGACAAGACTACGGGGTTGGGCAATCACATTCAGATTACCAATGCCACTAGCACCTCGCTTCTCATAGCGTCAAGCACTTCGCCGTCCATTCGCGCCTACATCCAAGGTATTCCGCCGGCAAATATCTCGGTCGGCTCTGACAGCGCCCAGACTTTCGTGACAAGTGGCAATCTCTCCGTCACTCACGCTACGGAGGCGGTTAAAATTACCGTCAACACTTCCTCGGCCGCTTTAAGCAACATTGTCGGCACGGTCTATAAAACTTCAGCAACGGCCGGCAATGAGCTTGATGGCGCGTGGATTCAATTTGTAGACCAAACAAACGGTGTTCAGTTTGGCACCCAAGCCACTTCAACCGGCGGTTACAGTATCAGCGCCGCTAACGGCACTTACCAAGTGCTTGTCTCAAAACCGCAGTATGTGGCATCGCCGACAACAGTAACGGTTTCAGGCACCACTACCCAGAACTTTATTATGACCGCGTCCTCAGTCACGATTTCCGGAACGGTGACGGCCGGAGGTGTAGCGGCAGTTAGTTCCTTCGTCCGCGCCGAAAAAATCGGCGGTGGCCAGGCGTTAACACAAACCGATACAAGTGGCGCCTATACCTTAAATGTGACGCCGGGCACATGGAGGGTCTTCGCCACCGCGGATGGCTACTCGGAAGGGGCTTCGGCTTCAAATCCGGTTGTAGTTTCCAGTTCCAAAAGTAGCGTCAATGTAACGCTTACGACTGCATCATCTCTCCAATCTAAACTGGCCACCTCAAACAACTTCAGCGATAAATCCGCGGGCTCATTTAGCGATTCCACTGTCAACACCAGTGTCAATCTTGACGCCAATGCTCTTGGCTCTTCTGACAACCAATCTTACATGACCGCCAAAGAGACAAGCAACTATCCGAACACCTCAAGCGTCAACATTATTGCAAGTAAAGCTAAAGATATCAGCGCTTTTTCCAACAACGCTCAAGTGACAGACCTCCAGAACCTCAAAAAAGCCGATATTGAACTGACCTATACCAAGGCTGAATTGAATTCGTCGAGTATTACCACAACAACAGGTGTCAGCAAACTTACCGTTGTGTCTTATAGCGCCAACAAGGGCGACTGGGAAACGCTTTCTACCGTCCCGACATATAAAGATTCCACGGGCGCTGCGCTGGCATCGCCCTCGGCCGACCTTTCCAATGTCTCGTCTGTAACCTTTGCCGCTCAAGGCACTCACTTCTCTGACTATGCTTTGTCTAGTCCCACTGGCGTCTCGCCGCCCGATACGCCGACAGGCCTCACGGCCACTCCCGGAGTTGGGGACGCTAGCCCCGTGGTACTGACATGGAGCGTTTCAAGTGGCGCTGACGGCTACTACATTTATCGGGATACTGGCTCTGGCGGTTCATTCCCGCTTCTGGCGGATGTATCGGGGGGAAGTAGCGTAAGTTATTCTAACTCAAGCGTAACGGCTGGTAGCACCTACTACTACAAGATTTCTGGTTACAAATCTAGCGGAGCTTCCGAATCAGCTCCCTCAAGCGCGGTCTCCGCGAAAGTTTCGGCAAATGCCGGCAACGGCGCTCCGGGTGGGGGCGCGGGAGGAGGCGGTGGTGGCGGTCTCGGGCCTGTTCCGCGCGCGCAGAAAATTTATCCGGACGGCACGATTGTCTATCTTGATGAAGCGGGAGCTGCGATGAAAATTGCGGAGCTTGATAAGAAATTCAGATTGAAAGAAACGGTGGCGCCGGTGGCGCTTGGTGTGCCCGCGACATCGCTCTCCCAAGCGTACGCGACCGCTCGTTTAGTCTCTCCAGTATTCAATAAAGACCTGACGCGTGGCGCGAAAGGCGAAGAGGTGAAGCGACTGCAGATGATTTTGGGACTAGAGCAGAGCGGTCTTTTCGGGCCAGCTACGGAAAAAGCCCTCAAAGCATTTCAGAAGCAGTACGGCATTATCAAGAATGAAAATTCCGCTGGGGCGGGCAAGCTTGGTCCGGCAACACGGGCAAAGTTCAAAGAAGTATTTAAGGAAAATGTTACGGTTTCGGAGATTGCGCCTTCCGTACCGCAAACCGCTGGGGCAGTTGTTTCAACCGGAACCACTAGAACTTCGCCAAGCGCTGTTAACATTAAGCGACAGCTCGGCAAAGGTTCCAAAGGCGATGATGTAAAAGAATTGCAAACATTCCTTTCGGCAGATAAAGAGCTGTATCCTGAAGGAGACGCAACCGGGTTTTTTGGTTCGGCAACCCAAAGAGCCGTCGGGCGATTCCAAGTCAAGTATGGTTTGACCAAACCCGGGCAGGTTGGTTACGGCGAGGTTGGGCCGAAAACTCGCGCCAAGCTAAAAGAGCTTCCCAGCATGAAGGCGGAATCTTCGTCTCAAACTGCTCCAGCGGAATCGTCAACCGCTTCCGGCGTTTCGCGCGAAGCTTTGAACAAGCAGATTGATGAGACTCTTAAACGCATAGAGGAGCTTCAGAAAAAAATTGGTCAGGGTAATTAGGCGCGTTAGGCAGGTCGTGGCTACGAAGTCTTAAATGTCTTAAACGCAATGAATTACAACAGTCAGACTAACCGCGGTTAGTCTGACTGTTGTAATTGGTATGGAGCGGTTTTTCAATATGGTATACTAATGCTATGGTGCGATTCCAAAACCAATTCTTTTTTGCGCTACTTGCCGTCATTGCAGGACTTTCTATTTTGGTTTTTTTGCCATATCTTACTTCGTTGGTGTTGGCTTTAGTGTGCGCGGTTTTCTTTTTCCCGCTCCACCGAAAAGTTTTGAAATTTATTGAAACGGATAATGAACAAAGTTCTATCGGCGCCATAATTACACTCGTTATTATTGTCGTCTTCATCATTACTCCGCTGGTTTTTTTAACGATGAGGGTTTCAAGCGAAGCGCAAAGCGTGTACGGTTACCTTGCCGACCCGAACAACTCGGCAAAAATAAGCGAGAATATCAACAATCTTGCCCATTCTTTTGGAGCAAGGATTCCGGGCTTTTCATCTTCCATTGCCCTTGACAGTCCAAACATTTCCAATTTTGCCCAAGGTCTTTTATCGTGGGGTTTTGCGAATGTTGGCAATATTTTCGTCGGTTTTGCCAAATTTGCTCTTGATATTTCCATTTTTCTTTTCGCCCTGTTTTATCTTCTTCGCGATGGCAGGGAACTGAAAAAACAAGTTATCTCGTTTAGTCCTCTTCTTGATGCCTATGACGAAGAGATATTTAATCGTCTTGGCAAAGCGATTAGCTCTGTCGTTAAGGGCTCGCTTGTGGTGGGAATTATACAAGGCTTTCAGACAGGTCTGGGATTTTTTATGTTCGGTGTGCCTAATCCAGTGTTGTTTGGCAGTTTTGCCGTCATCTCGGCGCTTATTCCCGGCATCGGCACGGCGCTTGTGCTTGTGCCAGGCATCATTTACCTTTTTCTTTCCGGCGCCACCGGGAACGCCCTTGGTCTTTTGATGTGGGGCATTGTCGCGGTCGGTTTGATTGATAACTTTTTGGGGCCGTACTTGGTTCACAGGGGAGTCAAAACGCATCAATTTTTTGTTCTGATTTCCGTGCTAGGCGGTCTTTCTTATTTCGGGCCGATTGGTTTTGTTTTAGGCCCGATGATTGTCAGTTTCTTTTTGGCTCTGCTGGATATTTATAAAATGATAATTGTTAAGGGTGAGGGCAAATAATTCCATCAAGGCCTCGCCTTGATGGAATTATCAAGGCGAGGCCTTGATAAAACATTGCAGTTTTGTGATTACTTAATTTTTGGCATGAAAGTGAAAAAAGGAATTTACGAGCATTACAAGGGCAAACGATATGAGGTAATTGGTGTTGCTAAAAATAGTGAAACTCTGGAGGAGTTTGTAGTTTACAAAGCTCTCTATAAAAACAAAGTTTCTGAATTGTGGATTCGCCCGCTTGCAATTTTTTTGGAGCGGGTGGAGTTGAAAGGTAAGAGAGTGCCGAGGTTTAGATATGTTGGAAACTAACTGATTTTCCTGTATCCTTACTGAATTATGTCAGCAAAAAAGAAAATTTTGGTAACTGGCGGGGCGGGGTTTATTGGCTCTGGTCTGATTGAGCAGTTGGTGAAAGACTCGGCGAACGAAGTTTATTCGCTTGATAATTATTCCACTGGCTCAAAGAAAAACCACCATCCTCTCGCCGTATATACTGAAGGCGACACTAATGATATTGCCAAATTGGTAAAAATAAAACCCGATTTGATTTTTCATTTGGGCGAGTACGCGCGCGTGGAGAAAAGTTTTGAAGACATGGAATCGGTTTGGCATTCAAACAAAGACGGCACATTTGCCGTGTTAGAGTTTGCTCGCGCGCGGGGAGCAAAAATTGTTTACGCCGGTTCAAGCACCAAATTCGGCCTGCCTGCCCCGCAAGGCGGGGCGCAGGCAGGCGATGGCGGACTCGGTCGCGATCAAAGTCCTTACGCGTGGACGAAAGCCAGCAACACCGAATTGGTGAAAAATTACGGCGCGTGGTTCGGGCTTGATATAGCCATCACTTATTTTTATAATGTATACGGCCCGCGGGAAATTTCCACTGGCGGTTTTGCGACCGTCATCGGCATTTTCAAAGAAAAGAGAAAGGCAGGCAAACCGCTTTCTGTTGTTTCGCCCGGAACACAGACTCGCATTTTTACTCATGTTGATGACATTGTGAGAGGATTGATTTTGGTTGGTGAGAAAGGCTTCGGGGACGGTTATGGTCTCGGCGCGGAGGAGCAGTACTCAATTTTGGAGATTGCAAAAATGTTTGGCGGGGAAATTCTAATGCTTCCCGCGCGGGCGGGGAATCGCATGACTTCCACGATTGACCTGTCTCGTTCTCGCGATGAACTTGGCTGGCGGGCGGAGAAAAATATCAAAGATTACATTAAGAAATTTGTTAATACAGTTTAGAAAGTGCGCAAGTACGCAAGTTGAGAAAGTTATAAGGTGAAAACCATGAGAATAGAAAAATTTGAAGACATAAAAGCGTGGCAAAAGGCGAAAGAGCTAACAATACTTGTATACGCCATTTTCAAAGAAAACAGAGATTATCGTTTTAGGGACCAAATTCAGTCAGCTTCTGTGTCAGTCATGAATAACATTGCGGAAGGTTTTGAGAGAAAAGGAAATAAAGAGCTCGGCAGATTTTTGTATATCTCAAAAGGTTCGTGCGGAGAAGTTAGGTCAATGCTCTATTTGGCAATTGAGTTAAAATATGTGTCACAAAAAGATTTTGAAGTAGTATACAATCTGTCTTTGGAAATTAGTAAAATGCTGGCTGGTTTTATAAGCAAAATTCAACCCACTTCTTAATTCTTCCCTTGCGCACTTGCGCACTTTCTAACTTGCAACTTTATGACCCCAATAATCCAAATTGAAAATCTCGCCAAAACCTTCGGCAAAACGCCGGCGGTTAAAGGTATTTCTTTTGATGTCTACGAAGGCGAGATTTGCGGACTTTTGGGGCCAAATGGGGCGGGGAAGACTACGACGATTCAGATGATTCTTGACCTCATCACGCCGTCGTCGGGCTTGATAAAAATTTTTGGCAAGGAGATGAAAAACAGTCGCGAGGAAATTTTAGGGGCTATGAATTTTTCCTCGCCGTATGTTTCGCTCCCCGGCAATCTGAAGGTTATTGAGAACCTCAAAACATTCGCGCGTCTTTACGGCGTAAAAGATTTGAACGGCAAAATTGCCGAGCTCGCCGACTTCTTTGAAATTAAAGATTTTTTGGGTAAAATGACCTCAAGCCTTTCCACAGGCCAGCTCACCAGAGTAAATTTAACCAAGGCCCTTTTGAACGACCCGAAACTTTTGCTTTTGGACGAGCCGACATCAAGTCTTGACCCAGACATTGCCGACCGCACCCGAAAAATGCTTTTGAAAATTCGGGCTGAAAAAAAAGTTACGATGCTTTACACTTCTCACAACATGGCGGAAGTGGAAGAAATTTGCGACAGAGTCATTTTTGTGAGTCGCGGAGAGATTAAAGATGAGGGAACGCCAGCGGAGCTTGTGGCGAAGTACGGCAAGACTGATTTGAATGATGTGTTTTTGCATATAGCCCGAGGACAGGCTTAAATTATCAATTTTCAATTACCAATTTTCAATCAATTCTTAAATTAAAAAATTTTCAAAATTAAAACATTGATTAAAAATTGCCTGCCCGCTTCGCTTTGCGAAGCAGGGCGGGCGGGCAAAATTGATAATTGAAAATTATTTATGAAATTCCACCGTATAAACGCCCTATTATTCCGCCACCTCTATTTAATCATGAGGAGTTTTCCACGGCTGATGGACATTTTCTTTTGGCCAGTGCTTGATTTGCTTTTGTGGGGATTTTTGAGCATTTATATAGACAAGCTTAAACTGAACGGCGTCAATCTTGTTACGGTTCTTTTAGGCGGTATTATTCTTTGGGGAATTTTTCATCAGGCGCAACAGGCGATCTCGGTGGCTTTTCTTGAAGAAGTTTGGGAAAAAAATTTACTTAACATTTTTGTGACACCGCTTACGATAAATGAATTTTTGGTGTCCACACTTCTTCTTGGAGCGGTCAAAATTGTTTTGGCAGCCACGGTACTCGCGATTCTTGGTTTCTTTTTGTATGCTTTCAATTTGTTTAGTCTGGGATTTGCCCTCATTCCTTTTCTCGTCAATCTCTTGATTTTCGGCTGGGTTATCGGTCTGCTTACGATGGCTATTATTTTGAGGTTTGGGACATCGGCGCAGGTGCTTGCCTTTGGTTTTGTGATTTTGATTCAACCTTTCAGCGCGGTTTTTTATCCAGTCTCCGCTTTGCCGAATGCCATTCAGTTTATTTCATATTTGTTTCCTTCAACTTATGTGTTTGAGGGCATGCGAGCGGTTTTGGCTACTGGCATTATGCCGGCGAATTATATTGTTTTAGCTTTTGTGACGAACGCTATTTACCTTGCTCTGGTGATGATTTTATTTTATGCTATGTTTAATTGGGTTAAGAGAAAAGGCGCGCTTCTTAAATTAGATTAAAATTATGAAAAAAAATACAAGAGTAAAAGGCAAGAAGTCCGTGGTCGTTGCTGTCTCGGGCGGGTTTGACCCGATTCATATCGGTCATGTCCGAATGTTTAACGAAGCTAAAAAATTGGGCGATAAACTTGTGGTGATTTTGAATAACGACAATTGGCTTAAAAAGAAAAAAGGCGGAGCGTTTATGCCGGAGGCCGAACGCAAGGAAATTATTAAAGCTTTGTCTTCGGTTGATGATGTTTTGATTACCTCTCACTTGGAAAATCCGAATGATATGAGCGTGTGCCATGAACTCCAAATGCTTAAGCCGGATATTTTTGCCAATGGGGGCGATAGGAAAAATGAAGCGGATATTCCCGAAGCGGTCGTTTGCAAAACGCACGGTATAGAAATGGTTTTCAATGTAGGCAAGGGCGGTAAGGTTCAATCAAGCTCATGGTTATTAAAACGCCACAAGGAAAACAATCATTAAATTTGTGCTACAATATACTCATGTCAGTAATACTAAAATTTTTTGATAAACTTGAAGACCGCGTGCGGGGGAATTTAAGTCGTGTGCCTGTGATTTACGCCATAATTGGCGGTGTGGCAATTGTGTTATTTTGGCGCGGTATTTGGGGAATGGTTGACATATTTGAACATCGCTACGGAGGCGTTTGGTTTATTATTTTCAATCCCTTTTCCTATCTGATTGTCAGCACAATTGCGCTTTTGGTAACAGGACTTTTTGTTTCCTTTTTTATCGGCGACCGGATTTTGCTTTCCGGTTTGAAGCATGAAAAAAAAGTGGAGGAGAAAACGGAAGCTGAAGTTCGGCAAGAGGAGGAACAGATTCTAGTTTTAAGCGCCAAGCTTGACCGACTTGTTAAGGAGGTTGAGGAGATTAAAAATCTTATTAAAAAATAGTATGGACGCCGATTACACATCAGCCAAAGAATACTTGAGAGGTGAACATTATTACGGAAGGACTGTCCGAAAGTTTTTTCTTTTTGGCGGAGTTTTGATGCTTGTTTCGTTGCCGTTTTTTTATAATCTCGTGCCAGTCAATCTGCTTGTTTCGCTTTTAGCCGTCGTGGTTTTAGGTCTCTTTGCTGGTTTGCTCAATCCCTTAACGAGATGGGTTGTAGTTCTAAATGTGTTTGTCAGCCTTGGCGCGGTAATAGTATTTGAATATGAAGCGGTTCGGTTTTATGGAGAAAATAGTTCTACCACCGCGCAACTTTTCTTTGTCGTAAACCAAATTCTTTCCTTGAATTTTTTCTTTGCCACATATTATGGAGCGAAGAGCGCTCGCAGTTTGTTTGTTAAAGAAAAATTTGTAAACCCTGTAAATCCGGAGTGGCAGTATTTCCCAGCTATCCTAAAAATGTAGGATAAGCTCCTACGACTGAACAGTTCTTTCATACAGAAGACATACTACTAGTTAATATACTCATGAACAAAAAAATTAACACCATTCTTGGCACACTCCTTTTTGTCTCAATTCTCTTGGGAGCGCATAGCCTTATTCGGAACTCAGATAGAGATCTAGAACTGGCGTATTATATTTCTCCTGCTTTTCAGAATGCCCAAGTTTCCGGAGCTGGTTCTGGGCTTGTCGGCTGGTGGACATTTGATGAAGGAACAGGGACGACGGCGGGGGATTCAAGTGGCAGTAACAATACGGGAACACTCACTAATGGCCCAACTTGGACGACGGACAAAGCGGTGGGAACCGGAGCGCTCAACTTTGATGGTGTGGATGATCGGGTC
>OBEQ013055686.1_pt1 | contig 15863 bp, 20 predicted proteins | sample 1670901 | NCBI WGS metagenome assembly OBEQ01 (sample SAMEA104232315, study PRJEB22302) | groundwater metagenome | biome: forest; feature: aquifer; material: groundwater | place: USA | collected 2011-08-07 | depth 5.4 m | reverse complement strand
GTTTGGGTTTGCATTGTAATAACAATGTTATTACATATTTTTAGTTCTGTCAAGAAGGGCGCAGGGGGAGACCGGAGCGGTGGAAGTAGTGATGTTTGGGTTCTTCTACTAGCTCTTTTACGTCAGATAGAGTCTGAGTGTTGTCTAATATTTTATTTATCTTCTTCATGGCCTGGCGCACTTCGGCTAAAATCTGCCACACTTGAACCGCCACTACCGTCACCAAGATGGTCAAGGTGGTGATAACTATTACCAGCAAAAATTGGGTGATATTTGTCATGTACTTTACCTTAGCGTAGTGAAACCCGGCGAGTCAAGGTGGTAGTTTTTCCAGACTTAGAAGTGGCCACAATTGAAATATTGTTTTCTCCAGATACCAAGGGCACTCGGAAAGAAAACTGCCCCCCTTTATCTAGGGCAACCAGTTGTCCTCCAATGGAAATCGTTGCTTCTGGATCAGTTTGCCCCTCGATTAATATCGCCGATTCTGAAGATACCTGTCCGTCTTTGGGATTAATTTTCTCAAGTGCGGGGGGACCAGTAAGAATCCAATATTGACGAGCCAAATACCCACTAAACACAGTAAACACCAAAACTACGACGGCAATTATGGTCGCCCGGGGAGTCCAAGATGTCTGTTGGCTAACGGGATCAGCCAGCGCCCGGGGGACAATCTGACCTAATTTGTTTTCCACAAAATCACGGCGAAATGTAGCCAATACGTTTTCTGGTACCAATTGCAAAAACTTGCTGTAGTTTCTTATAAACCCCTTAGCCACTGTTCCGCTGGGTAATCCAGAGTAATCATCGGCCTCGATCAGTGTCAGAAACTGAGTTCTAATCTTAGTAATTCTGGCTACATCACTCAACTCTAGCTTTTTATTCTTTCGAGCTGATTGAAGAATTTGACCTGCTGTTTTCATTTGCAAAATATTCTTCTGGATTTCTAATCAAGATTTCTCTCGGCTTAGCTCCTACGGCTGGCCCAACTATACCAGCTTCTTGTAACTCATCCAAAATTCTGGCCGCCCGGGCGTAACCTACTGATAACTTACGCTGAAGAAATGACGCAGAGGCGTTATTAAATTGGATAATTAGTCGCACAGAGTCTTCAAACAATTGGTCCCGCTCTTCTCCATTGGGAGCAATGAAAGACGCTCCCCGTCCCGCCCTGCCAGACACCGGCATAGAGGTTACTTCCTCGGTGTATTGGGGGGCTATTCCTTGTTTCTTTAAAAATTCTATCAGCCCATGAATCTCCCGATCTGAGACAAACGCTCCCTGAATCCGAGTGGGCTTGGCCTGATCGGGAGGAATGTACAACATATCTCCTCGGCCCAAAAGTTTCTCCCCACCTGGCTGATCGATTATTACCCGAGAATCCACCATTGAAGACACCGCAAATGATACCCGGGTCGGCACATTGGCTTTTATCAAGCCCGTGAGAACATTGACCGAAGGACGTTGGGTAGAAAGTATCAAATGAATTCCGGTGGCCCGAGCCATTTGGGCCAGGCGGGTAATAGCATCTTCTGCCTCGACTTGGGCCAACATCATGATATCAGCCAGCTCATCTACAACAATGACAATATACGGCAGGGCTTGGAATCCGGACATCTCGTTGTAAGCATCGATATTTCTAGCCCCAACTTCAGCAAACATTTTGTATCTGTGGTCCATTTCTCCCATTGCCCACCGTAGGGCCGATAAAACTTTTTGCGGTTCCACAATTACCGGGGTAAGGAGGTGGGGAATACCATTATAAGTGGTCAACTCTACCCGCTTGGGATCAACCATTATAAATTTCACCTCAGCTGGCGAGGCCCTAAATAAAATGGAAGCAATAAAAGCGTTAATACACACCGACTTACCAGAACCAGTAGCTCCGGCAATCAATACATGGGGCATCCGGCCCACATCGGCCACAATGGGGTTCCCCCCCACGTCCAGTCCCAGAGCCACCACTAACTTACTGGGATTTTTCTTCATCACTTCCGACTCTAACATCCGCCGCAGGCCCACAAACTCTGGCGCCCGGTTGGGTAGTTCAATTCCCACCAAGGCCCGGCCAGGAATGGGAGCTTCTATCCGAATTTGGCCTGTGGGAGCGGCCAGAGCCAGAGCCAGATCATTTGACAGGGCACTAATTTTAGAAAGCTTAGTTCCAATGGCTACTTCCAGTGCGTATTGAGTAACAGCCGGACCAAGATTAACCTCTACTACTTTGGCTATCATGCCAAAAGCCTCTAGAGTCTTTTCAATAATAGCGGCATTTGCCTTAACATCACCCCGGTCAGCTTTACCAGAAATGGTTTCTGACAACAACGATAAAGGTGGATATTTCCAAGGCTGATCTGAAGCCGCAGCTAGTGGTGGGGGCAAGCTATCAATAGTCATTTGCTTACTGGTTGGCTTATTGATGACTGGTTGCGGAGCTGGCATGCCTCCCATTTTGATAGGCTTATTTATAAGTTTGTCACCTTTATTTAATCCAGCTACCGTTTGTCGACTACGGCGAATTAAGTTGACTACAAAGGCCAAGACATCTTCAAAGGGCACGTTAAACATAATAATTAATCCAATTCCCAATCCAGCTACAAATAAAATTGCCGCTCCCGCTGGGGACAAAAAGCTGGCAGTGGCCTGCCATAATTGGCCACCAATTGCCCCTCCCGACGAAATTCCAGCTAGCGCCGCCAGTATGACAACGCTACCGACAAAAGTATGGGGGGCAGATAGGGAGGAGCGGATTTTAGTCAACATCATTCCGCCCACAATAATGGGGAAAGGGAGAAAGAAAGTAGCCAAAGTCCCCAACTGGCCCAGTAGAAATCCATTGAGTTGAATCAGAAGTCCTCCCTGGCGAGTGAAGCTTACCCAGACCAGAGCTGCAATACAAAACAAAGTTACCGCAATGATGGAATAAATCGTGGCTTGCTTGAGGCGCACCCCAAAAGTGTTCTTCCGACCAAAAAGTCTGGCAGTCCTGGGCATGTGGTTTATTATACCTCAACGACCACCGGCAGGATCATGGGGCGGCGGTGGGTGCGCTCAAAGAAAAATTTCTCCAATATATCGGCGACCATTTCGCGCATAAACCGTTCTGAATCAATTCTACCTGGACGTTTAGCCACACCTTGTTTTACGGCATTGCTGGCTTCAGATAGCAGCTGGGTGTTTTCTTTGGCATACACAAATCCCCGGCTAATTAGATCCACATTAGTGATAGCAGGCGGGCGGCTTTGATCAATTTCAATGACTGCTACTACTATGCCCTCCTCGGCCAGCACTTGCCGATCACGCAAGACTACATTACCCACATCGCCCACTCCTAGCCCGTCCACCATTACATTTCTAATCTCCACCACCGGTCCTAGTTTGACTTTATCTGGATATACTTCAATTGTTTGATTGGGTTCAGGTAAAAATATCTTATCTGGAGAATAGCCCATACTGGTAGCCAGCTTGGCGTACTGAACCATGTGCCGCCAGGTACCCCCAATTGGCAATAAATACTTTGGCCGGGTGAGGGCCATCATTAGTAAATGGTCCTGCTGACTGCCGTGACCGGAGACATGTAAATCGTCAGTAATATTGGAGTAAATTACTGTAGCTCCGCGTTTGGACAGAGCATCAATTAAAGATTGGGTCGCTCCCTCGGTTCCAGGTATGTAATCGGAAGAAAAGACTACTTTGTCTCCCACTGATATGTCCACGTCTTTGTGCTCTCCGGTAGCCAAGCGTTCCATGGCTGATCCTGGCTGGCCCTGGCTTCCGGCCGCCAAAATACACACATTTTTGGGTGGTAAGCGACGAATTTGGCGGGGGTCAACCATCACATCCCGGGGCAGTTTCAAATACCCCAATTTGGCGGCCATCGACAAGTTCCTTTCAATGGAACGGCCAAATACGGCCACTCTTCTGCCATGCCGGACGGCAGCGTCAATAGCTTGTCGCAAGCGGCTGATATTGCTACTCATAGTAGTAACAATAAACCGACCATCACAGTGAGACACTTCCCGCTCAAACATTTCTTCCAAAGTCCGCTCAGACGGGGTATAACCGCGGCGTTCGCTACCCAGTGAGTCGGATAATAACAACTGCACCCCGTCGGCACCGGCTTGGCCGATGCGAATGACATCCGGCAAGACCCCGTCTACCGGAGTGAAATCAAACTTAAAATCACTGCCGTGGTATACCGTACCTACCGGAGTTTTGATAATTAAGTTCGTAGCATCGGGAATAGAATGAGATACCCGCACGGACTCCACCGTAAAACTGCCCAGTTTTAAAATCTGACCCTGGGGCAAAATGTTTACTGTTTGGGGCATGCCCTGATATTCCGCTAGTTTATCCATGACTAGATTGGCTGTGAGTTTACTTCCATATACCGGTACTTTTAGCTGGGGCAAGATGTAGGGCAAAGCTCCGGTATGATCTTCGTGTCCATGCGTCAATATTAACCCCCGAATCTTGCCTGCCCGACTTTTGAGATACGAGATATCGGGAATCAGTAAATCTACTCCCAACATATCTTCCGTTGGGAAACCAACTCCACAATCAACCAGTATTATGTCCGGGCCATATTCGTACACAAACATATTGGAGGTCACCCGGCCAAATCCCCCCAAAGACACAATTCGCAAAGGTTGGTTAGTAGTATTTTGTTTAAACTGCATATTAAAAAAGGCTCGACTGCTCTGGCTCCTTTTCTTTCTCTTCTATTTTAACAACTTCTCCACTATTTCCTCCCAGCAAAATTTTCAGCTTGCCAAAATCGGCCACAAATTGAGCCATCACAGATCCGGCGCGAAGCGCCGCAGCCGGATGATACATAGGAAATATAATTAGTTTATAGTTCATAGTTGGTAGCTCATAGAAGCGAGCTTGGCCATGAATTTTAGAAATCGTTACTCCCGAAATAAATTTCCCCATACTATATCTTCCTAAAGTAACTATGATTTTTGGACTAATAATCTCGATTTCTTTGTCTAAATATGGTCTAAAGGCTTCTATTTCTTCTGGGGTGGGATCACGATTATCTGGGGGGCGAGTTTTGACAATATTGGTAATATACACTTGTTCTCTATCAAGCCCTAAATTTTCTTTCATGGTTTTTATGAGTAGTTTTCCAGCTTGCCCGACAAATGGTTTATGTTCAATTGATTCATGATATCCAGCTGCCTCTCCAATAAATAAAATTTCAGCATTTGGATTTCCATTCCCAAAGACAACGTCATTTGCCGACCTTATCAGAGGCATATCTTTTCGTGATTCAAGATCATTTTTAAGTTTTGCAAGTTCCGTTTGTTTATCCATAAGTTCTTTTTATAGGGTACTTTATGCCTGTTCTTGCCAGCCAGCGATATACTGAAGATGAATGAATTTTTAATATTCTTGCAATTTTGACTCCATCATATTTCTTATCCAGATGAAGATCTTCCAAAATTTCTTTTATCGGTTTACCAATTTTCCTTTGGACTACCCGAACTATTTTTGTTCCTGATTGGAGGTAATTGTTTAGTTTATTTGCTTGCAGGTAAGTTCGATATTTTCTTTCCATGAATAGATCATTCGTCTGTAAGTCTTTATATAACCACTGAGCTATTTTGAAAGCATTCGCCGAGTAATATTCCACCATATAAGTTGTTGAGATAATCTTTTTTGGGGTAAGCTTTAGCCTTTTACGGACATTCGCCAACTTGATATTGAGAGATTTTGCAATGGTCAGACATAGGTCATTAAGAAATTCTTTATTCCCACTACAAAACCCCAAATCAATCTCATTTCTATTTCTCCTTACAACGATCCAACCATCACCATCTAAATAGCCTCTGACAAAATGCCTCAGTAATTCAGAAGGAACAGTCGGAAGAGTATCTCTTATGTTCTTCTTGGGCAACAATCCCATTTTAACTGCCCCACCAATCAGGATTCGATTATTCATTCTCAGCCGATACGATTTTCTTCTTTGAAGCTTAATTTTATAGGTGCTTTCCAAAGCTTTGTTTATTTTCTTAAGAATATTTAAGTCTCTTCTCTGTATATCCCAACTCAAAGAGGTTCTATAAATATTCCCATCAGCAAAGGTAAATCCCAGAATATATGCCATCTGCGGAGACCAAGTGTCAAAGAATTGTTCGTTTACAATGTATTTTAATTTGTTGCGAGAAAATCCTTGTTTCATATACAAGCAATCTCCAATCCCTTAAATTCCCTTACCTCCTTGGCAACCTTCTCCAATTCAATTTTCTTTTCCTCAGTGGTCATTGTTATTGCTACTTGATAATAAACGTTAAATCTTCAATAAATAATCCTAATCCTATTGCCAATAATTCAGCTCTTCTCTTCACATAAATTAATGAAATAAAAATCAACACAAGTCCCAATTGCCAGTGATCAAAGGTGTTTATAAACCAATTATTGTAAATTGTGGACGTTCCGTTGTTGGTGAACAAATAAAATCCGATATTAAATGCCCTACTCAATACCAACGTCGGCAGAAAATATATTATGAAAGTGAATGTGTTTTTCATGGCATCTTGTGTATCATGCATCGATGCATCAGACAGTAATTGGATCAATAACTTTGATATCTTTCATGGGATAGTGTTTGGTGTTCATAGTCAAAAGAGTTAATTTGTGAATTTTGCAGGTGGCAGCAATAAAATAATCCACGGTATTTTGGTTTATTCCCCGATACTGTTTCCAATACCTTCCGGCTATCTCGGCAACAAAAGAATCTATCGGAATTTGAGGGTGAAGCTTAAAAAACTGGTGATATTTTAACAGTTCATTTTGTTTCCAATTCTTGTAAATTTCAGCGACTGTGGCACAGGAAACATAAACCCGCTTTTCAGAAACTATCTTAGAAACTGCTTGGACTACGGCTGAATTGGAACGCAATATCCAAATGGCTATATCCGAATCTAACAAAAACATTTTTACTTCTTCCCGTAAGGGACACGTGAATAATCTCGGTTATCGTGGGACCGGGTCTCATTTACCCAGGCAACTATAGACTCCGCGTCTTTCCACTCGGGATGATTTTTGGCGGAAATTGTTCCGGCTAATTTTCTCAATGCTTCCGAATATGAAATCTTTCTCTTTTTATTTTTCAGTTCTTTTCTAACTGCGAAAGCCACAAAACGACTTCTTTGTCTGACAGATACCCGATCTTTCAAGTCTGAGTATAAATCCCAGGGCAAAGTAAAATTTACTCTGGTCATTGTTTGCATATACACACTTATATCATAAGTTATACACACTCGTCAAGTTGTCATAACAGGTTTATTTTATCAGTTACATACTGGTATTCCCGTTGAATATTTTCTGGTGACAAATCCGAAATATCGGGCTCCAAAATAATTGGAAGGTATTTAACAGGTAAAGCGGCTATTATTTTGTCTTGTCCGGTTTTAAAAAGGAAGTCGTGCGGCTTGTTTTCTCCACTGAACCCACTCAGGTGAAAGTGGGCGACTCGATCAGAAAATTTTTGCCACAGACTTGAAGCTAACGACATATCAGCAGTATTAGTAAAAACGTGATTTAGGTCCAAAACCATCTTCGCTTGGGGAAAAATATCAAACCACTTTTCCAACTGCTCAACAGTTTTTCCGGTACTCTTTCGCCAATCCATATTCTCCAGTGCCAATGGCCATCCCAACTCATTTACCAGCCGGGGATTAATAATATTATCGGGATGAAGGACCACAACTTTAGGTTTAACAATCTTTACTAAAGCATCAAGTTGCAGATAGTCAAAAGGTCCTGTAGGAGCGTGAATTGACACATAATCAAACAATGTATTTAATTTTTCTAGGCCTTCTATAGTACCCACGTTCAACTCTATTGCAGTACAGCCCACTCTGAGATAATACTTCAGATTTGAAATCCTTCCGGAGGTAAATCCCAAAACCATATTAATATGTAGGCAGGAATTGTTTTAGGTTGTCTTCAGTAATAATCAAATCATTCATGGGGCTCGCTCTTCAAGATTTCCTCCATTTGAGACTTAAATATTGGTATATCCCGATCAAATAATTTCCAGACAATATCAAGGTCCAAGTCAAAGTATTCATGCGAAATAATGTTGCGCACATTGACCGGGCCCTTCCAATCAACCTCCGGATATTTGCCCCTGAATTCCAAAGGAAGATTATTTATTGCCTCACCAACGATTTCCAATTTGCGAACGATCGCATCCTGGGTTTTTTTATCTGCTTGCAAATCCTTAAAAGTAGGAGTATCGCTTTTATATTCTTCGATATCACTTATGGCATCGTAGATGTGATGTATAAAGACAAACGGGTCTTTAGTCATATCACTGCAAGAGTACTCTGAAACACATATTTCCTAACATATTTATTTACTGAACCATAGGTAACTATGTCCACGTCTCTGCTTAATTCTTCTTTCAATTCTGACTGCAATCTGGCCAAACCAAACAATGACATGTCTTCGGGGGGTTTAATCAAAATATCCACATCACTCTGCTCGTTGTAATCACCTCGGGCAAAAGATCCGAATAGGTCAGACTTAGTCACGCCATATTTGAGCAAAATTGGTCTAACAGTAGAAATGATCTGATCAGTTTTCATAACCCAATTATACGCTAATATGTAGGCAGGAATTGCTTGAGATTATCTTGGGTAATATAAAACTGATTTCCTTTGCATTCAATCACCATTTTGGCAACTTTGCGCACCATGCCTTGGATAGTGCGCTCTAGCGTCCGAATGCCGGCGTCAAAGCCTAAGGGGCGGACGATTTTGGGCCATACATTATCATCTATTTTTAAGGCCCCTTCAGTCAGAGTAGCATTTTTGATTTCCCGGGGCAGTACATAATCTTTACCGATTTTTATTTTTTCTTCATCGGTGTAGCTGGGCATGGAAATGGGTTCTAGCCGATCCATCACAGCGGTGCTGATACTGGTGGTATTGTTGCAGGTGGCAATAAACATGGCTTGAGACAGATCAAATGGATAATCGATGTAGTGATCAGTAAACGCCATATTTTGTTCCGGGTCTAATAGTTCTACTAGCACCCCCATAATTTCTCCCCGCGCCGGGTCGGCTACCCGGTCGATTTCATCTACTAGAATGACTGGATTTTTGACTCCCGCTCGGCGGATGCCTTTCATAACTAGGCCCACTTCGGCATCGGCGTGGACTCGGGATTGGCCTCTCAGATCCAGTGCTGAACTCATCCCGCCAAAGGGAATCCGCACCAGTTTTCTGCCCAAGGCTTCGGCAATACTGACCGCCAGTGTAGTCTTGCCAGTACCCACCAGTCCGACTAACAATAAAATTGGCGCTCGGTAAGAGGATGACTTTTGTTTATTCAGAATCAGAATGGACAAATACTCCAGTACCCGCTCCTTAAGATCTCCTAATCCGTAATGGTTTCGGTCTAATACTTGTTGAGCGTGACCCAAATCCAAAATATCTTGGCTAGATTTTTCCCAAGGTAAAGAGACAATCCAATCAATATAATGAGCCGTTTGTTCAAACTCGGCAAAATTCGCTCCACTAGCCGCTAGTCGCGTCAGCCTGGCCACCATGCCTGCACACTTCACTCGCAGGTCATCCGGAATTTTAGCCGTCTTGACTTGTTCCTCCAGCTTCTTAATATCTGCCGTCAACTGCTCGTCCATATATTGAGTTTACAACGTCTTGGATTCTATTTATATATCTCATGACCTCCCACATTGTGAATTAATATCTCTGAGTGGTCAGGTTTAGTAAATTTAAAAATGACCAACAAATCCGGACCAACTGTGAGGGACAACCAACCAGCCAAACCCTTTCCTAATCGATGAACACGGTAATGGGGTTGGAGTGGGTCAACAGCAAAGTTTTTCAATTCCTCTGTTACTTCCAACCTAGTTTGTTTATCAAGTTTTTTAAAACTTGCTTTGAATCGAGAAGAATAATTGAACCCCCTAATCATTCAAAAGCTCAGAAAAATCCGTCGTAAAGTGGGCCTTGCCAGCCTCAAATTCCTCCTCAGTTTCTTTTAATCCTTGCAAGAGCTCTTTTTCTTCCAAGTCGTTGATTCGATCGATCATTTTTTGTAGTTTTTTCACATCTAGCATAGCTACTTCCGGTTTGTTATTACGAATGACCACCACTGGCTGATCTCCAGACTTAGCCAAGTTCAAAATCCGAGCTGAATCCCGTTGTAAGTCCGAAGCTGAAACCAAAGTCGGAAGTATGTTCATAAATACATATTATCTTACATAGAATAATATGTCAAATCTTGACACTTTCCACCAACTTCTCATCCATGCCATTAGTTTACACCAAATCAATGCGAGCATCGTAATATACCATCGTGTTACCTGTTTTCTGATCCCGAGCATAGTTAAACACAGCGAATTCACCGTCTTTATTTCTACTGAAAAGCTGTCCGTCTTTACAGCTAATAACTTCACGTACTTCTCCATCTAATACTAATTTTAGACCATCTTGAACCCAATCTGTAGCGAAAGTTTCTATCACTTTCTCCCAACCTGGACCATAAGGCTCATATGCTTTTCCACCTAACTTTGCAAATTCTTCCAGTCTATCCCCCACTGCGTCTCCCCTAAGAGTTTGAATTGGGAGTGCTACCGGTCCGAGCAATCTACCCGTAATTTGTACTAATTCCCATCGTTTGCTACCTGATTTATCTGCTTCTGGCATAGGAGGGTATTATACCATACTATAGGTATTTAGAACCTGCGCCTGTCGTCGCGGCGAGGGGGGCGGCCACTTCTGTCATCTCGTCCCCCGCCGGGGCCACTGCGGCCACGGAAAGGGGCATTAAACCGGCCACCGCTTTGGGGTCGATCCTGACGGGGCCGTTCTTCTCGAGCTTTGACCACTGGATTTCCTGCGGCATCAAAGAGCATAGACAGATTAATCCGGCCCTGAGAATCTACCTCAATTACCCACACCTTAACTTTCTCACCCTCTTTGACTACTTGGGAAGGATCGTTCACAAACCCCTGAGCCATTTGCGACACGTGCACTAGGCCATCTTTACCAGGCAAGATATTTACAAATGCGCCAAAAGGTTGAATCCGGGCCACCGTGCCTTCATATATTTCGCCGGGCTTCGCTTCTTGGCCCAGAGACCCGATCCACCCCAGAGCTTTGCTCACTCCCTCTTGGTCGGTTCCGGAAACAAACACCGAGCCATCGTCATTGACGTCAATGACTGTCCCAGTCTCGGCCATGAGTTTTCTAATGACTTTGCCCCCTGGGCCAATCAATTCCCCAATTTTATCTACCGGGATGGTGACGATATTAATCTTGGGAGCATACGGCGATAATTGGGCCCGGGGCTGAGCAATCACTTTGGCCATGTCCTTTAAAATTTGCAGCCTGGCTGTTTTGGCCCGGGCCAGAGTGTCTTTACAAATATCTAAAGTAACTCCAGGCACCTTGACATCAAGTTGAATGGCGGTGATGCCTTTTTCAGTTCCAGCTACTTTGAAATCCATGTCGCCATAATGATCTTCCCCTCCATTAATGTCAGTTAGTAAAGTGGAGTCAACCAGTCCAATAGAAATACCGGCTACTGGAGCCGCTATGGGTACACCAGCATCCATAAGTGACAAGGTGGAACCGCAAGTACTAGCCATGGACGTGGAGCCATTGGAAGACATGATTTCTGAGACTACCCGAATAGCGTAAGGAAATTCTGTTTCCACCGGAATGACCGGGTACAGCGCCCGTTCGGCCAAAGCCCCATGGCCAATCTCGCGCCGACCGGGGGAACCCATCCGGCCCGTTTCACCAGTAGAGTAAGGCGGAAAATTGTAGTGGTGCATGTACCTTTTTTGCTCTTCCCCTTCGGCAGATTCTAAAGACTGGGACAGAGACGGGGCCCCCAAAGTGGTTACCGACAAGGCTTGGGTCTCCCCGCGCTGGAAAACGGCCGATCCGTGCACTCGGGGAATGATCCCCACTTCAATATTTAAGGGCCGAATCTCATCCAGTTTTCGGCCATCAGTTCTTTTTCCGGCCAACACGTTTTTGCGAAACGTTTGGGTAAAGATGTGGTCGACTATTTCTTTTACCGCCATCTTATCCTTGTCATCAAAACCTGCGGCTACTGCCTCCCGAGAGGCTTCGTACATTCTTTCCCTTTCCAAGATGGGTTGGCCATGAGCCGAGTCAATGGCCTGGGCAATCATCTCTTTGGAGGCCCGTTGCACCGTGGCCACCAAATCGGGGTTACGCTCAGGTACCGGTACACTTAATTTAGTCTGACCAACTTCGGCTACTAAATCTGAAATCACTCCAATAATTTCTTTATTAGTATTAAAGCCCAATTCCAGCCCCGCTTGCACTTGATCCTCGGCTACTTGGTTGGCCCCTGCCTCAATCATGTCGATAACTGTGTCAGAGCTGGTGATCACTAAATCTAGGCCTACTCCCGGACGGTTACCATTTTCGGGATTGACCATCAACTTGTCCTCTGCCACACCAATCCGCACGGCTCCCACCGGGCCGTTCCAGGGAATGGGGGAAATGGCCAAAACTGCCGAGGCTGCCACTATGCCCAAGACATCGGCGTCGTTTTTAACGTCCACCGATAGCACGGTGACGGTTACCTGGACTTCATTTTTGAAGTGGTGGGGAAACAGGGGCCGAATCGAGCGATCGATGAGTCTACCTGATAACACTTCCGCATCACTAGGCCGGCCTTCTCGCTTGACCCAACGGGAACCTTTGATCCGTCCCCCGGCGTACAGCCGTTCCTGGTAATCCACAGTTAGGGGGAAATAATCTTTTTTGTTGTCTTCTGCCCCCAAAACTACGGTGGCCAACAGGGAAGTCTCCCCGTAGCGGGCATAGACCGCCGCTGTAGCGCGATAGGCAAAACGGCCTACTTCCAAAGTAAGTGTCCGACCAGCCAGTTCTAAAGTTTTACTAGTAATTTTTGCCATTATTTAGATAGCCCAATCTTTTTAATAATCTCTTGATACCTTTTTAAATCTTTCTTCTGTAAATAATATAAAAGTCTACGTCTTTTGGAAACCATGCCAAGTAGTCCCCTGCGGGAATGATTATCTTTCTTGTGTGCCTTCAGGTGATCAACTAGTTTGTTGATCTTTTCAGTCAAAAGCGCTATCTGGACTTCCGGAGAACCAGTGTCCCCCTTGCCCTGGGCATACTTTTTAATAATGTCTTGTTTATTGGATGTGTCTAATGCCATATAGAACAAAAATTTAAGAGATACAGCTGAAAGTTAGTGGCTCTTCACCCCAACCCTCGCTACCTTCTCTTAATATTGCCATTATATCACAATTTTGTAAAACAAGGCAAAATGAGGCTATGGGGTAACAGTCCAAGTTCCAAACGGCTTGAAGGCACTACATTTAGCTCCAGCCGCCATATCAATTGTCTTCTTGGAACCTGAACCCGCTGAAGTACTAAGTATGAAATTCACGGCCGTAATTCATATTGCCTACTTGAGAAAAACTGTTATTGATTGGGTCGTAAACCTCAGCAATCGGTGTTGCTATATTGCTAGAATTTATTCCGCCAGTTATAAGAACCTTCCCATTCTGTAATAGTGTAGCTGTACTACCATCTCCAATCGAGTTGACAAGATTACCACTCAAGCTGAAGGTTCCCGTTGTCGAGTCATATAACTCGGCTGCCCCATAATATTTATCTCCCCCAACAATTAGTACTTTACCGTTTTGTAATAATGTTTCCGTATGAATGGAGCGGGAATTATTCATATTACCGGTATAGCTAAATGTACCAGTTGAAGCAAAGACTTTATGGGTAAGAAAAGTAGAAAGAAGTGAGAATAAAGCAAAAGAAAACAATAAATTACAAAGTTTTTTTAGATTCATACAATTTAGCATTCTTCTCTGTTATAGTCAAATTGTGAACAATATTACTGCTGGAAAAGCAACTTATTTTGTGATTGTAGTCTTTGGAATTATCGTTTTTCTTTCTGCTTTATTTAATGGTTTTCTGTGGGACGATAGGTGGTTTATTGTCTATAATCCTGAAGTCCAAACACTGAATGTTAAAAAGATATTTGGTCCCAGCATGTTTAATAGCGATAGCTATTATAGGCCAATGTCTGCTTTATATTTTACCTTGATGCACATTGTATTCAATGAACATCCTTTTTTCTATCACATTGTCCAAATTGGACTCCACATCTGCAATGCTATCTTGATTTTTATTTTACTTAAGTCATTTTTTAAAGAAAAACTATCTTTATTCCTCGCTGTCATCTTTCTTATTCATCCAATAAATGCCCATTCCGTAGCTTACATTGCTTCAACTGAGAGTCCACTCTTTTCACTTTTTGGCTTATTGGCTTTACTTCTAGTCCAAAAGAGTAAATTTACCACTAAAAATTCTGTAGTCATAGCTAGTCTATTTTTCCTTGCTTTGCTTACAAGAGAAGAGGGGATTTTATTTGTGATAATGGCCAACGTATTTTGTGTTATCTTCCAAAAATCCTATGCTAAATTTCTATTGTTTATATCAAGTATCAGTGTATTATTTTATCTTTTCATTAGATTCGTTTTTGGTACGGAGAATATTTCATCTTTTAAAGACTTTTTAATAAGAAGTTCAGACATTGTGGACGGAAAGTTTGTGCCAATTGTTCACTTGCCGTTACTGGAAAGGTTAATAAACATTCCCCAAATCATACTTCACTATTTAAGGATCTTTTTCTTTCCTATGAAGTTGGCTGTCGATCAACTTTGGGTTGTTTCATCGGTCAGTTTCACAGATTTTTATTTTCCACTAACGCTAATTATCGCTCTGTTAAGTAGTGCGCTACTTTTTGCCATCTATTTATTTAAAAATAATCGAAAACTTTTTCGGGTGCATCTATTTTTCTTTGTCTGGTTATTAGTGGGACTGGGGATGCATCTACCATTCATCCCGCTTGATATGACAGTTGCCGACCACTGGTTTTATTTCCCCATTATTGGAATTCTTGGTATGTTAGGAGTAGGAATTCAGGTATTGTTGTCCAAATTTGAAAAAGTAAAAAGGTTATTTACCTTAATTGGAATTCTCATTATTATCCTTTTATCTGTTCGAACCGTAGTCAGAAACACCAATTATCACGACGAGGTCTCCTTGTTTAACCACGATAGCCAAGTTCAAGATAATTATGATATTGAATTAAACCTTGGGTCTGACTATCTCCAGCAAGGAAATCCCCAGGAAGCAGAGGCTCATCTATTGAGATCAGTTGAATTATTCCCAACTACGAATAACCTTTATAACCTGGGCGTAGTTTATGAATATGCGAATAATTTGCAAAAAGCGAGAGATTATTACTTAAAAGCATTTAATTCCCCTGCCTATTCAACAGTTCCTAACAAGCATTTAGTAAACACCTATTTTAGATTGGCGTGGGTTCTATTACGTTTCGATGACCCAGAAACTGCTGAAAAGGTTAGTGGAGCAGGATTACAATTTTATCCGGACTCCGATACATTGTGGTATGCATTAGCCATGAGCGAATACAAGCTTAATAATCAAATAAAAGCACTCAGCGCTATAGAAAAAGCTATAAGTCTGCAACCTAGTAAGGAGTATTCCGATGTCCGTACAATTATTTTAAATAAGGGGCCTCTTAACTTGCCAAAACCATAATCGGTTTATGACACGCTGGTGCCGCGGTAAATCTTGGGTTCGTACCAATCTTCAGCGGGCTGAGGGGGAGTAGCAGTCTGATCCGCAGGAATCGATCCAGCCGGATAATCGGTGGCTCTAGCCATATCTTGGCGCCGGCCCCCTTGGCGCATGAGGTATGCGGCTATCTCAAAGGTATCTGCCGAAACTAGTGCCGAATGGAAACCGTTGGTGGCTTGTTCT
>OBEQ011650390.1_pt1 | contig 15863 bp, 17 predicted proteins | sample 1670901 | NCBI WGS metagenome assembly OBEQ01 (sample SAMEA104232315, study PRJEB22302) | groundwater metagenome | biome: forest; feature: aquifer; material: groundwater | place: USA | collected 2011-08-07 | depth 5.4 m | reverse complement strand
GTTCGAAAAGTAGCCCACCTACTTCCAGAAGTATTGGCTCATGGATTGGTTGATATTTCAGATGTCATACAACTGCTCCGTATGCATCAAGATCCAGAGTTAGTGACATCACTTTCACAAGGTGTGATGGTTGCCCGAGATTTGGGTTTCATTTCAGATGAAGACTGGAAGACTCTCGAAGATATTGCAACTCATACGTCGGAAATGCAGGAAGTCTTTGCTTTTGTCTCCCCGTCGGAATCTCCACGGATTGCAGACTTCACTTTTGCACTTCAAGCAATTGAAGCGCAATACGCCCCAGGATCTACATATCGAGCGAGCATCAGCGAAGGACGTGCAACTTGGGAAAAGAAGTGGAAGACGACTCAACTTATTGAACAGTATGCTCATCAACAGGCTGAAGAGATTCTTCAGAAAAAAAATAACAATTTCCGATGTACTTCAAGAGCATCCAACGGTAGGAATCAAGACAATGCAGTTTGTTGCTGAGATGCTAGCGCGAACACAGCGAGATGCTGCAGCATCGTTTATGGAAGAGCAACTCCCAACCATAGAACAGGTATGGAAGTATGGCGATGTCGAGAGTAAGAATGCAATCGTCTCGCTCGTGAACCATTGGAGTCATCTTGGCTTGATTAAGTCAGAACAGATCGCTCACCTTGCTCGAGCGGTGCCTCGGCATGGACGGGGGTAACACCCGTGGCAGATTCTCCAGGCTTGGTAGTTGCGGCTTGCTCGGCTGCGTCGATGCGCGTCTTGCCGACCTTGGTCCGCACATAATACAACCGTGCGCGGTGTACTTTGCCGCGGCGCAACACCTCCACCCGCTCAAGCACCGGCGCGTGCACCGGAAACACACGTTCCACGCCTTCGCCATGCGTGACACGGCGCACGGTAAATGTTTCGGAGAAACCCCTGCCTCTGCGGCGGATCACCAGCCCCTCAAACGGGGCCTGCCGCACGCGGTTTTGCTCCATGATGCGGTACCATACCCGCACCTGGTCGCCGGGGCCGAAATCCGGAAGCTCTTTCTTAGTTTGCAGTTTCTCAAGCGCTTTCGTAAATCGATTCATCACGTGCCCTCCCTCTTCTGCTTCGCTTTGCTCGACTGTGCGCGAGTCGTGATGGCGTACAACAAATCCGGCCGACGCTCCATCGTGTGCGCCAGCGCTTGCAGCTTGCGCCACGTAGCCACTTGCTGATGGTTGCCGGAGCGCAACACGTCCGGCACCGCCATCCCGCGGAACGTCACCGGCCGCGTGTACTGCGGGTATTCCAACAGACCATTCGCGAACGATTCTTCCACCGTGGCATCCTGATGGCCGATGACGCCTGGCCTCAATCGCACCATCGCATCGATGAGCACCATCGCCGGCAGTTCGCCGCCGGTCAACACGTAATCCCCGATGGACACTTCCCGGGTGACCAGCTGCTGCCGCACCCGCTCGTCCACGCCTTCATAATGACCGCAAATCAACACCACATGCTCGCGCGTCGACAGCTCGTGCGCCAGCGCCTGCGTGAGCCGCTGGCCTTGCGCGGCTAAGAGAATAATGTCGCATGACTTGCGGCGCGTGCCGCGATGCTGCGTGGCTTCGATCGCCTTCACGGCTTTGAAAATCGGTTCCGGCTTCATCAACATGCCGGGCCCGCCCCCGAACGGCCGATCATCCACGGTGCGGCGTTTGTCCGTGGTGAACGCGCGTAAATCCTGAACCCCGATCGACACGCGCCCGCTGGCTTGCGCCCGTTTCACAATCGACACGCCCAGCACCGGCGCAAATATCTCAGGAAAAATAGTCACGACATCGATGCGCATGGCGCCGGTCCTGCCTCCGCGGTTTCGTTACGCGGCTTTCAGGGACGCTTTCTTGCCTTGCTTGAGCACGTGGCCCAGCGCCTCGGAGATTTGGGCGCCGATTGAGACCCAATGTTTCACGCGCGCTTCGTCGACCATCAATTTCGCCGGATTGGTCGACGGATCGTAGTAACCCACCACTTCCAGCACCCGGCTGGATTGAGATCTGCGCTGATCCGTCACCACAATGCGGTGATGCGGCGTTTTTTTGGTCCCCAACCGCTGAAAACGAATTACGACCATCTCATCCCCTCCTAAATTACGTTAGCGTTGTTCGCGCCGAATTTTGGCTCCGAGCCGCGTCAACTTGTGCTCAAAACCCTCATAGCCTCGGTCCAAATGTTCGATCCCGCGCAATTCCGTGTGGTTATCCGCCGCGAGCCCGGCAAGAATCAGCGCGGCAGCTCCCCGCAAATCCGATCCAGCCACCGGCGCGCCGCTGAGCCGCTCCACCCCTTTAATCACCGCCGTGGCGCCATCGCGCGCAATCTGCGCGCCCATCCGGATGAGCTCGGCCACGTGCATGAACCGCTCGGGATAAATCCTTTCCGAGATCACGCTCACCCCATCGGCACTGCTCATGAGCGTCGTCATCTGCGCCTGCAAATCCGTCGGAAATCCCGGAAACGGGAGCGTGGTAACGTCCACGCTTTTCAGCCGGTGCGTGGCGCACACGCGCGTGCTCCCATCCAGGGACTCCAGCAGCACCCCGGCTTCGTGCAATTTCTCCCACACCGCGCCCAGATGCTCCCGCGCGATCCCTTTAATGGTGGCATCGCCGCAGGTAATCGCGACGGCCATCATCAGCGTGCCGGCTTCCACGCGGTCGGCGATCACCCGGTGCCGCGCCCCATGCAATCGGGGCACGCCTTCGACGCGAATGACCGAACTCCCCTGGCCGGAAATCTTCGCGCCCATCGCGATAAGAAAATTCGCCAGGTCCACCACTTCAGGTTCGCGCGCGGCCTGCTCGATGAGGGTGTCTCCGTCGGCCAGCGTCGCGGCCATCATCACATTGGCCGTCGCCAGCACCGAAGACCCGAACGCTCCGGCCAGATGCATCGTGGCCCCGCGCAAGCGTTCTGCGCGCGCCATGATATCGCCGTGATCCACGACGATGGACGCGCCCAACTGTTCCAATCCCTTGAGGTGCAAATCAATCGGCCGAGGCCCGATCACGCAGCCGCCCGGCATCGACACGCGGGCCCGCCCCTGGCGCGCCAACAACGGCCCCAGCACGCAGATGGAGGCGCGCATGAGATTGACGAGCTCGTACGGCGCGGTCCATCCGGAAAATTTCCCGGGGCGAATGGCGACGCGATGCTCATCCCATTCGACGTCGACCCCCAACACTTCGAGGATCTTCGTCATCGTGACCACATCGGTCACGCGCGGGACATGCTCGATGACCGACTCATCATCGGTCAACAAACACGCTGCCAAAATCGGCAGCGCGGCATTTTTCGCTCCGTTAACTTCGACGGTGCCGTGCAACGGCCCGCTGCGCTCTATGATAAACGTTTCCATCTACCGCGGGCGCGCACGTGCTGGCTAAACGCGTTCAATCCACAAACCGCGAGGACGTCCGGTCAAATCATGAAACGTCGTCGCGGCGCGAACCCACGACAGCCGGCTGGCGGCTTGCCGCAATGGCTCGGCTTGGTCTTCCGCGCATTCCACGCCAATCCAACCGCCCGGCATCACCAAGCGCTCCCCATCCGCCCATAAATATCGATAAAACCGCATCCCATCAGGCCCTCCATCAAGACTCATCCGAGGTTCTTGATGGCAGGATGGGACCACATGATCCACCTCATCGGTGGTGACATACGGCGGGTTGGCAAGCACCAGGTGGAAAGAACCGCGGACGCTCGTGGTCCAATCCGCACACACCAAACGAATACGTTCGTCGAGCTTGTGGCGAGTGATGTTCGCCTTCGCAACCGCTAACGCGTTCCATGATAGCTCAACAGCGACCAGATGACAAGCCGAAATCGCATGCGCGAGACTGATGGCAATCGCCCCGCTTCCCGTCCCCAACTCCAAGACCTGCAAGCCGTTAGCATGTTGCCGGCTGAGCTGTTTAAGACGGTCGATGGCGTGCGCCACCAGCACCTCGGTTTCAGGCCTTGGAATCAGCACCGACGGGTTCACCGCCAGCCGATGCCCGCAAAAATCGACGACGCCAATCAGATATTGCAGTGGCTCACCGGCTAGGCGGCGCGCTGCCAACTCTTCAAGATATTCGGCGGCGTCGACTGTGAGCGGTTCCTGAACCACATACACGTCTGTCCGGCCAAGTCCCAGCAACCCTGCCACGAGCCACTCGGCTTCGGCCAGCGGCGCGAGGATTCTCCCCGCACGAAACGCGGCTTCTAACCGAGGGATCACCTCGCGCGGAGTTCCGGTCAGCGAAAGGCGTTCGAGAACCATCTGGGAGAGGCTCATAAGGAAGCTTGCGTCAAGGTCTTCGCGTGGTCGGCGGCCATGAGCGCATGGACCAACTCATCCAGATTACCTTCCATGACGGCTTCCAGCTGATGCAACGTCATGGTGATGCGATGATCCGTGACGCGCCGGTCCGGAAAATTGTAGGTGCGGATTTTTTCGCTGCGTTCCGCGCTTTTGACTTGTTGTTTGCGGGCTGAGGCGATTTGGGCGTGCTGGGAGTGTTGCAGTTGATCCAACAAACGCGCCCGCAGCACACGCATCCCCTTTTCTTTGTTGCGCAACTGGCTGCGCTCGTCCTGGCAGGTGACCATGATGCCAGTCGGGATATGGCGAATGCGGACGGCGGAATCCGTCGTGTTGACCGACTGCCCCCCGGGGCCCGAGGACCGGAACACGTCGATGTGCAAATCTTTTGCCGGAATCGGCGGCAATTCGACTTCTTCGGGCTCCGGCAAGATCACCACCGTCACCGTGGATGTGTGAATCCGGCCCTGCGCTTCCGTTGTGGGCACCCGCTGGACCCGATGCACGCCGCTTTCGAATTTGAACCCCTCAAGCGCCCGCGGCCCCTTGACCGCGAAGATCACTTCTTTAAACCCGCCGGCTTCCGTGGGATGCGAATCCATCACTTCCACGGTCAACCCATGCTTCCCCGCATACTTGCTGTACATCCGGAAGAGATCGCCGACAAAGAGACCGGCCTCCGATCCTCCTGTCCCAGCCCGAATTTCCACGATCAGCGGTCGCTCAGGCGTCCCATGCTCGGCCTGCCATAAGACTTCGAGCTGTCTCCAGATCTCCGTCTGCTGCTGGCGCAGAGACACGACTTCCTCTTTGGCCATTTCGCGCAACTCAGGATCCCCTTGCGCATGGACCATCTGCTCGGCTTCTTGAGCATCGCGCTCGATGCGCTGGTACAGCCGGAAGGCGCGCACGACCTCGATGAGCTGCGACAGTTCTTTCGATAGCCGCTGATACTCCTGCGAATCCGACTTACCAGCCGAGGCGGCCAGTTGATGCTCAAGCTCCGTGTGGCGCTGGTCGACTTGTCGCAGATGAGCCAGAAACTGCTCGCGCGGAAGATGCATGGGAGCGGACAACGGGCGTTAGGCGGACATCCGGGACGTTACGACGCGGATTTTTTGGTGTATTTGCGACGGAATTTTTCCACGCGGCCGGCGGTGTCCACGAATCTCTGTTGGCCCGTGAAAAATGGATGGCAGTTGGCGCAAATCTCCACGTGAATTTGCTTCTTGGTCGAGCGCGTGTGATACGTCGCCCCGCACGTGCAGGTGATGACGCACTCCACGTAGTCCGGGTGAATCCCCTGTTTCATCTGTCAGTTCCTCCTTTAGCTTTTCTTGGTCATGCTGGCCAGAAATTCCTGGTTGGACTTGGTCTTGGACAAACGATCGGTCAACAATTCCATGGACTGCACCGGATCCATTTCGTTCAGCACCTTGCGCAGCAGCCAAATGCGCTGCAATTCATCGGCCGACACCAATAATTCCTCCCGGCGCGTGTTCGAGCGGCGGATGTCGATGGCCGGGTAGATCCGACGCTGGAACAAGTTGCGGTCCATCGTCAACTCCATATTGCCGGTACCTTTGAATTCTTCAAAGATCACCTCATCCATCCGCGACCCGGTATCCACCAGACACGTGCCGATGATGGTCAGACTCCCGCCCTCTTCGATGCCGCGCGCCGCCCCGAAGAACCGCTTGGGCTTGTGCAGCGCGTTGGCGTCGATCCCACCAGAAAGTACGCGGCCGCTGTGCGGTTCCACGGTATTATACGCGCGCGCAAGCCGCGTGATGCTGTCCAGCAGGACCACGACGTCTTTTTTGTGTTCCACGAGCCGCTTGGCTTTTTCCAGCACGACTTCCGCCACTTGCACATGCCGATCGGCCGGCTCATCGAACGTCGAGGAAATCACTTCCCCTTTGACCGAGCGCTGCATGTCGGTCACCTCTTCCGGACGCTCATCGATCAGCAGCACAATGAGGATCACATCCGGATTGTTGGTGGTGATCGCGTTGGCGATCTTCTGCAGCAGCACCGTCTTGCCGCTGTAGGGTGGGGCGACAATCAGCCCACGCTGGCCCTTGCCGATGGGGGTGAGCATATCCACGATGCGCGTGGACAACTCTTTCGGATCCGTTTCGAGGACGAACCGCTGATTCGGGTAGATCGGCGTCAGGTTATCAAAGAGAATCTTATCTTTGATGCCCTCCGGATTCTCGAAGTTGACGGCCTCCACCTTCAGCAGCGCGAAGTACCGCTCGCCTTCCTTCGGCGGCCGAACCTGCCCGCTGACGGTGTCGCCGGTGCGCAAATCAAACTTGCGGATTTGCGACGGAGACACGTAAATGTCATCCGGACAGGGCAAGTAGTTGTAGTTCGGGGACCGAAGAAACCCGAATCCATCGGGCAGGATCTCCAGCACCCCTTCCGAGAAGATCAACCCTTCCTTCTCGGTTTGGGCTTGCAGGATTTTAAAAATCAAATCCTGCTTCTTGATCCCGGACAGCCCATTGACGCCCAGATCCCGGGCCGTCTTCGACAGCTCTGAAATCTTTTTGTCTTTGAGGGCCGCCAAGTCTAACCGCGCGACTTGCGCCTGGCCTTCAGCATGCCGGACTTCTTTAGACGTTTCCATAGTGCCTCCACTTGTTGGCGTGTGTTCGTACGACTTCCCGCGTTCTCAATGACAGCGTCGGCCATCCCAATTTTTACCGACAGATCCAATTGAGCTGCCGCTCGCCGAGTCATGTCCTCCTTTGTGTAGCCGCGTCGTTGTAAGCGTTGTTGTCGAACGGTTGCGGGGGCCGTCACCACCACCAGCACGTCCACCATCGGCGTCATCCCGGCTTCGATGAGCAGCGGCACATCGAGGACGACCACAGACACGCGCCGCTGCTTCGTTAACCGTTTCAATTCCTGTTGAATCGTACGAATCGCGCCCGGATGAATCATCCGCTCAAGCGTCTTCCGGGCTCGTGTGCTGCCAAAGACCTGTTGCGCTAGCACCGCCCGGTTGATCGTGCCGTCTGCCTTCAGGATCGAACGGCCAAAGGTGTTGACAATCGCCCGCCAGACGGCTGTGCGCGGCCGCATCAGCTCGTGCGCGATGCGATCTGCGTCCAGCACCACCGCGCCGTGCGTGGCGAACATCCGAGAGACGGTGCTCTTGCCGCTTCCCACCACACCTGTCACGCCGACGACGATCATGCGGATCGCGGCGTCATCTCCAACCAGTTCGGACCCTGCTTGATGGTGACCCGAAGCGGTACGGAGAGCTCGATCGCATGTTCCATAACCTCGCGCGCCAGCGATCCGATGGTCTCGGCTTCAGCCTGCGGGCATTCAAACACCAGCTCATCATGGACCTGCAGGATCATGCGGCTGGAGACCCGGCGTTGGCGCAGCTGACCGGCCATTTGGACCATCGCTTGCTTGACCAAATCCGCCGCCGTGCCCTGAATCGGCGCGTTCACCGCCATGCGCTCGCCGAACTGGCGCGTCGCGAGATCCGGACTCTTCACTTCCGGAATGTACCGGCGGCGACCCAACAGCGTCTGGACATATCCCGTTTGTTTGGCCTGTTCGATCTGCGCATCGAGAAACGCCCGCACGGCGCTGTAGCGATCAAAATATGCCTGGATGAACGCGGCGGCTTCCTCGTAGGTCATGCCCAATCCTTTGGCCAGGCCGTGCGCGCTCATGCCATAGAGGATGCCGTAATTAATCGCCTTCATCGCGTTGCGCATCTCCGAGGTGACATCACTCTCCGGCACGCCATGGATCAGCGAGGCGGTATACCGGTGAATGTCGCGCTCCTGGCGAAACGCGTCCGTCAGCGTGGGATCATGGGAGAGATGCGCCAAGATCCGCAGCTCGATTTGCGAGTAGTCGAGTGCGAGCAACACCCATCCGCGCTCGCCCGGGATGAACGCTTTGCGAATTTGCCGCCCGAGCTCGGTTTTAATCGGAATGTGTTGCAGATTCGGATCGCTGGCGGAGAGCCGGCCCGTCGCCGTCGCGGTCTGATTAAAGGACGCGTGAATCCGGCCGGTGACCGGATTGACGAGTTTGGGCAGCGCGTCCACATAGGTAAAGATGAGCTTCGAGAGCTCTCGATATTCCATGAGTTGCTGCGGAAACGGATGCTTCGAGGCCAGCTGCTGCAAGACTTCGCTGTCGGTCGAGGGGCCGGTCTTGGTGCGTTTCACGACCGGCAACTTCAAGTCATCAAACAGGACATGCGCGAGCTGTTTCGGCGAGTTGAGATTAAACGTGCTGCCGGCCAGCCGATGCAGGTCCTCGGTCAAGCGGTGCAATTGCGCGTCCATGCGCGCCTTCAGGATGGCCACATACTCCAGATCGAGCGCGATCCCGGTGGCCTCCATCTCGGCCAAGACCTCAACCAGCGGCAGCTCAAGGTCCTGATAGAGCGCGGCCAACCCGTGTTCCTGAAGCTTCGGCCTCAGCGCCTCATGCAACCGAACGATGGCGCACGCCGCCGACGCGCACGCGCGCGTCACATCAGAGGACGCCAGACTCAGCGGCCCGTCGATGACCGGCACCGGCCCCAAGCAGATGTCCAAATATTCATCCGCTAAATCCGTGAGGGTTTGGCTGGTGCGCGAGGGGTTCAGTAAATAGGCGGCGATCATCGTATCGCCGGCTAATCCATTCAGGGCAAGGACAACATTTCCGAGCAACCGTTTGACTCGCTTGCCATCATGACAAATTTTTGGCGCATGCGCATTGGACAGCCACTCGGTGAATGTCTTGCCTTCTTCGCGTTTCAGAATATTTGCGTCGACCGTCACAACACAGGCGCGATGGACATCCACCGCAGCGGCCATGACCACGGCTTCACCCGCGTTGCCAATCGGCCAACACGCGACGGCGATCGGCGTCGTGGTCTTGGCCAGCACCTGCCCTGCCTCGCGGAGATCCTCGATGACGCTCACGGATGAGGCCTGAGCCATCCCGTCATTGCCCTCGGCTTCGATGGATTCTAAGAGTCGTTTAAACTCCGACTCGCGAAAGACCTGCCGCAGCGCGCGCCAATCCGGTTCGTGAATCTTCAATTGCTCCAAGGACACCTGCACCGGCACGTTGGCATCAATCTGCGCCAATTCGCGCGAGAGCTGGACTTGCTCGCGATGGTTCGCCAGCGCCTGGCGGCGGGCCGGCTGCTCGACCTCATCCAGATGCGCATAGAGGCGCTCCAACGTGCCGAAGCGCTGCAGCAACTGCACCGCGGTCTTCTCGCCGATTCCCGGCACGCTGGGAATATTATCCACCGCATCGCCCATCAACGCCATCAGATCCACCATCGCCTCCGGCCCCAGGCCGTAGCGCGCCTTGACGGCGGCAGCATCCAGCACGGGCGCTTCTTTATCGTGATGCGGGTTGTAGACTTTAACATGGGAATTCACCAATTGCAGCGCGTCTTTGTCGCCGGTCACCAGATACACGCTCACGTCTTGCGTCGTAATCTGTCTGGCAATCGTCGCCAGCACATCTTCCGCTTCATACCCGGCCTGTTCAAATACGGGAATCCGATACGCAGCTAACAGTTGCTTGATCAGCGGCAGCTGCGCAATTAAGTCATCCGGCATGGGCTTGCGCTGCCCCTTGTACTCCTCAAACTTTTGATGGCGGAACGTCGGTTTGCCCACGTCAAACGCCACCGCCAAGTAGGCCGGATGCTCCTTGTCCCGCAAGGCCTGCAACATCCGCGCAAACCCGTAGACCGCATTGGTCGGCCGCCCGTCAGACGTGGAGAGCGATCGGATCGCGTAGAACGCCCGATAACAAAAGGCGGTTCCATCGATCAGAAACGCGGCTGGCGGCGGTGGGCCCATCGTGGTAGCCATGAATTGGGAGCGTATGTGTGATGCGTACGAGGATCTGAATAGGCGAGCGAGTCTAGAGTTTACGGTGACTGGTGGTTAACGCTGCGGCTGGCTATCCGTCGCAGCGCGAAACTCATCAAGCGACTGGTGCTGTGCCTCCAGTTCCTGTTGGACAACGTGCTTGTGATACGCGGGTCCGGTCTTCAGGGCGCCCAAGGCCATGAGGCGTTCGGCCGCTCGCTGCGTCCGGGGGTCGTCGGGACCCGCAAGCTGTTGGCATTTGCTCCAGTAGAGAATGGCTTGATCGCGGTTGCCGCTTCGCTCATGTAAGATCGCCAGATTCGACAGCGCGTCTACGGAGTCAGGATTCATGTTCAGGATGCGCTCGTAGGTGCGCTTGGCCGCATCCAACTGCCCTTGTTGATCGTAGAGCTGCGCTAACCGCAGCCATTGCTGCAGCGCGGCCTCGCGGTGGCCGAGACGCTCCTCTAACAGCGCCAAGTTCGACTGCGCCTCAACCGCCGTGGGATTCAGCACCACCACGCGCTGATAGGCCTGCCTGGCCGCCTCAAATTCGCCGCGCTGTTCCTCCAGCAACCCGGTCTTCATCCAGTGCAGCGATGCGTCGCCGGCATGGCCCAGCCGCTCTTCCACCAGCGCAAGATGATTGTTGGCCTCAAGATAATTCGGATCGAGTTCCAGCACCTGCTGGTAGGCCTGTTGGGCCCGTTGATGATCGCCATGCTGTTCATAAATCATCCCAAGCTTGAGCCAGTGGTAGAGCGCTTGCTCTTTATTGCCAAGCTGCTGATGCAAACGCGCTACGCTCCACAAGGCTTCCGGATAGTTGGGATTCAGCACCAGGGCCTGCGCGAACGCGTCTTGCGCGGCTTTCAAATCTCCGGCCTGCTGATAATAGAGTCCGAAGTAATAGTCCAGCACCGGGTCAGAGGTGTCGATCGCCGCCGATTTCTGGTAGGCCTGCAGCGCGCCTTTGAGATCGCCGCTGCGCTGAAGCCGATAGCCCTCATCGCGATAGCGGACGGCTTCCTCATGCAGGCCATCAGCTTCACTTCTCATCAATGGGAAAATAACGAACAGGCAGGCAACGCCCAGACGGACGAGCGTCTTCTTTGCTCGATTATTCATGCGCGAGTACTGTACCATGAGGATCGCAGGTTCGTCAAGACACACCTACTGCAGCGTGACGGCTCCCGTGGGCCCGCTGACAAGAATCACTTGCTGTTTGGCATCGCTGCTGAGCGTAATCGTCACCGACCCCCCGGTCAAGGCCCCGCTGGGCTTGAAGATCACCAGGCCGTCGCCGGAGGCCTCGGTCTGTTCCTTCGTCTGCACGGTCATCGTGAGGCCTGCCGGCAGATGCACCACCTCCGGTTCGGCGGCCTGCAGGGTTTCTTCGATTGCGGCTTCGTGATTCGCGCTATCGAGATGGACCGTGCGCGCGGCGCGCGCGCTGATGGCCGAGCTACGGGCCAGCGACAGCAGTCCCATCAACTCGCGCGTGGAGGTCTTCAGGCGCATCTGCTGGCCGTAATGGCTGAACGCCGGCACGCTCATCGACACGATCAGCCCGATGATGCCAATGACGACCAGTAATTCAATCAGGGTAAAACCGCGCGCGCGCCGCATCATCGCTACCAATTCACGACATCATCCTGCGCGCCGCCATCGTCCTGACCGTTGGGGCCGAGGGAGTACAAATCATAGGCCGTCGGGCGGTGTTGCGGCGAGCCGCCATTGACGGAGATATAGATGTAGGGATGCCCCCAAGGATCAATCGCCTCGTTCTCGACCAGATCATCCTGCTTGAAATCCATGTAGGGACCGTACCACTTGGAATCGCCGGGATCCGTCACCAGCGCGGCCACCAGCTTGGCGTTATCGGAGGACGGGTATTGTCCAAGATCGCTTTGATACATGGCGATGGCTGATTCCAACGCGGCGATCGTGGCTTTGGCCTTCGCGACCGCCGCGCGCCGCCTGGCCGCCTGCGCGCCGGCCGTCACCAAACTGATCAGGATGGTCAGAATGGCGATGACCACCAGCAATTCCACCAGCGTGAATCCCGGTCGATGCTTACGCATACTCCTGCGTCTCCCGCACAATTTCCTGAATCGTGGTTTCGCCGGCGAACATTTTCGCCATCCCGTCATCCCGCAAGGTCCGCCAGCCGGTTTTATGGGCTGCGGTCCGCAGGACATCCAGACTGGCGCGCTCGAGAATCAGCGGCCGCAGTTCTTCGGTCAGCAGCAACAATTCGAACAGACCGATCCGCCCCTTAAACCCCAATCCCTGGCATGCCTCGCAGCCCTTGGGCCCCATCACCGGCTGCGTGAGTTGGTCGCGGCTCATGCGCAAGGCGGCCAGCTCTGCTTCGGTGGGCTCAACCGGCGTCCGGCAACTCGGGCACAAGCGGCGCACCAACCGCTGGGCCAGCACCCCTTCTACGGTTGAGGTAATCAGAAATGGTTCGATCCCCATGTCAATCAGCCGCGTCACCGCTCCCGGCGCGTCATTGGTGTGCAGCGTCGAGAACACCAGATGCCCGGTCAGTGCGGCCTGCATCGCCACTTGCGCGGTTTCAGGATCCCGAATTTCCCCTACCATGATAATATCCGGATCGTGGCGCAAAATCGCCCGCAGGCACGTGGAAAAATCCAGCGCGATTTTTTGGCTAATCGCCACTTGCACAAGCCCCGCGACGTCGTATTCGACCGGATCTTCGGTTGTCACGATCTTCACCTCCGGCCGGTTGAGCGAAGCCAGGCACGCATACAGCGTCGTGGTCTTGCCGGAGCCGGTCGGGCCGGTGACGAGCAAAAGGCCATGCGGACGATGAATCAGCGAGTCAATCATCTGCTGCATCTGGGCAGCCATGCCGAGTTGTTGCAAGGTTTGCGTGGTCGTGCTTTTGTCCAGGACCCGCAAGACGATGCTCTCGCCGTGAATCGTGGGCAGGGTTGAGACCCGCAAATCGATGGGCCGATTCTCGTGTGTGATGAGAATGCGCCCGTCTTGCGGCAGCCGCGATTCCGCAACATCGAGATTCGAAAGAATCTTAATGCGCGAGGCAATCGCCAGGGCCAAGCTGCGCGGCGGGTTCGCCACGTGATAACACAGGCCATCGATTCGGTACCGGATGAGCACGCCCTGCTCGAATGCTTCGATGTGGACATCAGAGGCCCGGCGATTCACGGCTTCCGAGAGCATGCTCTCGACCAACCGGATCACCGGCGCCTGGCTGGCCAGCTCCGCCAGCTTGGACGCATCGGCTTCGGCTTGCGACAACCCGCTGGCGGCTGCAAACGCCTCTTGCAGCGAACGCACCTCCAACTTCGGCGCAGCCGGAAGATCGCTCATGGCAGCATCCGTGCCGCCGATTCATTCGGCGTCGCGCGCAGCACTTCGGCCGCGGTGGTTGACCCTTGTTGGACCTTCAGACACCCGTCCTGCCGCAAGGTCCGCATGCCTTCTTGCATGGCACGCCGCCTTAGCACTTCGGAGGAGCTTTTCGTCACCACCAAATGCCGCACCGACTCGCTTAACACCAACAGCTCATAAATCGCGATGCGCCCCAGATACCCGGTCTGCTGGCAGCGGTCGCATCCCTTGCCTTCAGACACTTGCGTGACTCCGAATGCGGCCGCCACCACCGTGGTCTTGGCATCAACCGTTTCGCCCAGCACCGCTTGTTCTTCCCGCGTGGGAGGCCGGCGCACCTGGCACGACGGGCAGACACGCCGCACGAGTCGTTGCGCCATGACGCCTTGCACGGTGGACGCGACCAAAAACGGCGCGACGCCCATGTCAATCAGCCGCGTCACCGCCGAGGGCGCATCATTGGTATGCAGCGTCGAGAACACCAGATGCCCGGTCAGCGCGGCCTGAATGGCAATTTGCGCCGTCTCTTGATCGCGGATCTCTCCCACCATGATCACGTCAGGCGCTTGGCGCAGCATCGCCCGCAAACCCAAGGCGAAAGTAAATCCGATTGCGGACTTCACGTGTACTTGGTTCACGCCCGGTAGTTGATATTCCACCGGATCCTCCAGCGTAATGAGTTTGCGATCCGGCCGATTGAGCGCTGCCAGCGTCGCATACAGCGTCGTGGTCTTGCCGGAGCCGGTCGGGCCGGTGACCAGAATCATCCCGTACGGACGCCGGATGAGCTGCTCCCAGCGCTGCTGATCTTCCGGCGACATGCCCAGCTCTTGCACTCCGCGCACCGCCTGGCGGCGATCCAGCAGACGCAGCACCAGCGATTCACCGTGCAGAGCCGGCAGCGTGGACAACCGGACATCCAACGCGCGCCCCTCCACCTCGATCTGCAAACGCCCGTCTTGCGGCAGGCGTTTCTCCGCGATGTTCAACCCGGCCATGATCTTGATGCGGCTGATCACCGGGCCTTGCAATCCTTTGGAGGGGCTGGTCATCTCGCGCAACACGCCGTCGATGCGATACCGGATTTTGAGTCGATCGGCCTGGGGTTCCACATGAATGTCGCTGGCGCGCAACTGGACGGCTTCACGCATGAGCGAATCCACCAACCGAATAATGGGTTCATCCTCTTTGGTCACGGCCGGTTCTTTCGCCGCGGAAGGCTGGGGCTCCGGCGGCGTGCCGGCCTTCGGAGGGATTGGCGCGGGAGTCTGCCCCACCGGGCGTTCCAACTGTCCCAATGCGCGATTGAAATCGGCCTCCGTCACTAGGACAAATTCGACGGAGGTTTGCAGACGCCGCTCCAGCCAGTCCAGCGCAAAGATCGTCAAGGGATCATCCGTCGCCAACACCAGCGTGCCTGTTGCTGTCCGCTGAAGCGGCACGACGCGATGCGCCCGGCAGATATCCGGTGGAATCACGGCGGGAATCGGTCCGGAAGATTGGGAGGACTCAAGGGGTGCTGGCAGCCAGCCCAGCTGCGTGGTCAGCGCTTTGCCGCTCTCCGGCGAACGAATGATGCCCAACCGCGCCAAAATCGCGCCGAAGCGCTCCTGGCGCTGCTGCTGCTCCCGCTTGGCCAGATCAACTTGTTCGGGCGTGGCGATGCCCAGTTCCACCAGCCGGCGCAAGGTCGTATCCAGACGAGCCCGTGTGTGCATGACGCTCAGCGAGATCCTGCGGTGAAATACACATAACGCGCCATTAATCGGAAGGGATTGCATACGCGGTGCACCACACCGCGCGGCAGAAACGCGCACTCACCGGCTTTCAATCGCGCCTGCCGCAGCCGGCCGGCCGCGCCGTAATACTGCAGGAGGGGCGCGCCGCCAAGCACGACCAACACTTCTTCTCGGCGGCCGGTCGTATGCCACGGGACGGCAGCGCCGCGCCCCAAGCGCATGGATCGTCCTTTCAAATAGCGCGCCGTGTGCGGAATCACTCTCCGCGCCGCGTTCAAGGACCGCCGCACCACCTGAGGCATCACGCCTTTGCGTTGATGATGTGCGCTAAATAGCCCGCGCCAAATCCGTTGTCGATGTTCACCACGCCGATGCCAGGCGCGCAACTATTGAGCATCGTCAAGAGCGGCCCGATCCCGGCAAAGCTGGCTCCATACCCGATGCTCGTCGGCACCGCGATGACCGGACACCGCACCAGGCCGGCGACCACGCTCGGCAGCGCGCCCTCCATCCCGGCCACGACGACGATGGCCCGCGCACGCT
>OBEQ011665509.1_pt1 | contig 15864 bp, 15 predicted proteins | sample 1670901 | NCBI WGS metagenome assembly OBEQ01 (sample SAMEA104232315, study PRJEB22302) | groundwater metagenome | biome: forest; feature: aquifer; material: groundwater | place: USA | collected 2011-08-07 | depth 5.4 m | reverse complement strand
GGGAAAATGGTGAAATTCGTCGGAGAAATCGGGACGCTGGAGTGTTTCGTGCTCAATCCGTTTCCCGCACGGGGGGTGAGCGCCTTGACGGAAGTGCGGTATCGTCTGGTGGAGCACACGCTGATTCGAAGATGGTTCAGTCAGTATGCGCCTACTCCGGAACAGTCCGCCACGGTGGAAGAAGTCCTGCCTGATGTCCTGGTATTTGGGGTGGAATTTAAGACCTCCCAAGGCGAATGGCAGGAGGAATGGACCACTCCCCAGCAAGTGCCCAGCGCCGTTCGAGTTCGAATCGAGCGTGAGGCCCGGCGGCCGGGAAGAACAGCGGACGGCGAACCCAACGGCCAGCGCCAAGTGTTGACGGCATTCGTGCCTATTTCATAAATGAAGGGAACGAAGGGTTTGAAGAGAAAGAAGGGGGGGAAGAAAAAAATGGTCAAAGATCATGCTTCATGTTTCCCCCATTCATCTCTTCTTTCCCTTTCTCCCCTTCCCTCCCTTCCTTTTTCATCGGAGAGTGGGGTCGTGTTAATAGTGGTGATGTGGATGGTGACGTTTCTCACGGTGATCGGGGGTTCGTTGTTGGTGCTGTCGGCCTCGGAGCGGAGCGCCCACGCGATTGAATTGGATCACACGCGGGCTGAATACCTGGCGCTGTCGGCCCTATCGGAATTGGGGGTTCAGGCCGTGGAATATTTCGGCTTGCCCGCCGATCAGCGGGCCGTGGAATTGGGCGATGAACTGGTGAAACAGGAGTTGATCGGCCGGGATATTCCCATGGGTGAAGGGGTGGTCCGCTTGGCCCTTCACGATGAGTCGGCCAAACTCAACCTGAATGGATCATCGGAAACCATCCTTCGAAGTCTGTGCGCCGCCTTGGGATTGCCGAATCCTCCCGCGTTGGCTCGGGAGATCGTCAACTGGAGGACTGATCATCGCCCTTTTATCAATATAGAGGAATTATCGGATGTGTCCGGGGTGACGCCGGCGATTCTGGCCACGCTGTCGTCCTTTTTGTCGCTGTACGCCCCCGGCCCCGTGAATCCCAACACGGCGAGCGAACCGGTGTTACGAGCTTGCGTGGAAGAATCGAAACGGCAATATGAAGAAATGCTTCAGAAGCCTCAAAACAAACCTCCTGACCCACCTCCAGAGGTTAGCGCCATTCTCCAGGGAAGGCCTTGGACGGCTCAAAAACTTCAGGAGGAACTCAAGGGATGGGCCAGCCCGTATAGAGTTCAATCGAGAATGTTCAGGGTGGAGGCCACCGGCATGATTCGCAGGCGGTCGTGCGTGGTGACCATGGTGGGAGACGTCCTTCAAATGACCACGGGAGGGCCTCCTGCGGCGGAATGGCGGACCTATCGGGTGGAGGCGAGGAGGCCACCGGGATCATGACCAAGCAGTTACTTTTGGTATTGGAGGCCAAATCCCTTTCGGCGATCGAGGTGGCGCGGGATCTGAAATCTCCGTTGGTCGTTCAGTGGGGCGATCCGTTTTCTCTCCCTTGCGAGATGGGGACGTCGCCGGAGGCGCTCGCGGAGTCATTGAAGCAGGAGATGCTTCGCCACGACGTTTCATCGCGCTCAGTTACGTTCGTGATTCCAAGAAACCAGGCGGTACTGAAACTTTTATCCGTGAAAGGCACGACCATGGAAGAATTGGAATCGGCGATCAAGGAGCAATTGGAGGCGGAGATTCCCTTTTCGGAGGAAGAGGCCGTGTGGGATTGGGAACTCGCCGATCCTACCACGATCTTGTTGGCCGTCGTTCGGAAAGACCGGTTGACCGTCGTCATACAGGCCTGTCGTCTGGCCGGACTCCATGGAGCGGAGATCGTGTTGAGTTCCGTGGCGTTGATGCGCACGGCGCTCTCGGCGAATCCGTCGTATCGGGAGGCCGCGATCGGGGTGGTACACGCCGGCCCTCAAGGATTTGAGATGGCCGTCGCTCGGCGCGGCCGTCTCGTGTTTTCCAGGGGAACGCTCCATGCGGTTTCACTCCCGGCGTGGGTGGAAGAGACGTCAAAAAGCGTTCGCGTGTACGGGCAGGAACATCCCGGTGAACTCCTCACGGCCCTCGTGGTGAACGGAGAGGAAGCGGTGGGATTGGCGGAGTCTTTGGAGCGCGCGTTGAATCTGCCGACGGCCATCGGCATCCGTCATCCATTGGCTCACGGACTGACGATCCCCGTGAAGCCCAAGCGGGGGGAAAAGACGTTGAATTTGCTGGCCGCCATGGCTCGTACCAAGGAGGGCGTGTTGGCTCCGCCTCCCGGGTGGACAAGGGTATGGAAGCAGGCCGCTCTGGCGTGCGCCGTGGGCGGCGCGGTCATCGGTTTAATTCTGGCCGAGCGCACCCTCCGCCAAGTCGAGGGCATGGAGTTGGAATATCGCACGCTGTCGGCTCAGGTCGCGAAGGAACCGGAGCGTCCGTGGCTGTCTCTGATCAGCCAGGTTCAAAGGGCGTTGCCGGAAGATGTGATGGTGAACGCCCTCAGAGTGAACGATAAAGAGGAAGTCACCATCGAATTTACGGCGGAAAGTTTTTCAGGGATCACCCTTTTTTACAATCGGTTGGCCCGCTCTCCCGTGTTGACGGGTCCGCAATTGGGCACGATACGGACGGTCACCGACCGCAACCGCCAACTGCACCGGTCGGTCGTGAAAGCCCGGCTGTTGTGAGTGCTCCCGGATGAAAACGCCGTTGACAAAATGGGGAATGGGATTCGCGGCCGTCTATCTGATCGGATGGATGATGGTAGTCCCTCGTGTTGACGCGTGGATGAACGCGCGTGAACGCCGGGTCCAATTGGAAGAGGAATTACCACAGCTTCGCCGACTGGCGGCCCGCGTCCCGGCTTCTACCGGGGGGAAACGTGAACGGGCGAAGGACGCGGCGGGGGAAGTGGAAGCCGCCCTTCGGGAGAGCGGCCTGATGTTTGAGCGGATTGATCCTCATCTCAAGTCGTTGGAGCGCGGCCGCGCCCAGTATACGGTGGCGTTCACCGGATTGACCGAACATCTGGTCCGGTTTCTGGAAAAAGGCCAACGCGCCAATCCCCGCCTCGTAGTGACCGGGATGAATGTCAGGAGCAAAGAGCCGGGCGTGGGAGGCGAACTCCAGTTGGCTGTGCTCTTGCCGAGCCAGGTGAAATCGGCTCCCTATGTCTCGGCGCGGGGACGCGATCCCTTTCATCCGCCACCCCCGCCTGACGTCAAACAACCGTATGTGGCTCCGTCGGTCAATTTGCCTCCCCCGCCCCCTCCGGAGCCCACGGTGATGATGAAACTGCTGGGGATCAATGAGGTGAAGGATTTGAAGAGCCCCAAGGATCCTTCACGATTCGAGGGGTTGGTGATGAATGAAATGACCAATACCCTTCAACGGGTATCGCCTTCCACGTTCGCGGATGCGGGAGTGACGCTCGAGTTTGACGTGAGGAAGGGCATGATCCGGGTGATGCGGTCGGGGACGTTAGCCAGGGAGTGGCGCACCGGGGAATCGATAAGTCTAAAACTGTTGAAGCCCCCGAGAGTCTCCGGTTCAAATCAACGTCCGGAAGGCGGGTCGCCGGAGGGCGGGGAAGCGCCCCCTCCTCCCCCGCCGTTACCATGAAACGAGAAACTCACCCCCTCCCTTGCCCTCCCCACTTGTGGGGGAGGGTGGGGTGGGGGGTAGCAGAGTCATAAAGAGGAGGGAGAAGTTTATGTTCAAAAAGAAGGACCGTGATTCTTGGAATGTGATGTTATCTGTGATAACTTTTTTTGCTTTTGTGGCTTTTTTTGCTGACGTACGGGCAGATGAGCCGATGTTTCCTTCGAAGCAAATCCGCTTCAATTACGCGGATACCGAAGTGGATGAATTGCTCAGGTTCTTCGGCAAAGAGAGCGGTTTTACGGTGGTGAATTCGGGCGGCTTCGCTTCAGTCGTGTTGGATCCCATCAGCGGCCGTCCCGCGCCGGGAAAAAATTTGACTCCGGCCCGTGGAGGCGTGACGGTCATGAGCGATGCGCTCGTCTCATTGGACCAGGCCTTTATCATTCTCCAGGATTTGCTACAGGGGGTCGGAACCGGATACAACTTGGTGGTGAACAGAGAAAAGAAAATCATCCAGGTGGTGCCGGGGGCCAATACGGCACAACGGCTCCTGCCCATTACCGTGAGAATGGATCCCGATAAAATCCCAGAAGGCGAGGGGGTCATCAAGCACATTGCGTTTCTGAAGAATCTCCGGGCCACTCAAAATTTGCGTGGAGATATTCAATTGATCATGCCGAATGGCGCCACCGTGCTTTTGAATGAACAAGCGAATGGATTCGTATTCGTCGCGTCGACGCCGGCCATCCGTCATATCCTGACCGTCCTGAAAAATTTGGATGAGGCGTTCACCGCCATCGCCACGGTCAAGGTGTACACGTTGAAGTACGCGGTCGCCAGGGAATTGATCCAAACGCTTAGGACTGTGTTCGGGGCGCTTCTGCCGGGTCGTTTGACCGACTCCACTCAACAAGCGGGCATGGGGGGTCAGGTGCAATATCCTCAAGGCGGAGTCCAGCCGGGCGGGAGTGGCCAACGATCCACGATTACCGTGGTGGAGCATGGTCCGACCAACAGCGTAGTGGTTCTCGCGTTGAACGAACAGCATTCCATCGTGGAAGAAGCCATTAAGAAGTTGGATCGTCTTCCCGCCCAGGTGATGGTGGAAACGATGATTGTCGAGGTCGGCCTCAATAACGACTTACGCCACGGCGTGGACTGGCTCTTTCGCACCGGGGCGGATCCGGGGCGGGATAATCTTGGCGGAATCATCGAAAGCCCGATCGCCCGGGCGTTGGCGCTCACCGGGATCAGCGCCTTGGTTCCGCCCCAATATTTAATTCAAATGACCAAGGATAAGGTGGACGCCTTCCTCCGGGTATTGGAGGAGCGCACCAATGTCAAGGTGGTGGCCAACCCACGTGTGTATTGCATGGACAATCAAAAAGCGCGGGTGCAATCGGGCAGTAAAATACCGTTTCTTACTTCGATTCCCGGACCGGTCGGCACCCAGCCCGTTCAAAACATTGATCAACGGGACGTGGGCATTTTGCTCGAGTTCGAGCCGCACATCAACGAGGACCGGACGATCAACATGAAAGTCAAACAGGAAATTTCCAGCGTGTCTCAACAGACCTTTTTCGGCGCGCCGGTGATTGATACCCGCGTCGCGGATACCACGATCATGGTGAAAGACGGCATGTCGGTGATCTTGGGGGGCATGATCCGCGAGGAAACACGCAATGTGAACCGGCAAGTCCCTTTGTTGGGCGACCTCCCCCTCATCGGGTTCTTGTTTAAATCCACTCAGGCGATCACTCAGCGCCAGGAGCTGTTGGTTATTTTGACGCCTCATGTGGCGACCTCGCCTGAAGAGGTCGAGAAATTCCGCCGCCCCGGCGATCAAAAGTTTTTGGACGACAACCTCAAAAAATAAATGAAAAAAAAGGGGTCAGACCCCTTTTATACCTTGGTGGCGGCCCTTGTGGCGTCAGCGTTTCAGGAGGCTTTGGCGGATAGTGTTCAAATGACGTTGAAGGCGGCGTGGACGGCCTCGCCCGTCGCCATCAATGGTCAACGAGATGAGGGCGGTTGGTCAACAGTCGTGCCGCTTCGACAACCTCCTCTTACCGTATGGGCTACATGGGATGCTTCGGCCTTGTATCTGGCGTTTGAATCCAAGGAAGACCGGCTTGAGTCGTTGAAAGCCAACGCCAAGGAGAAAGAGGAAAAAAAGGCCGGCGATGATGATGTCGTGGAGTGGTTCCTGGCCGATCGGGTGGCCAACGTCACGTATCAGTGTTTGGTGAACATCAAAGGTGTCACGGCCGAAGCCAAGGAGGGGGATTATGCGTGGAATCCCGGCCTCAAGGCCCAAGTGGTTCAGGAGCGCCTCAAGAGAGTATGGAAGGGGGAAGTGAGGATGCCCTGGGCCGGCTTGAATATTTCCGAACCTTCTCATGCCGCTCTCTGGTTCTTGATTCGCCGCCGGGGCCCCCATGCGGGAACGGGGGCCCCTTCCGGATGGGTTCGGTTTTTGTGTGAAGGGAAAGGCGATTCGGACGGTCGTCCCGCTGTTTCCGCGCAATCTTTTTCCGAGATCGAAATCCGAGACCAAGTAGCGAAATTAGCTGAGAATTTAGACTGGTCGTTGAAGACGTTCAAGGAAAAGTATAGAAGATATCCTTCGGATGCGGTGCCTTGGCCGGTGATGATGAGAGCTTTGGCGGTCGTTAATATGGAAGAATTTAACGAGCCCAATCCTGAAGATCCTAAACTGATGATTTCGGATGGGGAGAAAACTTTTGGAGAATATGGAAAAACGGTGTATCACAAGGAATTTCATGAAACGGTTCTTCAAACATTTGGAGGGAACGAGAAATTAATCGTGCCGTCAAGGGTTGCCATGATGGCTTTGGAAAACCATATTGGAAGGAGAAATGATGGGGTGTATCGGGAAATTCCTGAGTCCGTTCAGCTCTTGGAAAAGTTTGTGTATCGCTTGAAGGGGGAACAGTATGAGTTGATCCATCTTGGGGTCGACGGGATCCTTGATTCCGAAGATGATATTCGTTCCCATGGATCATGGGCAAGGCCTTTTGAAGATCCATTATGGTTCGGCGTGCGGGTGGGACGGGTACCGAAGGGGCTTGAAGTGCGATGGGTCGCCAAAGAAGGTCCGGCTTCAAAGGCCGGTATCAAAGCGGGGGATATTCTCACTAAGCTCGAAGACCAGCCGTTGACTGATCCCAAGCGGTTTGCTGATCAGATCGCCGGATTTGCCCGCGCCTCCCGCATCAAACTCGGCCTCTTAAGGAACGGACACCCGATTGAACTGGCGGTGACGCTCGGTCAATAACCTTGACTCCTATCCTGCCCTCTGATTAAATACCCCCTTCCTATGGCCCACTCTGAAAAGCTCATTAAGAAAATCGTCAAATGGTTGAAGGATCAGCAAAAATCCACCGAATCGAAAGGGTTAGTGGTCGGGTTGAGCGGAGGGGTGGATTCGTCCGTGGTGGCCGTGCTCGCGAAGCGGGCGTGTCCGGACCATACGTTAGGAGTAATTCTTCCCTGCACCAGTGATCCTCAGGATCAATTGCACGCCGAGGAGGTGGCTCGGGTGTTCAACATTCGCACGGTGACGGTGGATCTCACCCATGCGTTTTCCGTGTTGTATCAGCAACTTCAGAATCTGATGAACCAGGAATTTCCCATGAAGCCGGACGCCTTGCGCATTCCGATGGGCAATTTGAAGCCCCGCCTGAGAATGATGAGCCTGTATTTTTTCGCCAACGCCTTGAATTCTCTGGTGGTGGGCACCGGGAATAAATCGGAAACGACGATGGGGTATTTCACCAAGTTTGGAGACGGCGGGGTGGATTTGCTCCCGTTGGGAGGCATCATGAAGACGGATGTGCGGTTGATGGCGCAACTCCTGGGCATTCCCCAGGTCATTATTGAGCGCCCTCCGACCGCAGGCTTGTGGGAAGGTCAGACGGATGAGGGGGAAATGGGCATCACCTATGAGGCGTTGGATCGGGTGGTGCACGCGCTGGAAACGAAGAACACACGTAGCATTCCCGGTAAAGATTTGGTAAAAGTGAGGAAAGCGTTTGAGCTGACGGCCCATAAACGGTCTCAGCCCGTGGTGTTCAAGTCTTAATGAAGGCCCGCGAGGTTTTATTCGCGACTGCCTGAATTAATCCCGTCGCCGTAGGCGATCGGGAATAGCAAAGTAAATCGCCGCAACGCCGCGGCGGGAGTAAAAGCGGTCCTCGCGGGACCCTCCAGGTAATTCCGGCACACCGACGTGCTCCTGACAAAGAGGTCTTCGCATCTCGCATGAGGGAGGCATACATACATGAAAACAATGGAAAAAATTTCAGCCAAGGCCAATGGGGATACCATCAACGGGAATGGCCACAAAGGAGCGTCCAACGTGCAGACCAAGAAAATCTTGGATTTGATCAAGAAACACAACATTAAAATGGTAGATCTGAAGTTTTCCGACGTGCCGGGCATTTGGCAGCATTTTTCAGTGCCGGTGAAGGAAATCGTTTCGGCGATCCAAGGGTCCGGCGGGAAGGTGGCGGGATTCGGATTCGACGGATCGAGTGTTCGCGGATTTCAAAAGATCGAAGAGAGCGACATGATGTTAAAGCCCGACCTGAGCACGGCGTTCGTGGATCCTATTTCTTCGGTGCCCATGTTGAGCTTGATTTGCAACGTGTACGAGCCGATCAGTGGTAAGCCGTATAGCCGTGATCCCCGTTTTATCGCCAAAAAGGCCGAAGATTATTTGACTTCCACGGGTATTGCCACGACCAGCTATTGGGGTCCCGAGGCTGAATTCTTCGTGTTCGATGACATTCGATACGGTCAGAATGAACACGAGGGTTTTTACCACATTGATTCCGGCGAAGGCATTTGGAATTCCGGCCGCGACGAAGGCGGGAAGAATCTTGGATATAAGACCCGTTATAAAGAGGGATATTTCCCTGTACCGCCTCATGACACGCTCCAGGATCTTCGCTCCGAGATGGTGCTGGTCATGCAGGACTGTGGGTTGGACATTGAAATGCACCACCACGAAGTGGCGAGCGCGGGCCAATGTGAATTGGACATCCGGTTCAACACGCTCACCACGATGGGAGATCAACTCTATCTCTACAAATATATCGTGAAGAACATCGCTCGGAAACACGGCAAAGTGGCGACGTTCATGCCCAAACCCATTTACGGTGATAACGGGTCCGGTATGCACGTGCATCAGAGTTTATGGAAGAAGGATCAAAATTTGTTTTTCGACGCCAAGGGATACGCGTTGTTGTCGCAAATGGCGAAATGGTACGTCGGCGGACTGTTGAAACACGGTCATGCTTTGATGGCGTTCTGCGCTCCTACCACTAATTCGTATAAGCGGTTGGTGCCGGGATACGAAGCTCCGGTGAACCTCGTGTATTCTCAGCGGAATCGTAGCGCGGCGGTCCGTATTCCCATGTATTCGGACAATCCGAAGACCAAACGGATTGAATTTCGCCCGCCCGATCCGACCTGCAATCCGTATTTGGCGTTCTCGGCCTTGCTCATGGCCGGTTTGGATGGCATTGAAAACCAAATCGACCCCGGCCAGCCGCTCGACAAAAACATCTTCGACGACTTGACGCCCGCTGAACGCGCCGGCATTAAGACGGTACCCGGTTCGCTCGACGAATCGCTCCGAGCGCTGGAACAAGATCACAAGTTCCTACTCAAGGGCGGGGTATTTACCCAGGATGTGATTGACACATGGATCGCATACAAATGGGAGAAAGAAGTGGAGCCCATGCGCCTCCGTCCGCATCCGTTTGAGTTTTTTCAGTACTTCGATATTTAAGATTTCACGAACGGTCCGATCAGGGGGCGGGGTAACCCGCCCCCCTTTCTTTTGGTATACTTCTCTCCCATGCTGAAAAAACCTTTTCCCATAGATACCGCTGTCTCCATCCTGAAACAGTCCATTAAAAAATTTGAGGAGCCAGTCACGGGCAAGCTGGCTCGAAAAACGCGTGACCCTTTTTTGGTGCTGGTGTCATGCGTTTTGAGCGCTCGCACGAAAGACGCGGCCACTCGGGAGGCGGGGGATTCCCTGTTTGCCGTGGCTAAAACTCCACAGGCCATCGCGGCGTTGGGGACGGCCCGTTTGGAAAAATTGATTTATCCCGTCGGGTTTTATAAAACCAAGGCGCGACACCTGAAGGAAATGTGCCGTCGGCTCATGAAGGAGTACGGAGGTCGCGTGCCCGATTCCATTGAGGAATTGCTGACGTTGAGCGGCGTGGGGCGAAAGACGGCCAACCTGGTGGTGACGCTGGCATTTCGAAAGCCGGGTATTTGTGTGGATATCCACGTGCACCGCATTTCCAACCGGTTCGGCTACGTGAACACAAAAATGCCGGAACAAACCGAATGGGTCCTCCGGGAAAAACTTCCCAAGAAATATTGGATGATTTGGAATGATCTCCTGGTTCCTTTTGGCCAGAATCTCTGCCAGCCGGTGTCCCCCTGGTGTAGTCGTTGCGATCTCAGACCCTATTGCCCCCGAAAAGGAGTAGTCCGGTCAAGATAGAAAACGTGTTGAAGAAGTTTTTGGTGAATAGGGAAAGCGCTAAACAGGTGAAGGCTTGTGAAGCCCAATTGCCCGAAGCCTTGGATTTATTCGCGAACAGTCTGAAGGCCGGACTGACCTTCATGCAGGCGATGGCCTACATTGCTGAAGAATTATCGGAACCGCTGGGCAAGGAGTTTCAACACGTCGTCCAGGAGCATCGGCTGGGACTGCCTCTTGAGGATTCTTTTCAACGATTGAAGGAGCGCGTGCCCAGTGAGCATGTCCAATTAGCGTTGGCGGGGGTGTTGATTGCACGTCAAAGCGGAGGCAACCTGGGCCAGATTCTCAAGAATTTGGCCGAGGCGATTCGCGAACGCCAGCGGCTTCAGCAACAAGTATTGGTCTTAACCAGCCAGGGCCGGATGTCGGGATGGATTTTGGGCACGCTCCCGTTCGGGTTGGGGGCGGCGATTTGGATGATGGATCCTGATTTGATGATGCCGCTCGTGACCACATGGAAAGGCGGGCTCATCCTGGGAACGGCGCTGGTGTTGGAAGGGCTGGGAGCGATGACTATTCGCAAAATTGTCACCATGGAAATTTAATGCTGGCACTTGTTCAAATTTTTCGCCCGATGTCGGCGTGGTTTACCGCGATGTCGGCGTGGGCGATCGGTTGGTCTCCAAGGATGGCGCCGGGCGATCTCGGCGCGGTCGATTCTCCATCGAAGATTTCAGCACGGGAGTGGCTGGATTTTCAATGGGCGTTTGGGATCGTTGTCCTGATGATGGTGGGAATCGTATCCGAAAGTTTCGTGATTGGACTAGCGGCAGGGGCGGGCGCCTGGATGATGCCGCGCTTTTGGTTGAAGGAGCAGGCGGCCGTGAGACAACGGATGGGTTTGCGAATGATGCCCAACACGTTAGATTTGTTGACGGCGTGCGCCGAGGCTGGATTGACCTTCGACGCCGCGTTGGCGAAGGTGGTGGAATTCACCTCTCCCACGCTTTTGAGGGCTGAAATGGCCCAGTATCTCTATGAAGTGCAGGTCGGTAAGCCGAGACGCGAGGCGATGAAGGCCATGGCGGCCCGGGTGAATTTAAGGGAGTTCACGACGTTTATTTCCAGCGTGGGACAGGCGGAGCAATTAGGAACCAGTTTGGCGGAAGGATTAAAAATTCAAGCGGCTGAGATGCGAGTGAAATGGCGACAGGCGATGGAAAAGCAAGCCATGGAGGCTCCTGTGAAATTGCTATTTCCACTCACGCTCTTTATTTTCCCCACGACGTTCCTAATTATTTTCGGCCCGCTACTCATTAGATTTATGGAAGGATTTTGATGAGGGGATTTTTCGCCTGTCTCCTATTCGCGACGTGTGCGTGGGGGTCGGAATCTTTGGTCGTCCAGGGGAAAAAAGCGTATCGGGAAAGTCGATTGGAAGAAGCCGAACGTTGTTGGAAAGAGGCGTTGGCGCGTGATCCGTATGAAGCGGAGGCGGAAAAAGGCCTTCAGCGCATTCAGGCGGAGCGGCTGAGCCTACCCGCGAGCGAACCTTATGCCCAAGCCGTTAAAGATCTCTACGAGGCCGGCATGAAAGCGTATCGGAAGGAATATTGGGGAGAGGCAGAAGAAGCTTTGGCACGCGCTTCGGCGCTTCTATCTAATCGTCAGATCAACCGTAGGTTGACGGAGGTTCGTGAAAAAATCGGCAAGCACATGCGGGAGGAAACATCCGTGATGGCCGAGACCCGTCCCATGCCGGAGGCGTCTCCGCCGCAGGTGACGTTGGCACCTTCGGCGCCGGCCCGCCCTCGAAAAGTTCGAAAGCCGAAGCCGGTGGAAATCGTGGTGGATCAGATCCAGGTCAAGGAATTGTACGCGGCTGGTGTGAAGGCTTACCGAAATAAGCGCATCCAGGAGGCCTTGGAGTGTTGGAGAAAAGTGGTGGCCCTGGATCCAACGCATGAGCGGGCGTTGAAGAACATTCGAGCCCTCGAATCCCAAATGGAGCCTGGCACTTCCGGGAAACGACTCGTACAATAGCGGCCTATGCCGGCGATTGTCGTTTTAGGGCTCCAATGGGGGGATGAGGGGAAGGGCAAGATCATCGATCTCTTGGCCGAGCGCGTCCATGCGGTGGCCCGATACCAAGGGGGCAGTAATGCCGGCCACACTGTCGTGGTGGACGGCAAGGAAATCGTTCTCCATCTCGTGCCGTGCGGCGTGTTTTATCCCGGCGTGGCTTGCGTCATCGGCAACGGCTTGGTGGTAGACCCTCAGGCGCTGTTGAGTGAGATGGAATTGGTCGAGCGCCATCAATTGTCGGTACGCGACCGTTTGCTGGTGAGTGAACAAGCCCATGTCATTCTCCCGTATCACAAATTATTGGACGAGGCTCGAGAGAAAAAACAGTCGGACAGCATCGGCACGACCCACCGCGGCATCGGGCCGGCTTACACGGATAAGGTGGCCCGTACGGGTATTCGCATGGGCGATCTATTGGATGAGAAGGTTTTAAGGAAGAAGATTCATGTGAATCTCGAGGAAAAAAACTTCTTGTTCCAGCAGTATTACCACGTGTCTCCGTTGGAAGAAGAGCCGCTCTTCCAGGAATATGCGGAATACGGTCGTCGGCTCAAGCCGTTTATTACCAATACGGGATCGTGGCTAAACCGGGCGCTTAAGGAAGGTAAGACCGTTTTGTGTGAGGGCGGGCAAGGGACCTTGTTGGATGTGGACTATGGAACCTATCCCTACGTCACCTCTTCCAACGCGACCTCGGGTGGCGCCTGCACGGGTTTGGGGATTCCTCCGACGTCGGTCTCCCAATGTTTTGGAGTGGCTAAAGCTTACACCACCCGCGTGGGGCACGGCCCGTTCCCGACAGAATTACACGAGGAAGGAGAAAATCATTTGAGGACTCGCGGCCGTGAATTCGGCGCGACCACGGGACGTCCCCGTCGCTGTGGGTGGCTGGACCTTCCGGCGTTGCGTTGGGCGGTTCAAGTCAACGGGGGGAAGGATATTTTGATGACGAAGATGGATGTGCTGGATCAGGAGGAGACTATTCCGGTGTGCGTGGCGTATGAACACGAGGGTGCCAAACTTTCTGAGTTTCCATCGAGCATCAGGGTGTTGGAGGAGTGTCATCCGGTGTACGAGCACTTGCCTGGGTGGAAGACGTCCACGGCGGGTGCCAGAACGTTTGAGGATTTGCCCCCCCAGGCTCAACAATACGTGAAATACGTGGAAGACCAGCTGGAGGCGTCGGTCACCATGATTTCGGTGGGCGCCCAGCGTCATGAAACGATCGTGAGAGAGGCCAAAGAGGCCAATAAGGCAAGATGATTTTCTTTGCCTTTTTGGCTTCTTTGGCCTTTTTGGCTGAGGGGGACTGCGTACCCCTCACGTTGGTGGTGGATCCCGCCCACGGTGGCGAGGATCGGGGGGCGGTAGGACCTTCGGGAGTGGAAGAAACCGTCTTGACGTGGCAATGGGCGGTCCGTTTGCGTGACCGCTTGGCCCGGGATTCCGATTTTGTCGTGACGTTGACCCGCGATCAGGATACGGCGGTCACCCGCGATCAACGGGTGGCGGCGGCCAATCAGGCGAAAGCGCATTTGTGGCTCAGCCTTCATATGAACTGCTCGCCGACGGTCTCAGTGACCGGAATGATCGTGAGGGTATACAAACCCTCGATGCCCGTGAAACGCCAGGGAGGAGGCCATCTTATTCCTTGGAAGAGCGCACAAACCGCGTTTGTATCTAAAAGCCGTTTAGCCGCTTCTGAATGTCTTGAATCGTTAAAGCGGGTTGGGACCGTATCGTTGTGGGAAGGCCCTTGGGTGGATTTGAGAAGTGTGGCGCTTCCGGCGGTGTCGGTCGAGGTTGGATATTTGAGCGCGGAGCCGGATCTTGAAAAATTGAAGGACGGCGCGTGGCAGGACCGCGTGATAGAGGAATTGGTCAGCGCCTTGAAATCCTACCACCGTCGGATGGGATGGTAAGCCGATGAGCAAAAAAGAAATGATCGGATTGGTCGTGGGATGCCTGTTGTTGGGCGTGGTGGTGTCGGTGCTTGCCTTTCGAGGGCGCATGGGGTTGTCTCAATCGGCGTCGGCTCCCGCGACTTCTGGCCCGTTATTTCAAACCCAGGATCCACCCATGACCGTGTACGTGTATTACGGGACGCCGGACGGCGCTTTGGAATCCGAATCTCGCGTCATTTTCCAATCGGCCCAACGGATCAATCAAATGAAGCAAGCGGTGCTGGAAGCGTTGAAACCGCCTCAACAGATGGATCACTTGGCGGTGGTCCCCGACGGCGTTTCCCTGCGCGAAGTGTATCTGGATGCCCGCCATACCGCGTATGTAGATTTTACTGGGGAGTTGTCCTCGAGGCATTCAGGGGGCAGTACGTCAGAGTGGATGACCGTCCAGGCGATCACCTCCACCCTCATGAAAAATTTTGAAGAAATTACCAACGTTCAACTATTAATGGATGGGAAAAGCGCCGAGACGTTAAAGGGACATGTGGATCTTTCCTATCCGTTCACGGTGGATGCGTCGTTGGTCCGCCCACCTGTTATGGTTTCGGCTCCATGAGCCATATTGAATTGCGGATTGCGGATTGCGGATTGCGGATTGACGAGTGTAATTTGCAATGAACCTAAAAGGGCCGATTGGAGTGTTTGATTCAGGCATCGGGGGGTTAACCGTTGTGAAGGCTCTTCAACAAGTATTGCCGGGGGAATCTCTTGTGTATTTAGGCGATACGGCCCACGTGCCCTATGGCAACAAATCGGCGGCCACCGTCACGTCGCTGTCTCTGGCTAATCTAAAATTCTTGTTGTCCAAGCAAGTCAAGTTGGTCGTGGTGGCGTGCAACACGTCCACGGCGGTGAGTCTACCCGTCCTTCAACGAGCCACCGTCGTTCCCGTCATTGGTGTGATCGAGCCGGGGGCACGGGCCGCCGTGGAAGCGACGCGCTCGCACCGAATCGGCGTCATCGGCACGGTCGGCACCATTGAGAGCGGGGCGTATCAGCGGGCGGTCAAACGCTTGGAACCCAAGGCGAAGATCTTCGAACAAGCGTGTCCGTTGTTAGTGCCCTTAGCGGAGGAAGGATGGACGGATCATGCCGTAGCCCGGCGAGTGCTGGAGGAGTATTTGGAGCCGCTGAAGAAGGCGAAGGTGGATACGCTGATTTTAGGATGCACACACTACCCCTTGTTCAAAACCCTGATCCAACGGGTAATGGGCCGGTCGGTCAAGATCGTGGATTCCGCCCAAGCGACCGCTCATGTCGTGCGCGAAGTCTTGGGCACATCTTCCCCATCTTCCCCATCTTCCCCATCTTTTTTTGTGACCGATGTGCCACGCCAGTTTGAACGCTTGGGCCGCACCTTTTTGGGCCGTCCCGTCAGGCCCGTTCGCGTCGTGAAGGTCGCGTGATGGCGCGTAAAGATGATCGGGCTCCGGGATCGTTGCGTCCGGTCAAGATGACTCATCGCTTCACCCGGTACGCCGAAGGCTCGGTGTTGTATCAGCAGGGAAATACTCAGGTGCTTTGTACCGCCTCGGTGCAAGATTCCGTTCCTCCCTTTTTGCGCGGCAAGGGTCAGGGATGGGTGACAGCGGAGTACGGCATGTTGCCCCGGGCGACGCATACGCGAACCGACCGAGAAGCGGCCAAAGGAAAGCAATCCGGACGTACTCAGGAGATTCAGCG
>OBEQ012935255.1_pt1 | contig 15865 bp, 13 predicted proteins | sample 1670901 | NCBI WGS metagenome assembly OBEQ01 (sample SAMEA104232315, study PRJEB22302) | groundwater metagenome | biome: forest; feature: aquifer; material: groundwater | place: USA | collected 2011-08-07 | depth 5.4 m | reverse complement strand
TGGGATTATCTGAACACAGTATAGGACCATACCGTGGCAGAGCCCTTAAAAATTTAAAGAAACTGCTGGAAAAAGATACCAGAGAAAATTTGATATTTAAGCTATTTAATAAGGACGTCAGAAAAGAGATTAGTGAGTTGGCTCAAGAAGCTGGGAAAGATGAACAGTTATTAAAAGAGATAGCTTTCGCATTGGGTATATCTCCACCGCGTGATTTAAATAAAAAATCTGGTTCTAAGAAAGAAAAGCCAAGAAGATCATGGGTTGATATTATTTATTCCAGAAAAGATCGTGTGGTCAGCAGTGGAGTATTTGGCAGGAATAATCCCTTTTGGGATGTTATTTTCTTGTTGCCTGACCTGCCTACCAGAATTGCTTACCGGCGATTATATTTTGGGCTGTCTGAAGGGGAAATAGCTGAAGAAACTGATATGGACAGGGAAGAGGTAAAGGAAATATTTGACCGAGTAAGAATAATGTTATGGGAGATTCTGCCGATGAAGAAATATGATGAGAAGTCTGATACGGGCCAGCTGCTCAGGCATTTTATATCTTTTTACCCTCCTCTTAATCCCGATCTATTGATTAAACGTTATGAGAGGAAAAGAAGGCTGTTAAAAGGCGAAATGAGAAATACATTTGAAAAATTTTTTGGGAATTTTTATAAATCAGGCCAATTTGATCTTAAATCTACAGCTGAAGCAACTGGTTTGAGTGTAATTCAAGTAGAAAATGTTCTTATTGACGCAATTAAGAAAATCGAACGAATGTAAGGCCGAGAATATATCTGTAGGACTAAAGAAAGCTAAGAAATTGCAAAAGTAAAAAATATTTAAGCAGTTTGCCAACCTGGCGTGGGAAGAGCCACTAAGGCAGGATGAGGTAAACTAGTGCCAGAACCGTTGCCAAAAATTAGACCCATTCTGTCCCTTAGGGTTAAACTACCATAAATATCTGGTTGGGTTTTTCGGAGAAAAATCAAATTATCTCCAAGTCGTTTTGCCATGCCACGGTTGGGTAAATATACCTCTCTTTCTATTATTTTCCCCTTGAGAAAGCTAGCACGATCTTGGATTTTTTGTTTATCTACCGTACCATTAATAAATGAAGTAAGTATTTGGTAGTTTGTAAGATTGAAATCGGCATAGTCAGCGAAGGCTATAACACCAATTGCTCTTACATCCTCGTCAGGAAGGGTAAACGTAGATTGAAGTGGATTGTTGTTTAAAACGGCCTGGCCGAGTCCATGACAAAATTCAGATCTATCATTTTGACGATGCAATTTTCCCGTTTGATCTGGATTCATACTGTCTCCCCACCACTTTTGCCAACTGATATGTCCACCGGAGCCCTGCTCATCTAGGGTATTGACTAATCCCTGGTCCAAAAATTCGAAGACAGTCATACCATCGAAAGTTAATGCCCTGGCAGATTGATTGAGTCCATTAGAGAGAAGATGTTTATAATATCTTTGCCAACCATTTTCGGCCATAAACTCTTCGGCAATGGTGCCTAAATATTGGGATTTCGAAGTTAATCTATATTGTCTTCGTATAAGATCTGTTTGGCCATCATATTTTTCATTGAAACGGACAAAACCGCGTTTTTCGACGAACCCGTAATATGATCCTAGTGGGCCATAATCTTCAAAATTATTTTCTTGTCTTACTCGGTTAATAGAGTTATGATAGGCTTCATGAGTAAGATCATGCAGAAGAATAATCCAATTTATCGGATCAGGAGAATGATTTTTAAAAAGATTAGTACTTAACTCAATACCTAGACCTTTATTTGAATTGAGGGAACAAGAGGTGCCTGGACAAAAACTTTCACTATCCTCAGTAATAGAAATGATTTGTGCGTGTCGACGGGCAAAATTATCATCCATACCATAAAATCTAAAGGCATGATAAAGAGTAGATCGAATTATGGTCGGATTAACCTCTATAGGTGAATTATTATCCAAAATCTGGCGATATTTCTCAATAAGTTGATTTTCAGGGATAATTTCACCTCCATTTAGTTCTTTTCCGGATAAGGTAATCGGTGAATTTCCTTCGTCATTTCTGAGTTGATCGCTAATATATGCTCCAAGTCCAAGACCGATTCCTGCAGCCGCTGCCCCTATTAAAAAAGATCTCCTTGAGATGATAGATCGCAAATCTTTTGGTGATTGTTGGGGAGAGTGAGATTTTTCGCGTGACCTTGACATAGCCTATAATTTTAGCATTTTATTTTTCAAATACAAAATTCTGAGAATTAAATCAATAAATGAAACCTATAGAAAGTGGGCAAATGTTGTAAAAAATATCGAATTGCAAGGAAATTATAGGATTTAATAAGCTATTTTAGTGTTTCCCCTGTCTTAAGAATGCGGGGATGTCCCATTCGTCCTGTTCGGGGGGGACTTCATCGATATCCTGTTGAATACGGGAGACATCGGCTTTCATTTCGGGTACTTCTATTTTGGTTGTTAAATCCCTAAGTTTTCGTTTAGTTTCATCAAAACCAGTAGCAATAACAGTAATTTTAATTTGGTCGACCATTTGTTCATCGATGGTGGCTCCAAATATGATATTGGCATCGGGATCCACAGCCGAGGCGATCAGTTTGGCGGCCTCATCGACCTCGGTCATAGTCAGATCTGATCCGCCGGTGATATTAAAGAGTACTCCTTTGGCCCCATCGATAGATATCTCCAGAAGCGGTGAAGAAATCGCCATCCGAGCTGCAGCGGCGGCTCTATTTTCGCCCACCCCGGTACCGATACCCATGAGGGCTGAGCCGGCGGTACTCATGATGGTTCGGACATCGGCAAAATCGACATTGATAAGTCCCGGCATGGTGATAAGGTCAGAAATTCCTTGGACACCTTGGCCTAATACAGAATCGACAATTCTAAAAGCCTCGATAAGAGTCATTTTCTTATCGACAACATCAAGTATTCGCTGATTGGGAATAACGATCAGGGTATCAACTTTTTCTTTGAGATTTAATACCCCTTCTTCAGCGATCATCATTCTTCTGGTACCCTCAAAAGCAAAGGGTTTAGTAACGACGGCCACGCTTAAAGCTCCAGCTTCTTTGGCTACCTCGGCAATAAGGGGAGCGGCTCCGGTACCGGTACCACCGCCTTCACCGCAAGTTATAAATACCATATCAGCATCAAGGAGAGCGTCTTTTAACTTCTCTCGGGATTCCTCAGCCGCCTGCTTGCCGATTTCGGGATTACCTCCGGCCCCTAAACCTTTGGTCAAGTCCTCGCCTATTTGGATTTTGAGGGGCGCGGTTGAAGTAAGGAGTGCTTGGGCGTCACAATTGATGCCGACAAAATCCACGCCCTGGATTTGCGAGGTAGATATCATGGAGTTAACAGCATTGCAACCTCCACCTCCGACGCCGACTACTTTTATTTTGGCAAATCGTGCTATATCCGGTTTTATTAACATAGTAAGTTAACTTAAGGCAGATATATTATATCAAGGAAGAAAAGATTTGACCATTTCGACAATTTTACCGGCCATACCTTTGATGGGCAGACGATTGGTAAGATCAGTTAAACCTTTCATTGATGCGCGTTCTGTGGTTTTTTCTCCTTTGGCAGCATAAATTAAAAGACCTACGGATGTAGCAAAAGTAGATGATAGTATCTCATCGATGAGTCCGGTGACATTTGAAGGGATTCCAAGGCGCACCGGCATAGCCAGATTCCTTTTCGCAGTCTCGGTAACACCCATGGTTTGGGCACCACCGCCACAAATAACAATACCAGCAGGGGTCAATCCTCCGAAACCGCTCTTTTTAATCTCTAATCCAACCATGGTAAATATTTCATTAAGACGGGGCTTTATGATACCTTCCACTAAAGTCTTTTTGGATACTTTTCTTAAGCCCTCTGAGAGATTTAAATCTGCTAAGTCTATCTCGTCTAGCAAATTTTTTTTATCTTTTGCCGTATCTTTGTTGCTATCATTTTCTGGTAAAGTAAGATTCTTTGTCTTTTTGTTTAAAGCAAGCTTGATTTTTTCGGCACTTTCCAAAGAAATACGAAGTCCAATAGCTAGATCATTAGTGATGTTTTTTGCTCCGACTGGAAGTACTGATGAATAAGAGAGAGCGCCTTCGACATAGATACAAATATCTAGCGTCCCGCCGCCAATATCTACTAAAACGACTCCTAACTCTTTTTCTGTCTCGGTAAGTACCGCCTCAGCTGATGCTAATCCGCCAAAGACAAAACCATCGACATCCACTCCGACCAATGAGGCGCATTTTTCTAGATTGCGAAGAGCAGTTACACCGGCCGTGATAAGATGAGTATTGACTTCAAGTCTGACTCCGCTCATTCCTACCGGGTCTTTTATCCCCTCTTGGGAGTCGACGATAAACTCCCGCGGTAAGACGTGGAGAATCTCACGTGTTGAGGGAAGTGAGACAGCTTTGGCCGCCTCAACGGCACGTCTGATATCATCTCGGCCTATTTCTTTTTGCGGTTCAGCTACCGCCACCACTCCATGGGAATTCTGAGACATAATATGAGCTCCACCAATAGATAAAAACGCTGAGGAAATAGAATAACCGGCCATCCTCTCGGCGGCTTCGAGACTCCCGACCACACTCCCGGTTGCCTCTTCGATATCAACTACCTGACCCTTTCGGATACCGCGACTGGGGAGTGTAGCTACACCCATCACATTGACCAATCCCTCAGGAGGGACGGTAGCAATTAGAGTGGTGATATTTGATGTACCGATATCAATTCCGGCAATTACACGATTTTTCATCTATGAGTTGTTTATTATGGGGAACTTTTTTCCCCATTTTTCAGAGTAACGATAGGTTTATCGAAACGAAAATCAATTGTTGAAACAGACTTCCCCTCTATTCTAAACCTAGTCATAATTATTTGTAAAGGGGTAGCAACATTTTGATAGTTTTTAGTAAGCGAAAGCAATATTAGTGTATCATCTGAAGTTACAATATGAGCCTCTTGTAAGTTTGGGTCAATCTCAATCCTTTGGACTATAATATTAGAATTTTTCAGCTGAGCTAAGAGCTCTAGAAGAGACTGCAAGTCGTTTCCGACTGTATCACCTATATTGGGGTGTAAATTATTGTAATATATTAGGGGGAATTGATAGAAGATGTTATTATCTGCCTTGCCGATAACCACACCATCATCGCTTAAAAAATAAGCTGAGGGAGAGCTGATCAACAATACCTCCCCAATTCTAGGATTAACAGTTAATTGTAAATTATCAGGGAATATCTTTTTTACATTGATTTTTTTTATCAAAAAGTTGGACTTTAAAAGTTGTTTTGTTAATCCATCGGTATCCATAAAGAAAATATTTTCCCCTCCGATTTTGTCTAATCCAGTTAGATTTTTAGTCGAACCAATTATTGTTACTGTTTTAATAGTAAAAGTAGTCAAAAAAAAGTAAAAAATGAGGCCGATTGAAGCAAGCACAACTATAAATAAAAAAATAAATCTATATTTATGCTGATGGGACAAGCGATGATGTATCACTTCTCTATTTTAGCAGAAGTTTTTCTATTTCTTGAACAATTAAGGAGGCAGAGGGGAGATTGACCAACCCATCGACATTGGGTGTAAAATTTTTTAAATAGGCATATCTATTTTTATAAACAAGTCTTATGGTGTATAAGAGCTTTTCGGCAGTTAGTGAGCTCTGGTCGAGAACTTTAGCCACACCTAATCGGGATAGAGTAAGAGCATTTTCTTTCTGTTCATCCTGCCCTGAGTAGGGAAGGGGGATTAAAATTGCCGGGGTGTGACAGAATAAAATTTCAGTGATGGTATTGGCACCGGCTCTACCTACTACTAGAACGGCGTGTTTTAGTGTCCAGCCAAGCTCCCCTGCCTCAATATATTTATAAAGAAAATATCGCTCCTGCAAATATTTCGGTAAGGAGTCCCGGATATTATTCAGTTCGTTATAATCATTATACTCACTGGTTGCACCCGCTTGATGAATGAGGATAAAATCAGTAAGAAGTGTTTTTGCGATATCTTTTAATAAAGTATTGATAAAGTGTGAGCCCAGGCTCCCTCCGGTAATATAAACAATGGGGGTCTTTTGCAAATCCCCATCGATTAGGAGAGGCTGTAAACCTTTGGCAATATCACTTCTTAAGGGGTTACCCGTTAGAATGAGATGTTTATGACTAATTTGGGAAAGAGTCTCTTTCCAAGAAACACAAAATGTATCTACAAATTTCCCCATAATTTTATTTGCCAGGCCAACCTTTAGAGTTTGCTCATGAGTAAGAGTGGGAATACCCCACATTTTTGCCCAAAAGACTAAAGGTACAGCCAGATAACCGCCGAAAGAAACTACGATATCGGGTTTAATTTTTTTGATAAGAAAGAGAGCCTTTGCCAAGCCAAAAGGAATTCGGAATAAATGGGTGATGGAGTTAAGGGTAAAATTCCTCTGCAATTTGCCGGTAGACAGATTATAAAAAGGCAGACCCAACTTTTGTATTTGTTGGTATTCCCAAGACAAATTTGTATCACCCGGTAGTTGATGCTTTTTACCTACATATACTACCTCATAGGTATTTTTAGTCTGAAGATATTCGATCGTGGCGAGGGCTGGGGCTGGGTGTCCCCCGCAAATAAGTATCTTTTTTTTCATTTTGATAATTTCCTAGTCACTTGCTGCTTACTTATATTTATAAGAATGCCGAAAGAAGTTAAAGTGATAATAAGATTTGACCCGCCGTAGGATATGAATGGAAGTGGGACGCCGGTAAGAGGAAAAAGAGCAGTCATAGAACCTAAATTCACTACTATTTGTATCGCAAGCATGCCCAAAATTCCTGTGCCCAGGAGATATCCAAAACGATCCGGGGCCCGCTCAATGAGTCGAACAATGCGAAAAAGAAGAAAGACAAAAATGGCGATAAGAATGGTTGCTCCGATAAAGCCAAACTCTTCGCCGATAATGGCAAATATAGAATCGGTGGTTGCCTCTGGCAAAAATTCATATTTTTGCCGCGAGGCTCCCAATCCTAAACCTAACCAGCCACCTGAACCAAGTGAAATAAGAATTTGGCGGATATGATAAGAAGCACCTAAGGGATCTAGTGCGGGGTTAAGAAAGGTGGTGAGACGTTTAAATCTGTATGATGAAGTTACAGCAAGGAGAAGGATTCCTCCGATACCTGCCGGCAGCAAAAGGAGAAACTGCATAATTGGGGCACCGGAGACAAAGTATAAGATCACGGAGACACTTAAAATGATAATGGCCGTTCCTAAATCTGGTTCAATGATCACGAGGCCGGTTAGAAGCCCGACTAACAGAAGAAAAGGGATAAATCTTCCTTTTTCTGGCATACTTAACCAAGCAGATAAGTAGATAAGGAGAGACAGTTTAGCCAATTCGGCGGGCTGGAATGTGAAAGAACCAAATCCTATCCAGCGATGAGCACCGAGAGCTCTAACTCCTATCCCCGGAATAAATACACCGACAAGAAGAATGATGGTAATTAAGATTCCCGGGACGGCCAATTTATAATATTTGTGGTAGTCAAAAAAAGAGGCAACTAAGAGTCCAATCATGCCGAAAGCTCCCCACATTAACTGATCTTTTACAAAATGGTATTTATCGCCAAAATCGCGAAATGCAGTGACGTTTGAAGATTCAAAAACCATCACTAAGCCAAAAATGGTTAAAAAACTCGCTGCCGCTATTAGCCACCATTCCAGGCCAATTTTTTGGTTTACTAAGGTGATTTGTTTATGATGCTTTTTTATTTGATAATCGCGAGCCATAAGCCGAATATAGACAGAAGCATTCCTATTAGCCATGCCCGCATCACTACTTTTCCTTCAGGCCAACCTTTGGACTGAAGCCAGAGATGGAGAGGAGCAACGGTAAATACTTTCCGACCGAAATATTTTTTACTGGCTAACTGGATAAATGAAGAGACGACCTCCGCTACAAATAGTCCACCTATAATGATCAAGGAAAATGCCTTGCCTAGAAGAAGGCCTACAACGGCCAGGGTAGCTCCAAATGATAAAGAACCTACATCACCTAAGAAAATTCTGGCGGGATAAATATTAAAATATAAAAACGCGATAAGAGCGCCTAGCCAGATCGCTATAAAAGAAGAAATAGTCGTATCGAGAATCGATCGGGAGATTATCCAAAAGGAACCAAGAGCAATCATCAAAAGACCGGAGGCTAGGCCGTCAAGACCGTCGGTTATATTAAAGGCATTGGTAAAAGCAATGATCACAAAAGTAGCAAATGGAATGTAAAAAATGCCTAAGTCCCAAACTCCGAAAAATGGAAGATGAATAATGCTTATTTTCAGTTCACTATATAGCCAAAAGCTTATGGTGGCTGCCAAAACAATTTCTAAAATCAGTTTGTGTCTCAAACGTAAGCCAAAGAAATTCTCTCTTTCTCCCCAAAAAATTTTTTTTACATCATCGTATAGTCCTAAAACCCCAAATGAAATGAAAGCAAATAAAATTACTTTAACTTCACTTTCGATATTGGGATAGACCGAGGTGATAGGAATCCAGAAATAGTGCATCAGGATGAAAGAGGATAAAAAGAGTAAAGCAGTTGATATAATAACCAAAAGTCCTCCGCCAACAGGTGTCCCGACTTTACCGGCATGAAGTTTATCAAATATAGGCGTGGGATTTTCAAAGGCATCTTTAGTCTTTTGCTTTCGTCTTTGAACCTTCAATTTATAAAGAAGATTAATAAAAGGCACAAAAGTCAGGCTATTAATAAGAAAGGAAAATAATAATAATCCTAGAAGTAAAGGCATCGCGTTATCCAAATCTCTCGATCAATTTGGGAAGTAATATGAGTAAGGCTAAAATAAATGTACCAATGGCAGCCAGAAGCATCATGCCGGCAGATACATCTTTAGCGATTTTTGCCTCCTGCCGCCATTCTTTGGTAATAAGGTCGGTCATCGCTTCAATTGTAGTATTGACCATCTCAACTCCTAAGCCAAATATAATTGCTAAAATAAGGATGGACATTTCTATATAGGAGATATGAAGAAACAGTCCTGCGAAGATGGCTAATAATGCCAAACTAAAATGGATTTTGAAATTTGGCTGTGTCGTAAATGCCCATTTCAGTCCGGCAAAGGCATTTTTAAAAGAAATGTGATGAAGGCGGAGCCTTTCCATAATACCAAGTTAGACTATCTTGCTAAATTAGTCAACTCTAATAGCCTTTTTTGAGTCTTCTCAAACTTTCTATAAAATAGGTAAAATAATAAAGATTGGAAAAGGGCACATCCTGAGTATGCAAATATTCCTGTACTCTTCCGCCAAAACCAGTTTTAAAAAGTGTTAAACCTTTCCAAGGATGACCTTCTTTTCCAAAAGGCGCAATACCCCAAAAATTATAGATTTTCATATGGCGATTTTTCGCTTCTAGTATGGCATCCCATTGGATAAGATATGAAGCCGGTATTTCGTTAGAGAGAGAAGCACCGTGATGGTAGATCGCTTGATTTCCGATAAACAATATCAGCGCTCCTGCAATTATCCCACCATTATAACTGGCAAAATATAGGATTGCCTTGCCTCCTTTTGCAAAGATGTCGAATTCTTCTTTTAATCCTTTGTGAGGGATAAACCCTTGACGAATTGAGGTGTTTTTATATAGATTCAGAAATGTTTCGATATTATATGATTTTTCGACTTTAACTCCAATTTTTTGTGCTTTTTTGATAAGATAGCGTGTGGTTTTTCGCATGCCCAGCAATAATTCTTCTTCTGATTTATCGAGATCTAGAACCCAAACATATTATCCATCCATAGCATGAATGGGTGCGTCTCTAAAGCCTAGTTGACTAAAAAGCTTGATATTGTCTTTTGTATTTTCGATTTGAGGGCTCAGTCTAAGAAAAAAAATAGTTTCTTTATTGCCCATGTCTTTTAAATAATTCTTAAGGAAGTCAAGATATTCTTTTCTCCATTCTGAAAATATGGGTCCGTGGCGGATATGATAAAAATTTCCCTTTTTGGCAATAACTTTTTCAACCTGTGCTACTCCAACAAGTTTATCGTCATTAAATAATCCTAACCTCCAAAGACATTGTTTTAATATTTCGTCGTTTGCAAGCCGTATTCTTTTTATGGTTTCTCCCCAATTCCAGGCTTGGAAAAGACTATCGGGAGAATGAAGGCTTATAAATCTTTCCCAAACTGATTTCTCGTCAATTGGTTTAATATGAAGCGGCATATTTCAAATAAGACTCACAATTTTGTCTACATCATCTAGTTTTACGGAGATATTCGTCGGTAAATTAAGTGATTTGACTGAAATTTCTTCGGCCTTCTTACATGATCCTATTGGGTATCCAGATACTCCTAAACTTCCTTGGGGATCTATGATGTTATGATACCAATTTCCTAACAGCATGCCTTTTTTTTGGGCGGCTTCCCTTAAGATTTTGGCATTCTTCACTAAGATGTTAAATCGCAAATATATTGCTCCATCTATTTTCGGGGGTAATAATATATTCTTTCTTTTAGATAATTTTGTGAAATAATTTTTAGCAATTTCTTTCCTGTGGAGATTAAGCCTATCTAATTTTTTTAGTTGATTAGACAGAAGGAGAGCCAAAGCGTTTGGATAGAGACTTGGGAATATTTCTGGCTTTTGGCCTCTTTTTTCTTCTTCAGAGATGGGAAAGGAGAGAAGATTTAATTTCTGAAGAAATACTAATAGCATTTTTCCTAAACCGATTTGATAAAGTGGCAAAATAAGGGCAAAAGCCAAAGGATGGAAAAGTTGCTGGAAAATCCAATAGTTAGTTGGATACGAAAGTGTTTTTCTAAATTCTAGCAATGTCATTTTTGCATTTTTAATTTTTCCCTGCTGATAATGAGATCCTTTTATCGAGAGACTTTTTTCATTAATTACCGCCATCCCACCAAAAACAGAAGAAATCACTTTATCCCGGCCAAAACTGAAAAATGCGGCATCTCCGAATGTACCAATTTTTTTTCCTTGATATGATGAACCTATTGCATGAGCGCAGTCTTCAATAAGTATGAGATTATATTTTTGAGTAATTTTTGTGATCAAATCCATTTTTGCTGGAATACCAAACGTATGTTGAACAATTATTGCCTTCGTTTTTGGAGATATGGACTTTTCTAATAGTTTAAAATCAATATTGAGTGTTTCGTCGATATCGACATACTTTGGCACAGCACTTAACCACTTAATAACCTCTGGCAAGGCAAGACAAGTGAACGCTTGAATAATAACTTCATCTCCATCCCCTATACCAAAGGATTTGAGTAGGCTATACATAGCTGATCGACCGCTATTAAATGATACTGCTGTTGATGTATCTAAATAGTTCTTAAACCATTCTTCAACCTCAAGAACTTTTTCGCCAGTCTTCCAAGTCCAAGGTTTTAGAAGAACTTTAAATGCTTGTAAAATATCATCGGTTTGGGTATTAGGAGAAAGTGAAATGGCTATCATATAAGCTCCTTTAATATTTTTGTCGATTCTTTGCCTTCAAAAAGTACCACGGCATCTTTTCCTACTGTCTTTTTAATCAATGCGACGGCACCTTTTCTATTAATAATTTGAACTTTATTCTCTCCACCGAGAACTTTCTTTGCGCCTATTATAAAATCATCATAATAATTTATATTTGTCAGAAGGATTAGATCACAAACTGTGGCGCTTTTTTCTCCTAATGATTCGTGCATGGCTTTGCCTAGACTCCCTAATTCAATAATAGGAGTGAGGACTAAAATTTTTTTACCTTTATAAATATTCATATAATCTAAAGCAGAAGCAATTGAATCGTCACTGGCATTGAAGGTATCATCGATTAGTTTTGCTCCTTTTATATCTCTGGCTAATCTCATGGTACCTTGGGGAGATTCTATTTGTTTGATAGCTCGAGAAATCTCATCCGGTTTCATGTTGAGGCAGAGACAAATGGCGATAGCGGCTAGTAAATTAGGTACATTTTGAAATCCTAAAAGATTGGCCTTTATTATTCTGGTAATATTTCTTGACTGTAATAAAAATTCTAATTTGTCCGGGTAAATTTTAATATCTTTGGCTAAGATATCAGTTTTTGATTTATTTTTAATACCAAATAGAAATGTCTTTATCCCTAATCCTTTAGCTTTTATGCTCATATCTAAACAAAAAGAATTATCTCCATTGAATATAGCGGTACTATGTTTTGGTAATGACTCTATAAGTTCAAATTTGGCATCAACGATACCCTTTTGGCTGCCAAAAAGATCAATGTGCTGAGTACCAATTGAGGTTATAACACCAATTTCTGGATGGACAATTTCGCAGATATTTCTAATCTCTCCTTTATGGTATGCGCCGATTTCGACAATAAATATATCTTCCTTCCCAGAAATTTTTTCGAGTATTGTTTTGGCAATTCCGATATCTATATTCTGGCTACCAGAAGTTTTTTTGACGATATATTTGGTGCCCAGAATTGTAGCGGCAAATTCCTTGACTGAAGTTTTACCTACGCTTCCGGTGATGCCCACGACTTTACCTTTAAATAATTTTCGCATCTTTTTTTTGGCCAGAGATATATAAATTTTTTTCACGAGCTTGGACGGAATACTTAGCAGAGCAACCCAAAAAGCTACAAAAATTGGCAGAAGCTTATCCAGAATAAGAGCGGATACGGGAGAAAAGAATAATAATAAGCACCCAAATTCAAATATCGTTACTAGAGTAAAAAGAAAGGTTGCTTTGGGGGTAAGTTTAGGTTTTTTAAAATCTGCAGTAATTTCTCTTAAATTATAGACTGCTTCAATAAGATAAATGCCAATAACAAAGAGGGTGAAGAAAGCATCAAAATAGATAAATGTACCCAAAAATATAAGTATCCATTTCAGAATTGATAACTTGCCGGCGGCGATTCTTTTTCCCTGTGTGGTCTTTAAAAAAGCTACCATCCGATCCCATCGGTATTCTTTCAGTTGCCATAAAAATACAAGGTATAGACTATTACTAATAGTTCGTATAAAAAAGAGAAGAAAAAGAATAAAAATAAGTAACTGTTCATTCATATTCATTTAAAAAGACTTCAACTTTATTGGTAAATTCTTTTGAATTTGTCCAGGGAACACCATGCCGAGCATTAGGGATAATAACCAGTTGGGATTTCTTGATAAGTTTATTCATTTTTTGGGCTATACCTATCGGAACAATTTGGTCTTCTTCACCCCAGATTAAAAGTGTGGGTGTTTTTATTTGTCGAAGATACTGACTTAACTCTTCTAAGACAATGTTTTTAAATGTTTGGCGCATCGAGGGGTGACTATTATAAAAATCTGTTGCTTTGGCCGCTTTATAAAGAAAAGCTCTAGCAATATTTTTAAAATAAGATAGTAAAGGTATGGAAAATAACCAATTTCCGACTTTAGATAATATAAGAAAAAATAAAATTTTTATCTTAGGTACAGGATTTAGTCCTGGAGCTCCAGTTAATATCAGCGCTTTTAATAGACCTGGATTTTTTGCGGCGAATTTAATACTAATTCTTCCCCCGAAAGAATGCCCAATAAGTATTATTTTAGGGATTTTTTTCTTTTTTAGAAAATTTTCTATATAAGAGACATAATCCGATAAGGTTAGCGGCTTATCTGGTATATTTGATTGGCCAAAGCCGGGAAGATCAAAACAAAAAACTTGATATCCCCTCTTTTCAAGTTCTTCTTCTAAAGGTTTAAATTTTTCTGCATTTAGGTTCCAACCATGCAAAATTACAATAGGATAATTCATATTAGGATCCTTGTTACTTGACAGTGACGCTCTTGGCAAGGTTACGGGGTTTGTCTGGATCGATACCTTTTTGGATAGATAAATAATAGGCAAGTAGTTGAACGACCATAGTCTCTGGTATTATGGAGGCCTCTCCACAATCTTTAATGGGTATAAAACTGTCAAAAAGCTCATGGGATTGATAAGATATGCCGATAATATAGGCACCTCTGGCCTTCATTTCCATGGCACCTACTAAATTGGCTCCATACGTTTCATCGTTGGGTAAGAAAGCGATACAGGGGGTTCCCTCTTCGACCAATGCAATCGGTCCGTGTTTTAATTCTCCAGAGGCCATCCCTTCGGCATGGATGTAAGATACCTCTTTAATTTTTAATGCTCCCTCTAGGGCGATGGGGTAAGCCAGACCTCTTCCGATGACAAAAATATGTTCAGAGGAAACGATTTTGTCCGCAACATCTTTAATGTTTGGCAGGCCGTCCTTGAGAATATCTTCCATGGCAACTATCGCCCCAGCGAGGACTTTTTTACCATCAGGGAGCCGGTTGGGAAGGCAGTAAGCTAAAAGTATCAGAAAGCCAAGTTTGGCAGTAAATGCCTTGGTTGAGGCAACGGCTTTTTCGGGCCCAGCAAGAAGGAGTATTTTATAATCAGCCAGGCGATATAGAGTTGACCCAAGCGCATTTACAAGTGCATATATCGTGGCACCCTTGTCTTTTGCTCTTTTCACCGCGTCGATCACATCTATAGTTTCCCCTGATTGAGAAAGAGCAATAATCAGACTTTTCTTTTTTAGAAAATCTAGCTGGTAGCCAAATTCAGACCCAACTGCATAATTGATATGTCGCTTGGCAATCTTTGAGAAAAGATAGGTGCCAGCTAGCCCGGCATAAGCGGCTGTTCCGCAGGCTACCAAATAGGTCCCATACGAATTTTTAATAAGGCTTGCCAAGTCTTTGACACTACTTTCGGAGTCTTCTAAAATAGTTCGTATTACGTGGGGTTGCTCATGAATTTCTTTTAGCATGAAATGTGGATATCTACCTTTATCGATATGAGCAAACCGCCAATTAATTGTTCGCCAACTAATAATATTTGGTTTGCCACTTTTTAGGAGGAAAGATTTTATTTTTTCTCCAGTAATTTCAATAATTTCCCCATCTTCCATAAAATGAACGATGCGAGTATGTTTAATAAGGGCCGGAGCATCTGAGGCTATGAAGTTTTCCTTGGTACCTTTACCCACTACGAGTGGTGATCCATTTTTTGCGGCTACCATAGTCTGGGAGGAACCATCCATGACAATAATGGCATTTAAACCTTCAAACTGATTAAATGCTAGTATGACAGCATCAAGAAAATTCTTACCATCTTTTTTTAAATCTTCGATTAGATGAACTGCTACCTCCGTATCGGTGTCGGATATAAAGATGTGACCTTGATTGACTAATCTTTTCTTGAGACTGGCGTAGTTTTCGATAATTCCATTGTGGATGATGGCAATTTTGCCGTCACAATCTAAATGAGGATGGGCATTAATATCGGTTACGCCACCATGAGTTGCCCAGCGTGTGTGGCCAAGAGCAATGTTGCTCTCTGGTAAATCGGTAATCTGGGAATCTTCAAGTTTACCCGCTTTTTTTTGAATAATTATTTTACCTTTGTTTACAGTTGCTATTCCCCACGAATCGTATCCTCGGTATTCCAGAATTTTAAGACCTTCAAGAACAATTGCCCCGGCATTTTTCTTTTTGCCTATATAACCAAAAATTCCACACATAATATGTTTTTATTTACACTTTTAAAAGTGACTTGAACTTTTGTCTGTTGGATTTTGTAATAGTCTCCTTATTTTCTTTTATAACAAGTGAGCTTTTGACAAAACAAACTTTAGACTCGGCGATATCTTGATCAAGAGTCAGACCAGAGCCGATAAATGTATTTTTACCTACTTTTACTCCAGGCATGAGAGAGGTATTTACTCCAATGCGGACGTTTTGGCCAAGTATGGCTCCAAATTTCGTTTTGTGAGTATCTATTTTTTCTGGGCCAATATTTGA
>OBEQ011610865.1_pt1 | contig 15867 bp, 14 predicted proteins | sample 1670901 | NCBI WGS metagenome assembly OBEQ01 (sample SAMEA104232315, study PRJEB22302) | groundwater metagenome | biome: forest; feature: aquifer; material: groundwater | place: USA | collected 2011-08-07 | depth 5.4 m | reverse complement strand
CAGGGATCCGGAATGAGTGGAAGAGCCAGTAATAATAGAACCACCATACAAAGACGCCAGCCCAGCTACATTCAAAGTGGAGGAAGCATTGAGCGGGCCATTGATGCTGAGCATGGAGCTGATGGTGGAAGAAGCCGAGGAAATGTAGCCGGCCAAAGTAGAAAGTCCGGAAACAGTCAGAGTGCCGGTTGCCGTAAAATTAGCAACATTCAAATTTCCAGAAATTAAAGCATTGCCTTGCACTGCCAGCAACGAACCCGGGGTAGAAGTGCCGATGCCAAGATTGCTATAAAAAATTGAATTGCCAGTTACCTGCAGGGTTGAGGAGGCAAATAATGCTCCTGAAGAATTCAGATATAAAAGATTCGCCGCAGTTGAATCTTGGATTTGAAAAATGTTTGAGGACTGTCCGGATGCGGCGCGAATAGAAAGCGGTATTGCATTTGTAGATGAAGATTCAATAGTTATTACTGAATTTCCAATCGGAGTCGTGGTGCCAAAAGATGAAGGGGTAGAAGTGCCGCTAACTGCTCCGGCCAGCTGGGCAAAAGCAGCAGCAGTAATTTGCTGGCGGGGAGATAGCTTTTCAAAACTGGAATTATCAGAAGAAACTTCAACTTGAAGATAAACTGTATTATTAGTATTGAAATTATAAGTCAGCGGATCCGGGAAACCATTTGCCGTGTCTCCGATGTTAATATTAAAGACCCCTTGCCGAACAGTGGCAGAAACAGAATGGGCAGTAGAAGGCCATAATTGGCTGCCAGAACCAACCGTAGCATTATCCCAGATAGAAAATTTAAAATAATAGGCAGTTCCAGAACCTCCTAGCAAATCACCGCTTGAGTTTGTTAGCCTTCCTTGATAGCTGATAATTGTTGGAGTGCCGGAAACAGCCAAAACCGGAGAAAAAGAAAATAAAAATAATAACCAGATAACATATGCTGGTTTAAATTTTTTTAAAAATATAGTTTTCAGCCTTTTAGGCATTTATACGCCCCTATATTTTGTTTATATAATATAGTAAGCGTTATTTTAATTATATAAGATAAGCAATAAAATCAAAAAATGGCAACTGTGGATAGCCAATTAAATATAAGTAAGGCAAAAAATACTCAAAAAGTGGGCTAAAAGCTATATTTCAAAATATCCTTGAAGCAAGTATTCTTTAGCAAACTTCTCTAGTTCGTCCTTGCTGAAATACGCCATAAAAATCTTATTCCAAAGCGCCTCTTGGTGATGATAAAGATACTTTATCATCTCTTTTTCTTTAACCAAAGACATTACCGTATCCACTAAATTAAAACTCACCAATACTTCATTTCCCACATCATCTTTAAAATAATCTCCCACCCAATCTAAATCATGCCAAAAGCTCAGTTCCGGGCTAAGCCGTTCTTTTTTGTTGCGGTTAGAAAGCATATCTGCCGCCATAATCAAATCTTGCGAGACTTTATCCCAATGCAACGCCTCCGGATTTAAATGAGGAGCAAATAATCGCCAGTCATTATCATCGTCTTTCGCCAAATACCTTTGAACCACCAGCCACTGCGACTTCAGGCTTTCCGACAAGTGCTGTTCAATCACGTCTCCGCGAAGAAGCGAGACGAAATTTTCTGAAAAAGTCTCAGGGACTTCAGCAATCTTTTTAAAAAGATCCGAATAAAAAGGAATTTCATGCAAATAATGAAAAACTAAGCTTAACATCCGGAGCAATTCCCCGGAAATGCCGAGTGAAATCGGGATTACAAACACCACTCCAAGCTCTTTCAAATGGCTGATGTTATGCTTTTTCTTTTCCACAAATTTTTCCGTTACTCCTACCCATTTCTGGTCTAAAGAATGAACAACTAGCTCGCGAATTTCAAAATCATCCGGAGTTAAATTTTCATACTGTTTAAAAAAGACCTGATTAAGCCATTCTGAACCTTCCAAGAATCTAAGGGCGCTGTAAAGCTCAAGCAAATTTTCCTTTTCCACCATCTTTTCCGAAGAATCGTATCCGAGATATTCCATTACTTTTTTGGGCGGTTCTTTAATTAAAAATTCTTTTGCTTTATCCAATTTTAAAAAAAAGCCATGATTGGATTCCGCAATTTTTCTGGCAACCTCCAAAATCTGATTGCAATCTTTGGAATTATTGCACACCAATCCCCCAAATGCCTTAAAAAGAAGATAATCATCTGATTCAATCTTAGAAATAAGTGAGTCGTATACTTCTTTAGCGCTGGAATCCCTGGATACTCCAAGCGCAAGAAGTTTTTCGTTTACTTTTTGCTCATTTTCTTCAATGATTCTATTCAGCACTCCTTCTTTTTTGGTAATCTTAGTCAGCCGTTCATCTAATTTAATAATAGAATGCTTATCCGCTCTTAAAATTTGAGCTATTTTCCCTATAATAGCAGCGTCAGTCATATTTTTCTAATTTTAATCGGAAAATTTTTCCAGCGGGAAGATTGAAATTGTTTTTTGGTTAAAATTCCTTCTGTCGCCCCAACCTGTTCCACAACTGAAGTCGCATTGGCGCTTGCCAGCCTTATGGCGGAAGAAATGTCTTTAGGCCGACTCATTAAAGCCGCCACAAATCCAGAGCCAAAAGAATCTCCGGCGCCGGTGCGGTCCGCAACTCGCCTTTCTTTAAAAATCCCTGCTTTGTATAAATATTTTCCGTCGGAAACAGTAACGCCATTCGGCCCATCAGTTACCGCTACAATTCCCGGCGTCAATTTATCTAATTTTCTAAAAACTTCTCTTTCTTTCTGAAAAGGCATTCCGGCTAAATCCGCTGCTTCGCCAACATTTAAAACCAAAAATGCCAAATCTTTTAAAACTCCGAGAATTTCTTTCCTCTTATGCTTAATGTGATGCCCGCTAGGATTGAAAGCCACTTTAATTTTATTTTTTACCGCAAAGGACATTAATGGCTTTAAAAGCTGGTCTGATTCTCCAGCTAAAGATAAATACCACCATTTTGCCCTTAACTTATCCCAAGGAATATCTTTAATCGTTAAAGTGTCAGATGCGCCGTGATAGCCTAAAATCGTCCGTTCGCCTTTTTCTAACAGCAATACCGAATAAGCAGTGGATTTTTCTTTTGACTTCGGAAATAACGGCTGGACTTTTTCTTTTTTTAACCTTGCAATAATTTCTTTGCCGGCTAAATCCTCTCCGACTTTCCCGAAACAAGCGGTTTTAAAGCCTTGGCGGACAAAAGTAACGCTGGCATTGGCGGAATTGCCGCCGATAGTAGAATAAATATGCCTTACTTCCAGCTTTTCCCCAAAGGGCAAAGATATGGCTTTTCCGGAAGGCGCGCCGGAATCATTAATAATCGGGAAATCTGATTCTAAAAAATTATCTCGCGTAACAGAGCCGATTGTAACAATATCGTTCATAATAATTATTATAGCCCATTAATTCTTATATTTAAAAACCAGCCAGTATTTCTGGCTGGTTATTTTTTTCTTTTTAGAACTTTCTTCACTGCCGCTTTTATATCTTTCACGCCCATGCCGTATTTTTCTATAAGTTCCTTTGGAGCTCCGGACTCGCCAAAAATATTTTGCATTCCAATAAATTCTATTGGAACTGGCAGATGCTTTGCCAAAAGTTCCGCTACCGCTCCTCCCAACCCGCCAGCCACCTGATGCTCTTCTGCGGTGACTGCTGCTCCGCAAATTTCCGCAACTTCCAAAATAGTTTTTTCATCAAGCGGCTTAATCGTATGGCTGTTTATCACATAAGTTCCAATGCCTTCTTCATCTAATTCTCTTGCGGCAAGCAGCGCATTATGCACTAACGAACCGCATGCGATAATCGCAACTTGCGGATTTTTCTTGCGGCTGCCTTTGCCGGCAGATTCCCAGAAAATTTCCGCCTTGCCAGGAGTAAATGGCGTTTCCTCTGTCGTCAATACCGGCATTTTTTCCCGGCCAAATCTTAAATATGCAGGGCCCCAAATTTTAGCGGCAGAAACCGTTGCTTTTTTAGCTTCAATCGCATCACAGGGAACAAAAACTTTCATATTAGCCATAACCCGCATTGTGGCAATATCTTCAATTGCCTGATGAGTGGCGCCATCCGGCCCAACAGAAATTCCGGCATGGGCGCCGGCAATTTTCACATTGGAATCATTATAAGAAATCGTAGTGCGGATCTGTTCCCAATTCCTGCCAGGCGAAAAAGTCGCATACGAAGAAATAAATGGAATTTTACCGCTCACTCCCAAACCGGAAGCAATAGTTGCTAAATTCTGTTCTGCCACGCCAACTTCAAAAAAGCGCTCCGGAAATTTTTTGGAAAAAGCTTCTGAGCGGGTAGATTCAGTAAGATCCGCGCAAAGCACTACCACATTTTTATCTACTTCCCCGGCAATTACCAAACCGTCGCCGTATCCATCGCGGGTCGCTTTTTGATCAATGTCATTGTCAAAAACTTTAGGAGATAATTTTGCGTTTTTATTGAGCATATTTCAAAAACTTTCTTCTCAATCCTATCATAATAGATAAGACTGAGCGGGAAAATTTTTGAATTTTAAAAATTTTCCTTAAATATTCTATTGAGCTCAATAGAAATTACATTTCTTCTTTTTGCCCAGGCATGCAAGTGCTGCAAGAACCGCAACCGTGGCTCTTTTTGCCAAGCGCCAAAACTCCAAGCACTAAAGCATTCCAATACCAGGCGAGCGGCTCAAGGCCAAAAACTAAACCTCTTCGCCAAACCGCTACCCAAGCCATTGCAAGCGATGCAGCTCCGGCAAGCCATAAAAGCATGCCAAGCATCGGCCGCCAGCAACAAGCCCAGTGCCATTTACCGTGATTCATCATAAATTTTTATAAATATTATTTCACGACCTTTTTTGTCATCAAAAATGAGACTAATAATTATTATAACATAACCGCTATTTTAAAAAAGTTATTCATGCTCAGATTTAATCTGCCCGCCAAGAGTTCGCAATTCAGCAAGCGCTCTTTTCGCCTCTTCCGGATTCGGCGGCTTGCCATGCCAGGTATAATCATTTTCCATAAAACTTACGCCCTTGCCAGGAATTGTATGGGCAATAATTATTGTCGGCCTCTCGTAAATAGCTTTTGCTTCGTTTACCGCCGATACAAACTCGGAAATGTCGTGGCCATTTACTTCAATCACGTGCCAATTAAAAGATTCATATTTAGCGCGGAGCGGTTCCAGCGGCATTACCTGCTCAGTAAAACCGTCAATCTGAATATTATTCCGATCCATAATTACAGTAAGATTATTTAATTTTGACCCCTGTTTTCCGGCAAACATAATCGCTTCCCAAGTATTGCCTTCCTGATGTTCGCCGTCAGAAGTAAGACAATAAACGCGGGATTTTTTATTATCAAGCCGGGCAGCTAACGCCATGCCTATTGACTGGGAAATTCCCGAACCAAGCGGGCCGGAAGTCGTCTCTAATCCAGGCAAAGAATTCCGATGCGGATGGCCCTGAAGGCGGGAATTCAGTTTCCGGAGCGTCATTAATTCTTCCATCGGAAAATAGCCGGCATTGGCAAGCGTCGCATAAAGCACCGGACAAATATGGCCATTAGAAACCACCACCCTGTCCCGATCCGGCCAGCCAGAATTTTTTGGCTGGTGATTTAAAATATGGAAATAAAGCGCAGTAAAAATATCCGCCATTCCAAGCGGTCCAGCCGAATGCCCGGATTTTGCTTCCACCAGCATTCCAATAATATCCTGCCGGATTTTATTCGCCATTTCTTCTAAAAACTGCAATTTTTTCTCGTGAAGCTCCATTAAATATTTTTTAATTTAAGATATGCCTCTTTTGGATTTCTACTCTCCCAAATATACGAAGCTGAAACGATTATATCAGCGCCGGCTTCTTTTATCTTTGACGCAGTTTCTAAATTCACTCCGCCGTCTACTTCTATTTTAACATCAGGAAATTTTTGCCGCAAAGCTCTGATTTTATCCAGCTGGCTTTCCTGGAATTTCTGGCCAGCTAGTCCAGGATTCACTGATAAAATCAAAAACCCGTCCGAGCGATTTCCATACTCAAAAAGTTTTTCTGCTTTAGTATCCGGCTTAATTGCAAGAAATAAATCTACATTCAACAATTCGCATTTTTCTTTTATCGTTTCAATATCTTTAACCGATTCCAAATGCACAATGATGCGTTTCACTCCCGCGTCAATCCAATCTTCAAAAACCTCGTCCGGATTTTCCACCATTAAATGAACTTCAATTTTAACATTTAACATTTCACTTTTAACTTTCAACAAATCAGCCGGGTTATTCCAAAGCTTATTTTTAGTAAATTTCCCGCCTGCAGCATCCAAATGAACCCAATCCGAGCCAAAATTTTTTGTAGCTTTTATTTTCTTTTTTACTTCTTCAAAACTAATTTCGTTAATTGCCGGTATTATTTGCATAATTGTTATTATATAACAAAAGCAGCCCTAAGGCTGCTTAAAAATTCTATTAGCAAACTGCAGATGCGGATTGCCGAAGGCGTCAAATTTATAATGAGTCGCGGAACAATTAGGCGGATTTTCTTCAGACAGCGCGGCAATAATTCTTTCATAGCTCCAATCTTCCAAAAGATAGCGCATTCCCAAAATCGCCCGTCCATGAGAAACCACAAAAATTTTATTGCCGCCTTTTTTATAAGAAACCCCTTCCAATAATTTTAAAAAGGCCAGCAATCTCCCCTCGGCCATGCTTGCAATGCTTTCTCCGCCAAACGGAACCGCGGAAAATTTATCAGCAGTATACCAATAATTCTGCCACCAATAAAACGTTTCTTTGATTTCACGTTCTATCAAGTTCATTAAATAACCGGGATTTCTTTCTCGAATCAGGTGATTTTCAATTACTTTCAGCTTTATCAATTCTTTTTTAGAATAAACTCCTAAAATCCCATTAGTAGTTTCTATAGTCCGTAAAAATCCAGAATGAAATAATATATCAGGCGCGCCAAATTGTCTTTTTAAGCCTTTGCCGGCATTTCTTGCCTGCTTATAACCGTTCTCGGTAAGCGGAATCAGCCGATCCTGCAAAATCCCCACTGCTTCCCGGTCCTCATTATTTTTATAAAAAGGGCCCTTAATTTCCATGAGATTCCTTTTAGATTCACCGTGGCGGATCAAAGTTAACTCGCTAACGCCTTGTAATATCACCTATCCTCCTTATGGAATTTTCAAGCTTCATCTTTGATAAGAAAATAACACGAATAAAACTAACCTTCAAGCTTTTTAATCTTCTCCAGCCTGCGGTTATGCCGTTCTTCACCGGAAAAAGGAGTTTGCAGCCAAACAGAAACAATTTTTTTTGCTTCTTCTTCGTTCAGATAATCAGCTGCCAAACTTAAGACATTGGCATTATCGTCATTCCGGGAAGCCATTGCCTGGTTAGAATTAATCGCAAGCGCCGAATAGACATTTTTAAATTTATTCGCCGCAACATCAACTCCGACTCCGGAACCGCAAATTAAAATTCCTTTGGAATTATCCGGATCCAAGCTTATTTTTCTTCCGACCAAAGCGGCAAAATCCGGATAATCATCCGCCTGGTCATAATTTGCATTGCCGACATCCACTACTTCATAACCGCTCTCTTTTAAATATTTCTTTAAAGATTCCTTAAGCTGGAATCCGCGATGATCAGCGCCGAGATAAATTAACATAGCTTATAAATTTTCTGCTGCTTTCAATACATGCCCAACCAAAGTATTTACATATCCCCACTCATTGTCATACCAGGAAAAAACTTTTACTAAATCGCCGTCCACCACTTGGGTGAATTTCAAATCAACAATCGCTCCATACGGTTCGCCGATAATATCCGAAGAAACTATTTGGTCTTCGGTAACTTTCAAAATTCCCTTCCATCTTTTTTCTTTGGCGGCTTTCCTAAAAATATCATTGATTTCCTCAACGGAAGTTTTTCGTTTTGCCAAAAAAGTAAAATCAGCTATAGAACCGGTAACTACCGGAACCCGCATTGCCACGCCGTCAAATTTCCCTTCCAGTTCCGGAATTGCCCGCACAACCGATATTGCCGCTCCGGTAAAAGATGGGGAAATATTCTGCGCGGCAGCGCGGCCCCGGCGGAAATCTTTTCCCTTGGTCGGCCCGTCAGTCAAATTCTGAGTGGCAGTATAGCCATGCACTGTATTTAAAAAGGCTTTTTTTACTCCCACAGTTTCCGCCATAATTGCCGCTACCGGCGAAGCAGCGTTAGTAGTGCAAGAACCGTTAGAAGTGATTTTGCATACTTTAAATTTATCTTCGTTAACCCCGAGCAAAACAGTTTTTGCATCAGCCCGCTCCGCATCTTTTGCCGGCGCAGTAATCACTGCTCTTTTTGCTCCGGCAGTTAAATGCATTCTGGCTTTTTCAAAAGATTCAAAAGCTCCGGTAGATTCTACGGCAATATCAATCTTCAAATTTTTCCACGGAAGCTTAGCCGGGTCTTTCTCCTGCAAAACCTTTACTCTTTTGCCGTCGATCACTAATTCCTGCCCATTAGCTTTAACTTCATGGCCAAATTGCCTGTAAACGCTGTCATATTTTAAAAGATAAGCAAGATTCTCAATGTCGCCTAAATCATTTATGGCTACCACTTCCAAATTTTTATGATTCCAAACCTGCCGGAAAAATAATCGGCCGATCCTGCCAAAGCCATTAATAGCAACGCGAGTCTTCATATCCTTATCATTATATTACTTTTTTGCGGCTATTTAAATGTATAAATGTTAATAAGCCGATGAACATCATTATTGCTCCATAAATAAGCGCTTGGCGAGATCCGAATTCCGTCCAGATGGTTCCGCCGATTATTCCGGCTAAAAGCGAAGAAATTCCCACTGCCGAATTTAAAAAACCCTGGCCGGTAGCTAATTTATTGGCCGGCACTAATTTGCTTGCAAAAGCCCGCTCCACCCCGTCTGTCATCGCTGAATACAGCCCAAAAATTATAAATCCCAAAATAATGCTAAAAACTCCTGAAAAAAATGCCAGATTTAAATAAGAAAAAATCCCGGATAAAAATCCTCCGGCAATGACTTTCTTATCACCTATTTTATCCGCTAATCTGCCTGCCGGAACCGCAAAAAAAACAAAGGACAAATTATAAAAAAAATACATCAGCGGTATGGAAAATCCGTTTATCCCCGCTTCTTTGGATTTTAAAAGAAGCAAGGCTACCGGCATTACGCCCAAGCCGAAAATAAAAACCGCTAAAATATATTCTTTAAAATCTCGGCTGTATTCTTTTAAAGAAAAAGAAAACTCCGGATGGGATAATTTTTCCACTTCCGTTCTTGGAGCTTTAATTTCTTTTACAAAAATAAAAGTGATAATTGATAAAATTCCGACAAAAAAACTTATTTTAAAAAGCATCCGGTAATCATTCATAATCACCGGCAATAAAAATACCGCTGCCAGCGGGCCCAAAGTCGCGCCGACTGTATCCATCATCCGATGGTAGCCGAAAGATTTTCCCAGCTCCTTCGCTTCCACCGATTCGGAAATCAGCGCATCCCTAGGAGAATCCCTAAGCCCCTTGCCCACCCGATCTACTGCCCGCAAAAAAAATACTTGCCAGAAATTTCCGACTAGCGCTAAAAACCAGCGGGTAGAAACCGAAATAATATATCCTAATACCGCTAAAATTTTCCGCTTCCCGATTTTATCCGAAACCCAGCCAAAATAAATTTTTAAGAAACTGGCCAGCGCATCCGCAAATCCTTCAATAAAACCGACAAAAACCGGCGGCGCGCCCAAAACCGTTGTTAAAAACCCCGGCATCACCGAGTACATCATTTCCGCCGAAAAATCATTAAATAAACTGACTAACCCGAGAAAAAATACGTTCGGCCGTAAACCGAAAATTCTATTTTCCTTATCCATTACTTTAATAATATCCTATCCCTGATTTTTATTCCTAATTTATTCACCAAGCCAGCATTAATTTCCAGCACCTTATCTATTGGCTCTGAAGATGAGTATATTTCCGGGACACTGGAGGCTGGCGTAAGATTTTCTGAAAATCCAACAACGCTATCGCCGCGGATCCAAATAATATCCAAAGGGAATTTCATTCCTGCCATCCAAAAATTCCGGATTGCCAGTCCGTTAAAAACAAAAAGCATTCCTTTATTTTCCGGAAGGTTCAGCCGGCCGGCTAATCCCCTTGCCTGCGAAATCGCATTATCGGCAATTTCAATTTCAAATTTATTATTGCCAATCTCCAGAATTGATAGGTGTTCTTTTTTATTTTTATCTTTAAGCAAAAATGCGGATAAAATTCCAAGCGCAATCAAAAAAATAAAAGCGCTGATTCCTATAAAAATTCTTTTTACCGCATACATGTTATTTATTGTAGATTAAATTAAAAACTACGATCCCAAACGCCACCGAAACATTCAACGATTCTTTTTTTCCCTTCATTGGTATTTCTAAAATTTTATCCGCTTTTTTTAGGATTGATTGCGGCAATCCATTCACCTCATTTCCTAAAACCAACGCCGATTTTTGCTCTTTGCTTTGGATTTTAAATTTAAAATACGGCATAGATTTTTGATTCTGCTCTATTGCCAAAATTTTATATCCATCTTTCTTTAATTTATCTATCAACCTAATGGCTGACTTAATTTTTTCCCATTTTACTGAATGTTCCGCTCCCAGGGAAACCTTAGCCAGTTGAGGCCGTAATTTTCCAAATCTGTCTACCGGCTCCGGAGTGAAACCGCAAAGATAAATTTTTTCCGCGCCTGCCGCATCAGCTGTCCGAAAAATAGAGCCGACATTGTAAAGGCTGCGGATATTATTAAGAACTACTACCATAAAAATAATACACTATTTATAGTATATAATATAAAGTAAAAAACGCCTTAAGGCGCTTTTTCTTTTTTATTTAAAATAGATAATCTCTCTTTTAAAAAAATGCAGGTCTGCCACACTAAAAATATTAAAATGCCGGTATGCATAAAAATATCCCCTATGCTGAACATGCAATTTCCAATTTGTATGCGATCAGAAAGAAAGGGCAACAAGGTTTTTGAAGTTGCAAACTGATAGGCCGCATTTTCTTCCGCCCAGCCCCTGGGCATAGGCATCCGTCCTCCGTTTATAATTATCACAAAAAAATTTGAAACTGCCCCGAGAATGAAAAGATTCAGCCCGATTTTTCTCCAATTTACTGCTAAAAACCAAAGATTAACCAATAAATAAATCCACAATGCCATCAAAGAATTCTGCAAAGAAAAATGGACCGTGGCCGAAGCAAAAAATCCAAAAACTAATAAAGGCAGATAGCTTTTAAGCCACGGTTTTAACTGGTCTCGATTAAAAACGTCCAAAGCAATAGCGATAATCAAGCCTGCCGGGGTTAAATTTCTTAACAGCAAAAACCAATGCCCAAGCATTTCTCATATCTAATTTTCTAAGGCCTATATATAGAATAAATTAAGAAATCGTTTCTGTAAAGAAAAAACTCCCTGAGGCGAATTTTTTAATTTTTCCCAGCCTTTTTGCGATAAGAAAAAACTACTGACAGAAGAGCAATAAAACAAAATAAATTTAAAATACTGCCAATTATCAGCCAATAATTCTTAATTTCAAATCCGTAAAACACCCAGAGGATGCTTACCAAAATTGCAAAAACTGACGGGAGCAAAGCAACCTGGTCTGACGCCTGCTTTTTTACAATAAGGCGGATTTGGCAGGCAACTCCGAACAAAACCGAAGCCGAAGCCGTCATTGGCGCAATAACTCCGAGCATTTTTCTTCCTGATTTTCTTTAACAAGATGCTGAAAAGATTTTACCAGTTTTATAAAAAAATACAACAACTAAAAAATAATCCAGAAAATCATATTACTGAAAATAAATTTTTTTAGTATAAGCCGCCACTTGCCGGAAAATGTTGCCAAATAACTGATAAAAACCTAAGGTAACAAAATCATTGCCGCTGAATGAATAGGGGTCGGTATTCCCGCTATTATAGATGCCTGTTACCCTGGCTGTAAAAATAGTTTGGCCAAAATTCAAATCTTTTCTTGCGGAATAATTTTTTAAACCGCTATCACCGCTTAAGCAAAAAGAATTATTAAAGATTAATCCGCTAAAAATAGCGTAGTTATTCGCATGCCCGCAAGAATCATATCCTAACCTTAAAACTTTGTTAGTACCGCTCATAGTCCAATCATATTCATCATTAGAAAAAGAATAATTCGCTGGTGGATTTTGATTCAAGAAAAACATGATAGCGGTAGGCATACCCGAGGACATAAATGGATAAGGATTAGCATTAAAACTAATTTCCGCGGTTGAAGTGCTGGAAAGATAACCCCATTTAATATTAGATATTCCGTAAGGCGGCGTAATATCGGGAACAGCATAACTAGAAGTGGCGCTAAAAGAAAGATCCCCAAAATCATCTTTAGCTCGTAAAGCAATATTATAAGTAATTCCCGGCTCAACGGAAATTTTGGTGTATCCACGGCTACCAACTTCTGCCGCCTCCGAAGAATCCAAATTGATAATGGGCGCGGAAATCCAACTGCCATCACTTAAAAAAGTATTGGTGGAATAATTAATCTCATAAGTAATCAAATTATCAAGCGTGTCACTATCAGTTGATTTATCCCAGACGATTCGCAAAAGTGAAGTGGTGGCGTTATAACTTAATTCCAGATTGGCTGGCTTAGTAGGAGCTTGATGGCTAGGCGAAGTATTTTGGAAATAATATTTATTACGATCGAGCGCTGATAACTTGAATCTTTGGTTACCGCTGCTGGATTCATAAAACGAATACATCCCGACGGTAACAAAATCTTTATAGGTGAAGATAACATTATCCGTAGTTGTCGCAAGCTCAATTAATAAATGAGTATCTTCCAAAGTCGCTGAATTTAAAGTTGAATTCTCCGCTCCGCCGCCATTTCCGCAAGGGCCAGGCAGAATCAAAGAAAAACGCTGGCTGTTACCGCCTGAGCAAATTGGATAGGCAACACCCAATGCTTCGCTTAAATTCCCAGGGAGAAAATCGTTTGCAGTATTTAATTCCAATTCAGTTGGCGCTATTTTATTAAGATAAAAAACTAAAATCTTTCCAGTGCTGCCATTGCTATAAACATCCGGCATAAACGGATAACTGTCATAATAAAAATCAAAAAGATATTTTTTACTGGTGGTGCTGCGAGTATCTTTATAAAAATAAAAATGCGATAAAGGGCTGGAAACAGCAACAGAAGTGATGGCAGCCAAAGAACTCAACCCTTCGCTGTCTTTCGCTAAAACAGAAAAAGTGTAATTTATTCCAACCTCATTGGCTTTGAAAGAGTAGGTGGTAGTAGCGGAAACTGCAGCTAAATCTTTCAAGGCCGCTGTTGAAGTAGCGTAGCTAATCAAATAATTTAAAGTAGAAGTAGCGCCTTTATAATCCTGAGAAGCATCCCAAGCCAAGCGCACTAATGCTGAAGCAGAATCATAAGTAGTGGTTAAATTCCGTGGCAAAGATGGGGTAGTTCTCGGCTCTGGAAATCTTTGGGCGGTCTGCGGATTAGGAACTGTCCGCAGTTCAAAATCAGCAGCATTATCATCAGTATCGCAGCCATTCCCAAGAAATTCTCCGTTATTTTGGCTGGAAATGCATAGATCGTTCCGAAATGCCATTCTTTCCAAACTTTGCCCAGCCGCTGGCATTGCCACCGCAATGCCTTCAGCAAAATCTGCCGCTGATCCGCCGCCGTAAGCAACGCGATCAACAATCCGCGGATCTTTAATATTAGAAATAGTGGTTGTCCCGCTGACTAAAAATATGGTCGCGCCGTCAGTGCTGTTTAAACTGCCGCTTGCCCAAGCCATATCCCCGCCTGGATAATTATCTATCCCAATAAGAAAAAATCTCCTGCCGGAGATCTTGTTTCCAGTCACAAAATTCTTCTTAGTAATTTTGTCAGTACTCGTAGCGCTGGCGCTTAAAACTTGCAAAGACCAGCCGGCAATATCCAAATCGGCAGTGCTGGTGGCATTAGGATTGTAAAGTTCCACGAAATCCAGATTTGCGCCAGTCCGATCAGGATAAATCTCACTGATTACTATATGGTTTACTAATTGCTGTGAAACTACCCAAGTCTCCGGATTTAAAAAACCGCCGCTGTTGCTGGAATTTTTCGGAGTCGGTTTAGATTTGATAAAATCAGAGGAATTATTGCCGGTGTCATTGGCAGATTGCCGTGAAATGCTCTGATTAGCAATCGGATTTTCCGGAAAAGCCGCGGTTTCATAGCCTCCTGCCGGTTGAGTCCCCCAACCAACTTTATCTAAAATATCCAGGTCAGCAGTTAAACTCTTAGAAATATAAACGCCGCCATTATTAACTAATTTATTTCCAGAAGAAGTAGAATAAGTGGCATCAAGCGCCGCTGGGCCGGCATAGCCGCTTGCCGGTCCAATCAAAAAATAACCTCTTGCTGGCATTATTTTATTTATAAAAGTAAGCGGTTTATGGCTGTCGGTGCCAGCGCTATTTCTAATATGGAGATTTAACGGCAAAACAGATAAATCAATTGCCGAACCATTGGGATTATAAAGTTCTATGAATTCGTTATCAGCATGTCCGGTTCCGCCAGTTGTTTGAATTTCAGATATCAAAATGTTTTGCGCGACCGGCGGCACACTGACGTTAGAATTATTATTTGAACTGCCGCCAGGCACAACTGCCGGACTGTTTTCCTTTTTCGGAGTTCCCATAATAAGCACTCCTCCAAAATTCTCGCCAGTGCCGCTGTAAGTATGCCAGCTTAAATCAGAAGACCGTTCCATAGTTTTTCTTGCTGTACTGTCACCGGCTGGCCAATCCGGGCTTGCCGTCACCTCATCAACTAACACACAATTTTTATCAAAAAGCTGCAAGCCTTCATTAGTATTAGAAAGCGCGCCGCTATAAATTAAATCCGCCGCAATCCCGGGCAAGGAATTGTCGTCAGTCCGCTCTAAAAGCAAAAATCCTCCGACCGGCACTTTTTTACCATTGGAAAAAATAATTTTTATTTGCTCATTCCTATCCAAAATTTGCCAATTGGAAATATCCAATTCTTGCCCGGAAATATTTTTAAGCTCAATCCACTCATCATTTGCGCTAACCAAACTCCCCATCCACGCAACTTCATTAATAAGAAGTTTTTGATGCATTGGCGTTCCGCCAGCAATATATTTACATTGCTGGACAGCCGCTTCGCCTTGTCCAGAACTAGAAACAATGACAGCTGGCTGCGACGCTGGCGAAGGAGCAACAATAGAAACTGCTAACGATTCTGATTTTTTTTCCGCAACCAACGCTGCTTGCTCAGCTACGCCCTCATCTTGAGTATCAGCCAAGACAACTGACCGATTAATCTCATCAATCCTATTAGGACTATTGGTCTTATTAGTAGCCCTACTCTTATCGCTTGCGTCATTTCTACCGCTCTCAGACCCGCCATGATTACTCAATGGAATCTCTGCTACTAACGCAAGTCCATTGATATCAGGCGCCTCTCTATAAAATTTACTGAAAAAATTTCCAACAATTCCAGCGCCATTTTGAACAACAGCAAAAGTATTTTTAATTCCAGTTTCCGCCGCCGTAACTGCCGACTGCGCTACCGTAAAAGCGCTATTATACGCGATTTCTCCGACTGCGGCGATAGTTCCATTAGCTGCCACTACGCCAGTCGCAGCAGTATCGGCAACTGCAAAAACAGATTTTTGCGCATAATAAGTTAAACCTTTTGCCGGAGGAGTAAAACAGCCATCGTTAGCTGTATTCGGAACTTCTGTAGCAACCAGTTTTTTGAGTTGGCTCTCCACTTCAGAAACTATACGAGCTGAATCATT
>OBEQ012616141.1_pt1 | contig 15869 bp, 16 predicted proteins | sample 1670901 | NCBI WGS metagenome assembly OBEQ01 (sample SAMEA104232315, study PRJEB22302) | groundwater metagenome | biome: forest; feature: aquifer; material: groundwater | place: USA | collected 2011-08-07 | depth 5.4 m | reverse complement strand
TGAAACGGATGATTAAAATACGCCTCATTAATGCCTATAAGGTTAGCGGGCAGTATCGGATTTGGGGGCGGGAAATTTTAAGGTTAGTTTCTCCTGATGTCGTCACCAAGGGAACAAAAGTTTTTTTAGGAGTGAAAGAAAGTGTTAAAAGAGCCATTGAAAAATGGTAGTTTTTTAGTTAGAGGAAAAACAATGAAAAATATTAGAATAATACCGAGATTAGATATAAAAGGTTTGAATGTAGTTAAGCCGGTTCAAACCGAGGCATTGAGAATTGTTGGTAATCCCAAAGAATTGGCAAGTCGTTATTATCGCCAAGGAGCAGATGAATTAATTTATTTAGATATTGTAGCCAGTCTTTACGGACGCACCCTGGATTTTGATTTGTTGAAATCAGTTGCGGAGAATATTTTTATACCCATAACTGTAGGAGGTGGCATAAGAAGTATTAATGATATAAATAATGCCTTACGCTCTGGCGCAGATAAAATAGCGATTAATACTTACATAGTGAAACATCCGGAATTTATCAGTGAAGCGGTAAAAAAGTTTGGATCTCAATGCATCGTTTTATATGTTGAAGCGAAAAAGCAAAATAATGGCAGCTATGAGGTTTATACGGATGGCGGCAGAGAAAAAACGGGAGTAGAAATAATCGGTTGGATAAAAAGGGCAATTGGTTTGGGTGTCGGGGAGATATTACTTACTTCAATTGATAGAGATGGCACAAGAGCAGGATTTGACATTAAATTATTGAAAGAGATTAGTTCCTTTTCGCCTATTCCCGTTATTGCTCATGGTGGCGCTGGGGATACCTATTCCTTAAAGGAAGCTGTTTTAGAAGCAAAGATTGATGCCTTGGGGATTTCATCAATTTTCCATTATAACGAATACTCTATAACGGAAGTAAAAAACTACTTGTCGAAAAACAATATTAATGTGCGAATAACAATATGAGCGAAAAAGTAAAAATAGCCATTATAGATTATGGAGTCGGCAATTTGTACAGCCTAATAGGAGCTTTTAAATTTTTTGGCATTGAAGCGATAGTTACCGAAGACTCAAAAACTTTGGAAGAAGCAAAAGGAATTGTTATTCCGGGCGTCGGGTCATTCGAGGCTGGGATGAGAGGTCTCGAATTACGAGGACTGGTGGAGACAGTAAAAAAAATTGCAGAAAGTAATAAACCTATGCTTGGGATATGTTTAGGAGCTCAGTTAATGCTCTCTGAGGGACACGAATTCGGTATTTTTAAGGGACTAGATATTATTAAAGGTAAGGTTTTGCGCTTTCCACCCTTAGCTGGCAATGAAAAAGTGCCACAGATAGGCTGGAATAATATTTCTCCCCCAAAAAATGATTCTTGGGAAAATAGCATTTTAAATTCATTTAATGAAAAAGGTCAAGTTTATTTTGTGCATTCCTATGTTTTAGAGCCCAGTTCTAGTGAGGATATTTTAGCTTTTTCAACTTATGGCGGGCATAAGTTTTGTTCAGCCATTAAAAAAGGGAATATTTATGGTTTCCAATTTCATCCGGAAAAAAGCGGTGCAACCGGTTTGGAATTGATAGATAATTTTATTAAATTAGTAAAAAATTCGTAATTTAATTTTTAGTAAACTGAATATGATACAGAAATTAGACAAACAATTAGAAAACCAGCCAAAAGAAGTAAAATTTTGTAAAAAGTGTGTTGTTTCTAATCAACGTCCGCGAACCACTTTTAATAAGGATGGAATTTGCAATGCCTGTGAATATGCTTTGATTAAAGATCGCTTAATTGATTGGGAAAAAAGAGAGAAAGAATTGGTCGCGGTATGTGATAAATATCGCTCCACTGATGGAAGTTTTGATGTAATAGTTCCTTCAAGCGGCGGAAAAGATAGCGGTTACACTGCCCATTTACTCAAGGAAAAATATGGCATGCATCCGCTTTGCGTTACATGGGCACCCTTTATTTATACTGATATCGGCTGGAAAAATTTTCAAAGTTTTGTTAATTCCGGCTTTACAGATTTTAATTGCTTTACAAACGGTTTATTACATAGAAAATTAGCTAGGGTTGCTTTTGAGTTAAAGGGAGATGCATGGGAGCCATTTACGTTTGGGCAAAAATCATTCGCTTTTCATATGGCTATTAAGTTTGGCATCCCACTTATTTTTTATGGAGAAAATGGCGAAGTAGAATACGGCGGTTCAATGAAAAACGCAAATAAACCTTATGAATCTGTCGAGGATTGGGAAAAATTATATTTTAAAGGTACTGGCATCGATTCTCTATTGAAGGCCGGTTACGAGATGGGTATTCTTACAAAAGACGAATCCGAAGATAAAACATTTGATCTCTATAGGTCGCCAAAATTAAAAGATGTTGAAAAACTCGGTGCGCAGATGCACTGGCTTTCTTATTATAAAAAATGGATTCCACAGGAAAATTTTTATTATGCCCAAAAACATACTGGTTTTACCGCTAATGAAGATGGAAGATCAGAGGGTACTTATTCTAAATACGCAAGTTTGGATGATAAGACAGATGGATTTCATTTTTATCTCGCTTATATTAAGTTTGGTTTAGGCAGAACAACTCGGGATGCAATGATGGAAATTCGGTCAGGCCACATTACTCGCGAAGAAGGAGTGGCTCTAGTTAAGCGTTATGATGGCGAATTCCCCAAAAAATATTTTAAAGATTTTTTAGATTATCTTAATATCAGTGAAAATTATTTTTGGCAAATTATTGATTCTTACCGAGCACTGCACCTTTGGAAAAAAATAAATGGCGAGTGGAAATTGAGACATACGGTAAATTGTGATGGCACAGATGATTAGTAAGCAAAAAATATTAACAATAATTCCAGCCCGTGGAGGATCAAAGAGGATACCTAATAAAAATATTAGAAATTTTTTAGGCAAGCCATTGATCGCTTACACAATTTTGCAGGCAAAAACTTGTGATTTTATTGACCGTGTTATAGTTGATACAGATTCGCCGCAAATTGCAAAAATTGCCCGGCAATTTGGCGCCAAAACACCCTATCTTCGCCCCAAAAAATTAGCCCAAGATAAATCAAAAATTGTTGATTCTGTCTTATATATTTTGAGCCGTCTTAAGAAGGAAGAAAACTATCAACCCGATTATGTTATAATTTTACCAACGACTTCGCCATTGCGTGAAAAAAAAGATATTTTAGATTGCTGGAAGATGATGCAGAAAACTAAAGTCGGCACTGTGCTAACCGTTTGTCCAACTCACCCCAGGCTTTATTATCTTAATAAAAAACAAAATATTATTTTAGTAAACGGAAAAGAGAACCAATCTCCCAATATCCAGGACTGGAGACCTGCATATATTTTAAATGGCTGTTTCGTTTATATTATAAAAACTTCGGATTTACTTAGAGAGAAATCAATTATTACAAAAAATACTAAAGCGATAATTTGCCCGGCCTGGCGTTCGGTTGATTTGGACACATTTGAAAATTGGGCTTTAGCCGAATACTTATATAAAAACAAAGCAAAAATTGCCGGCAGAATTAATAAATTATATGGCAAAAAACAAACTTAAATTTTTAATAATTGGTTTAGGGTCAATGGGTAAAAGGCGGATACGCAACTTGCACTTTCACAACCAGTATCAGGTTACAGGTTACGATACAAGAGCCGATAGGAGGCGCGAGGCCGCAAAGATGTATGGCATTAAAACTATAGATGATTTAAAAAAAATATCAAAAAAAGATTTTGACATTATGATTATCTCTGCTTCTCCCGACAGCCATGGAAACTATATTCGCATGGCACTTAGAAACAAAAAACATTTTTTTGTTGAACATCCTACAAGTGATGATGGCTATAAAGAAATTTTTAAGGACAAAAATTCCCGTCTCGTGAAGGCTCCTTCTTGCACACTGCGTTTTTATCGGCCGATTAATATAATAAAAGATATTTTGGGAAAAGGAAAAATAGGAAAAGTTTTGGCTTTTCAATATCATATGGCTCTGTATTTGCAAGACTGGCATGCTTATGAAGATTACCGCAAGGTTTACTTTTCAAAAAAAAATACCGGGGCCTGCCGTGAAATGTTTCCTTTTGAGCTGATATGGCTAAATTGGTTAATGCAATCTAAAGTCGCGGAAGTATCTGGTTATATCAATAAAATTTCTGATTTAGACATGGACGCTGATGATATCATTCTGGCTAACTTAAAATATGGAAATGGAGTTTTGGGTAATGTGATGATTGATGTAATCTCCCGAAAACCTTTCAGAACCCTTCGTATTTTAGGATCAGATGGAGTTTTGGAATGGGAGAGGTTTGATAAAGTAATTAAGTTATATGACGCTAGATCAAAAAAAACCAAAATTATTAAAGTTCCCAAAGAACATATAGAGAAAGGATATGAAGTTACAGGAAATTCAGAGGAAATGTATAATGATGAAATCGAGTCGTTTTTACGGGCGATAGACGGTCAAGGTAAATATCCCCATACTTTTACTGATAACCTCGGTCTTCTAAAAACTTTGTATGCTTTAGAAAAAAGCAATAAAATTGGTAAAAAAGTTTTATTGTAATAATTTTATGCTAAACAATATAAAAATTACCAATAAATTTATAGGCAAACAGCATTCAGTGTTTATTATTGCTGAGGCCGGGGTTAATCATAATGGTTCTTTGGCTACGGCAAAAAAATTAGTGGAAGTTGCTAAAAAAGCCGGAGCGGATGCGGTAAAATTTCAAACTTTTAAGTCCGAGGATTTGGTTACTCAAAGCGCGGATATGACCCAGTACCAACAAAAAAACACCGGCAAAAAAGAAAGCCAGCTTTTGATGTTAAAAAAACTGGAATTGAAAAATAAAGATTTTATCGCATTGAAAAAATATTGTGACCAAAAAAATATTATATTTCTTTCTACTGCGCATACAAAAGATGCTATTAATTTTTTAAATTCCTTAATGCCTGCGTTTAAAATTGCCTCGGGTGACTTAACTAATATTCCATTTTTAGAAGCAGTTGCAAAAAAGAAAAAACCCTTGATTGTGTCAACGGGTATGGCAAATTTAGAAGAAATAAAAGAAGCAGTAACAGTAATAAAAAAAGCCGGTAACAATAAAGTAATTTTGTTGCATTGTACTACCAATTATCCTTGTCCATTGGAAGATGTTAATTTGAGAGCGATGTTGACACTGAAAAAAGAGTTTAATATGCCGGTTGGTTATTCAGACCATACCGAAGGTTTTTGGGTATCGGTAATGGCGGTAGCAATGGGGGCTGAAGTATTGGAAAAACATTTTACTTTAGATAAAAATTTACCGGGACCAGACCATAAAGCGAGTTTAGAACCAAAAGAATTAAAAGAGATGGTAGACAGGGTAAGGGAAATGGAAAAAATTCTGGGCAGTGGCATTAAGAAACCGACAGTAAGTGAAAAGAAAATTGCAATAATCGCAAGGAAAAGCATTATTGCAAAAAAATATATTTTGAAGGGGCAAAAAATTACCAGAGATATGCTTGTTATCAAGAGGCCGGGCAACGGAATTGAGCCCAAATATCTTAATAATATTATTGGAAAAAAAGCGAAAAAAAATATTAAAAAAGAATCCTTGATTAGGCAGGATCAATTATCATAAAAACAAATGTTTATCGCAGAAATAGGATTAAACCACAAAGGTAGTAAAACAAAGGCATTTAAAATGCTCAAGGAATTGATTAGCACAGATATTGATGCAATTACTTTTCAAATTTTAAAACCAGTATTTTATGAAAAAACAAAAGAGTGGGGAACTATGCTTAACAAGGACTTTTATAAAGATGCGATAGATTTTGTACATAAAAACAATAAGCTAATAGGTTTTGCGATTACAGATAAAGATATGATTGACTTTCTTGACTTGGCCGGGGCTGATTTTTGGAAAACCTTGAGCATTTCTATTTCAGATAATGCCCTTTTAAATGAATTGCAAAAAACGAATAAAACCATTTTTGTTTCCACCGGCATTTCGGGCGAGAGAGAGATAGTTAAAATAAGTAGGAAATTGAAAAACATAAAATTTATTCATACTCAATTGTCACAAAAATTAGAAGATAGTAATTTAAGGGCCATTGATAGACTAAGAAAAGTTACAAAAAAAGAAATAGCTTTTGGATTGCATTGCGTAAATCACCAAGCACTTTATTTGTCAGTAGCGTTTGAGCCGTCAGATGTGTTTTTCTATGTTAAGGACAATTCAAACGAAAAGTTTCCCGACGACGAACATGCGATAATGATAAATAATGTAAATAATATTGTGAAAATGATGAAAAAGTTTAAAAAAGCCGTAGGAAACGGAATAAAAAATAAAATAACATGAGAGCCCCTAAACATAATTTCAGTGTCTATGAATTAATTTTGAAACGAAGGTCGTTACGGAAATTTATTCAAAAGAAAATAAAAAAATCAGACATTCTTGATTTTGTAAATGCCGCCAGGCTTGCACCAAGTTCCATGAACGGACAGGTCTTGGAATATATTATCATTACCAAAGACATCAAAGGGTTTATGGAGCACACCAATTGGAGGGGCTATGCCAGTTATACGGGACCCCGGCCAGGAGAAGAACCGGCCGCTTATATTCTTGTAATATGCGACACAAGGATAGAGAGTGGGGCTAGATATGATGTCGGTTTTGCCATGGAAAACATATTCTTAACCGCATTGGAAAGAGGTATTTCCTGCTGTGTCATTGGCTCAATAGACAGGGAGAAACTTCCCAAATATTTGCACATTCCAAGCTATTATAAGCTTGAGGTGGCAATTGCTCTGGGCTATGCCAAACAAAAGTCCGTTCCAGCAACTTTAAAAGAATATGAAAAGTGGGCTGAGAAAAACCCGACGTTTGAACGATTTCCAAAAAGAGCGCGATATTGGTTGGATGAAAACGGTGTTGAGCATGTTCCTAAAAGGGCACTCAAAGACATCGTTCATAAAGAAACTTTTTAAAATAATTTATGAAAAAAAGAAAGATTTTATATATTTCTGGCACAAGAGCTGATTACGGACTTATGCGCTCGACCCTGTTTTCTATTAAAAATAATCATAAGCTGGAATTAGAAATAATTGCTACTGGCATGCATATAATGCCGGAATTCGGAAAAACTGTAAATGAAATAAAAAAAGATAAATTCAAAATTCACGAGATAAATACGACATACGAAAAAGACACTAAAGAATCAGCAGTAAATTTTATAGGAAAATTTATCCAATTATTAATCGAAAAAATCGGAGAAATCAAACCAGATATCATTCTGGTGCTTGGAGACAGGGCAGAAATGTTAGCAGGAGCTATTGTTGGAGCATATGTATCTATTCCGGTTGCCCATATTCATGGAGGAGATTTATCATCTACGATAGATGATATTGCCCGGCACGCAATAACCAAACTATCGCATATTCATTTACCGGCTACCCAAAAATCTGCAGAGAGAATAATAAAAATGGGAGAGGAAAAATGGAGAGTATATGTAGTTGGCGCTCCTGGATTAGATGAGGTTTTAGAACATAGATTAATTTCCCCGCAAGATATTAAAAAAAAATATAAGTTAGATTTAGCAAGACCGGTTTTACTAATTGTCCAGCATTCAGTGACAACAGAAATCAATCAAGCCAAAAATCAAATGGAACACACAATGTCGGCAATTAAAGATTTGGGATATCAAACCATTGTTATTTATCCTAATGCCGACGCTGGTGGGAGAGAAATGATAAAAGTGATTGAAAAATATAGGCAATATCCCTTTATTAAAATATATAAAAGTATTCTCAGGGTTGATTATCTAAGTTTACTGAATGTGGTAAATGTAATGATCGGAAATTCAAGTAGTGGTATTATTGAGGCACCATCTTTCCATCTGCCAGTTGTTAACATAGGATCTAGGCAAGCAGATAGAGAAAGAGCGGAAAATATACTAGATGTTGATTACAACAAAGAAAATATCAAAAAAGCAATTAAAAAAGCACTTTTTGATAGAAAATTCAAAGGTAAAGTTAAAAATTGTAAAAACCCTTATGGGGGCACCGAGAAAGTTGGGCCGAAAATCGTAAAAATTTTAGGCAACATTAAAATAGATAAAAAGTTATTGCAAAAGAAATTATCTTATTAAAACCTTGAATTAAAAATGAAAAAACAAAAAAAAGAAAAAATATTTATTTGGGGAGCAGGTGGACAAGGAAAAGTAGTGTTGGATATTTTAAGAAATACTAAAAATTTTGACATCGCCGGTTTTATCGATAGCGATAAAAAACTTCAAAACAAAAATATTGATGGCATTAAAATTTTTGGCGACAAAGATTATCTTAATATCCTGTGGAAAAAAGGCATTAGGGCTGGTATAGTTGCAATAGGTGATAATGAAAAACGATGCCAAATTGCCGATTATCTTAAGCAAAGAAAGTTTAAACTTATTAATGCGATTCACCCTCAAGCCGTAATTGCCACTAATGTTTCGTTTGGGAATAACATCATTATTAACGCTGGGGTTATCATTAGTACTTATAGTGTTATTGAAGATAATGTAATAATTAATACTGGAGCGATTATAGAACACGAAAATATTATTAAAAACGGAGCTCACATTGCGTCGGGGGTGCAATTGGCCGGCGGGCTTGAGGTTGGAGAAAAAACCCTTGTCGGAATAGGGGCAACGGTAATTCAGTATGTAAAAATCGGGAAAAATTCAGTAATCGGAGCGGGAGCCGTGGTTTTAAATGATATCCAAGATGATGTTGTGGCCGTGGGAGTCCCGGCAAAAGTTATCAAAAAAAGGTCTGACTTTCACGAAGAAAAAGAGTATCAAGGATAATTCAAAGTAATAATTATTATGGAAACTATTACATCGTGCCGTGTTTGCAAAAGTAACAATATAAAAGAATTTTTTGATCTTGGAATGCAGCCTTTGGCAAACTCCCTTGTCGATGATTTAGACAAAAAAGAGGATTTTTATCCCTTGTCTTTGAGTTGGTGCCAGGATTGTAGTTTGGTAATGCTTAACCAAACCATAGACCCGGAAATTTTGTTTTCAAAATATGTTTGGGTCACGGCCACTTCTAAGATAGCAAAAACCCACAGCCAAACTTTTTTTAAAGAGGTAAGTTCCAGAATCTCAAAAAAAGGTTATGTTTTGGAAATTGCCAGTAACGACGGGACATTTTTGATTCCATTTATAAAAAATGGGTACGATGTTTTGGGGGTAGATCCAGCTGAAAATATAGCAGAAATAGCAAAGAAAAATGGCATCAAAACCAAATGTTCTTTTTTCAACACACAGACAGCCTTAGAATTAGTGAAAGAAAAAGGAAGTGCCAATATTATATTTGCCAGAAATGTTCTTCCCCACGTCGCCGGTACCCGTGACTTTACCCAAAGCCTTGCAATATGCCTTGGTGAAGACGGGGTGTTGGCAATAGAAGTGCATTATGCTAAAAAAATACTTGAAGGTTTGCACTACGACTCTATTTATCATGAGCATGTATGCTATTTTACGCTAAAAAGCTTAGAGAAATTATTACATGATTTTAATCTGTATGTTTTTGACATCGGCACAAGCCCAATCAGTGGCGGCTCTATTATTGTGTATGCCAAGCACGGAAAAGTAACAGAGGAGCCGGTTGTCAAACAATATCGCCAAAAGGAACTGGAAGATAAAACAAATGATTTGGAGCGTTGGGAAAATTTTGCAAAAACATCAAGTAACCATCGTCAAGAATTACTTGAAGTTTTAAAAGAAGCCAAGCTTTCGGGAATGGTGGTCGGATATGGCGCATCAGCTAGAAGTTCAACATTATTGAATTTTGCCCAAATCGACTCTAATCTTATTTCAGTTATTGTCGACCAAAACCCTTTAAAGCAAGGTCTATTTACGGCTGGAACCCATATTCCAATTGTGAGCCCCCAAGAAATGATGAAAAAGAATCCCGGTACTATTGTCATTTTGGCTTGGAATTTTACAGACGAGATATCAGATGTTTTAAGGAATACATTTAATTATAAGGGTCGTCTTATAATACCATTGCCAAATAATCCAAAAGTAATTCAAGGTAATTAATAAAATGATTATTTCAAAAACACCATTACGAATGAGTTTTGCCGGCGGTGGCTCTGATTTTAAAAGATACTATCAAAAAGGCTATGGCGCGGTAGTCAGCACGGCAATAGATAAGCATGTGTATGTTACTGTAAATAAAAAGTTTGATGATTTAATCAGGGTCAGTTACTCTAAAACCGAAATGGTGGATGACGTTCTGAAAATTGAACATAATTTAATCAGAGAAGCAATGAAATTGACCGGTGTAACTCACGGCATAGATATTAGTTATATGTCAGACATGTTGCCAAATAGTGAGGGTACGGGCTTGGGAGCCTCAAGCAGTTTGACAGTCGGAATTTTAAACGCCCTGTATGCCTTCAGGGGAGAACGCGTCTCTATGGCAAGGCTGGCACAAGAAGCGGCCCATATTGAAATAGAGATTTTGGGGCACCCCATGGGCAAACAAGACCACTATCCGGCCGCTTTCGGAAACCTAAATTTTATAAAATTTAATGCTAATGAAACGGTTTCTGTTAACCCTATATTGTGTAAACCAGAGACTTTGTCAAAATTAGGCAGTAATTTACTGTTGTTCTACACTGGTCAAAACAGCTGTTCCGCAATAGTTCTCCCTAAGCAAAATAAAAATATAGAAACTAACCGCACCTTTTTGGATGCCATGGTTGTCTTGGCCGAGCAGCTTAGAGAGTCTCTTAGTGGTAACAATCTTAAAGAATTTGGGAATATTTTACACAAAGGCTGGATATTAAAACAACAACTGGTAAATAATATTACCAATAAAACTATAGATGACTATTATAAAAAAGCCAGAGCGGCCGGGGCCATAGGCGGGAAAATTTTAGGTTCCGGCGGTGGAGGATTTTTACTGCTTTACTGCAACCCAGAACATCAAAACAATGTCCGCCAAGCCCTTTCTAATCTCAAAGAAACTTCTTTTACATTTGAAACCGAAGGAAGTAAAATTGTTTACGCGGATTAAAAACTATGAATATTTTAGTAACTGGTAATAAAGGATATATAGGAACAGTTTTAACCCAAATCCTTTTGCAAAAAGGTTATGCGGTTGTTGGATTTGATACTGGTTATTATAACGATTGCCAGCTTTTGGATAACGATTTTACCATACAACAAATAAGTAAAGATATAAGAAATACAACAAAAGAAGATTTAAAAGATATTGATGCAATTGTTCATTTAGCCGCTCTTTCTAATGACCCGCTGGGCGAATTTGACCCAAAACTTACTTTACAGATTAATTATTCATCAACCATCCGCTTGGCAAAATTAGCAAAAGAATTAGGGATAAAAAGATTTATTTATTCTTCTTCCCAAAGTATGTATGGCATTTCAAAAATCGACGAAGAATTAGAAGAAGATAATAGTTTTAAAAATCCTTTAACTGCTTATGCTAAAACAAAATGGGAAGCAGAGTGTGAATTAAAAAAACTTAATTCTGATGATTTTACGGTTGTTTGTTTTCGGCCTTCTACGGTTTTTGGGGTAAGCCCTAATTTTCGAACAGATATTGTTTTTAATAATTTGGTTGCCAGTGCCTATGCAACAGGAAAAATAGAAATTAAAAGCGACGGCACTCCGTGGCGACCAGTTGTGCATATTAAAGATGTTTGCCAAGCTTTTATCGCTGGCTTGGAAGCGCCGGTTGCTTTAGTGACTGGCCAATCATTTAATGTGGGCATTAAAAATGGAAATTTTACAGTAAAAGAATTAGCCATGGCAGCCCAAAGAGCCGTAGAAGGAAGTTCCCTCGTTTTTACTGGCGAACACGGTTTGGATTCAAGAACTTACAAAGTGTCTTTTAAAAAAATATTCAAAGTTTTATCAGATTATTATAAACCGGAGTTTAATTTAGATAATGGTAGCAGAGAGATGATAGATTTTTTTAAAAAAATTAATTTTACACAAGAAATGTTTCGGGGCAGACAATGTAATAGATTAGCTCAATTAAAATATTTAGTTGAAAATAAAAAGTTAAGCAAGAATCTAACATGGCAATAAAACAAGCAGTCATTTTAGCCGGAGGTAGGGGCAAGCGCTTGGCGCCTTTTACCGACAATAGTCCAAAACCGATGATTCCAATACACGGAAAGCCGTTTTTAGAGCACTTGATTTTATTGCTTAAAGAAAACGACATCAAAGAAATTATTATTTTAACGGGTTACCTTGGCGAAAAAATAAAAGGTTACTTCGGAGACGGTTCAATGTTTGGAATAAAAATAAAATATTCATATACGCCATTTAAAAACGAAAAAGGAGAAGAAAATGAAAGTGGATTAAGAATAAAAAGTGCTGAAGATTTATTAGACGATGAATTTCTTTTAATGTATTGCGATAATTACTGGCCCTTGCAATTAAAAAAACTGGAAGAATTTTATCAAAACCATAAAACCGATGTATCTTTGGTCGCATATTCAAATAAAGATAATTCTACAAAAAATAATGTTTTTATTGATGAGAATGGTATTGTTGTAAAATATGACAAAATCAGGAAAAGAGGAGGTCTTAACGGAGTAGATGTCGGTTTTTTTATAATAAATAAAAAAGTTTTAAAACTTTTACCAAATCATAATTTTCATTTTGAGAGAGATATTTTACCCAAGCTGATTTCAAAAAAACAAGTTTCGGGATTTTTAACAAATCATAAATATTATAGCATTAGCGATTTAGAAAGAGTCAAGATAACAGAAAGGTTTTTGGCGCCCAAAAAAGTTATTTTCTTGGACAGAGATGGAGTGATTAATAAAAAACCTCCTAAGGCAGATTATGTGAAAAATTGGTCAGAGTTTGAGTTTATTCCCGGAGCAGTCCAATCCCTTGGGATTCTTGGCCAAAAAGGGTATGATATTTACATTATTACCAACCAGCCGGGAATCGCCAGAAGAATAATGACTAAAAAAGACTTAGATTTGATACATCAGAAAATGGAAGAAGAATTTAAAAAAAATAATATCAAAATTAAGGGAATATATTGCTGCATTCACGGCTGGAACGAAGGGTGCGAGTGTAGAAAACCAAAACCAGGGCTTTTGTTTCAGGCCGCCCGAGAAAATCACTTAGATTTAACTAAAGCTATTTTTATAGGAGACGACCAGCGTGATATTCAAGCAGGACAAGCCGCCGGATGTAAAACTATTTTAATAGATGATAAAAAAAATCTTTTAGAGGTTGTAAAACAAATATGAAAATTTTTATAACCGGTGGCACAGGTTTTATAGGAAAACACGTAATAGATAAATTAAAAGAAGACAAAGATAATGAATTGTTTTTGTTGTCAAAAAATTTGGCAGATATTAAAAGTTGGCAACAAGAAGCCAAAGATTTTAAACCAGATGCCATAGTGCATTTAGCTTGGGAAGGATTGCCCGACCATAGCGCCAAAAACAGTATTAAAAATTTGCAATATGGTTTGGATTTAATGAACATGGCAATTGAAACTGACTGCAAAATATTTTTATCAATGGGAAGCTGTTATGAATATGGATTACAACCAGGAAAACTATCGGAAGATATGCCATTAAAAGATTTGAACGCATTTACCGTGGCTAAAAATTGCCTTTGTCAGTTGGGTCTTCAAATTGCCAAAGAAAATAAAACACGGTTTATTTGGGCTCGAATTTTCTATGTATATGGCCCCGGCCAAAGAGAAGGCTCTCTTATTCCTTATTTGATAAGTTGTACCAAAAGTAAAAAAACACCGGAAATTAAAAATCCTTTAGGTAAAAATGATTTTGTTTATGTCCAAGATGTTACAGAAGCTCTTTGTTTACTTTTAAAAAAATGCGGAAAAAGCGGGGTATATAATATTGGCTCGGGGAACCTGACCAGTGTTCCTGAAATTATTGAAATGGTTTCTGGCCACTTTGGACTTAATGGTGCCTATACTATTATTCAACCAACCGGTTTGGTGTTCAGTGATTTTTACGCCGATATTTCAAAAATCAAAACAGAAATCGGTTGGGAGCCGAAAGTTGGTATACAAGAAGGTATTAAAAGAACTATAAATTATTATGGAAAATAACATTTTATTAAGCATCGCTATTCCTACCTATAATAGGGCGGTTTGTTTAGAAAAACTGCTGAACAATATTTTGCCACAAGCAAAAAAAATAGAAGAAAAGATTGAAATTTGCATTTCTAACAACGGCTCAACGGATAATACCCGCGAAGTTGTAATGAAATTTGCAAAAGAGTATCCGGGTTTAATAAATTATCACGAGAATGAAAAAAACTTAGGTATTGATAAAAATGTACTTTTGGTTATAGAAATGGCAGTCGGTCAGTTTATGTGGACTTTTGGTGATGACGACACAATAATAGAAGGCGGATTAAGCGAGGTTGTAGAGTTAATCAAAAAAAATTCTAATGAAAAAACAGGTTTGATTCTTATTAGAGAAGAACAATTTTTTATTGATCATAAAACCAAAGAAAGAGTAGTTTGCTTAAATACTGTTGATAAAGAAATGCCCGAAGTGTTTCAAATAAAAAGAGAAGAAATCACCGGGCTGTCTTTCCCTGACATTGCCTGGATATCGGCACTGATTTTTAATAACAAATTGGTTAAAAAAATGTTTACTCATGACCGGTCGGTCATAGAAGCAGGAATTGGCACCCTGCACCCCCATTTGCCATTGATTGTTTTTATGTTTTTAAAATACCCCCATATTAAAGGCCTGGCCTTTAATAAGCACGCCATAGTCCAGCAAGAATTGGCTAGTTACAAGAGTTTTATTGAAGATAAATTCGTGGTGCATTACCAAGTTCAAAAAAAATTAAATAGTCTGCTTTTGTCTTATAAACATATGGACAAAGCCAATGCCCTTTTAATAATAAACAATGACAAAAAATTAAGAAAGGCATTTATCATAGATATGCTAGTGATGAGGGCTTTTGGTAATTTTAAATACTTTTCCTATGTTGGCTGTTTGAAATTATTTTTTTTGCAGGCAATATTCATAGACGCATTGATATTTTCCCTTGTTTTTTCAGTTCTTTTTTTAATTCCGCCGGTCATGTTAATTAGCTCATATAAAGTGTTATTAATGCAAAGATACGGTAAAGAATGGAAATCGAAATGGAAGACAACTTATGATATGACATTTATTGTAGATAGCGGAACCAGAAGGCGTATGTTATCTGATTTGGCTAATTAGCGGAAATATAATCAAAAATTTAAAAAGTAAATAACTATGAAAACAATAATTCTTTGCGGAGGAATAGGTGCTCGTTTAAAGGAGGAAACCGAGTTTAAGCCAAAGCCACTAGTGGAAATAGGAGGGGCGCCTATTTTGTGGCACATTATGAAAATATATAACCATTATGATTATCACGATTTTGTTTTGGCACTTGGTTATAAGGGGTCTGTCATAAAGGAGCACTTTATAAAACAGAAACATTATAATAATGATCTTGTTTTAAATACCAAAGATGGCAAAGTCGAAACCTTTGATAATAGTATTCCCGATAATCCCAATGATGATTTTAATATTATTTTTGCGGATACTGGATTATATACTCCTCACGGAGAAAGGGTTTTAAAATTGAAAAAGTATATTACAGAAGATTTATTTATGGTCACATACGGGGACGGCGTCGCGGATATCAATATTGGCGCATTGGTCCAATTCCATAAAAATCATGGTAAAATAGCTACTATTAGCGGTGTCCATCCATCTTCTAAGTGGGGATTAGTAAATGCCGATAAGGATAATTTGGTCACGGAATTTGCCCAAAAACCACTGCTTTATGATTATGTAAACGGCGGTTTTATGGTTTT
>OBEQ010496360.1_pt1 | contig 15870 bp, 17 predicted proteins | sample 1670901 | NCBI WGS metagenome assembly OBEQ01 (sample SAMEA104232315, study PRJEB22302) | groundwater metagenome | biome: forest; feature: aquifer; material: groundwater | place: USA | collected 2011-08-07 | depth 5.4 m | reverse complement strand
TCTTCTTTGGCTTCTTCGGCTTCTGAAAGTTCTTCAAGGACGGGATTTTCTAACAATTCATGCTGAACTAAGTTTTGTAATTCCAGACGAGAAAGTTGAAGCAGTTTGATGGCTTGTTGTAATTGGGGAGTGATGACAAGTTGTTGGCCAAGACGCAGGCTCTGTTTGATTTCTAAGGCCATAAAGTTTTTCTTGAAACAACAAAATGATAAGGCTCAGTCGGAATCTTGTCAAGAAAACAAGGTCGCTGTTGCGGCTGTCGGATTTTTTTGACTTGATTTTTTTGTTTCTTCTTTTTCATTCCAGGCTTTGCGGCTGACATAGTCACAGGCGGCCTTGATGAAACGAAAGAAAAGAGGGTGGGGATGAAAAGGTCTTGATTTAAATTCGGGATGAAACTGACAACCCAGAAACCAGGGATGTTTTTTAAGCTCGATCATTTCAACGAGAGATCCTTGAGGACACACTCCGGAAATGAGCAAGCCTTTGGAGCTCAGTCGTTCCCGGAACTCGTTATTGAATTCATATCGGTGACGATGTCTTTCGGCGATTTGTTTTTCTCCATAGGCTTCAAAGGCCAAAGTATTTTTTTCCAGATCACAAGGATAGGCGCCCAGCCGCATGGTGGCGCCTTTTGTTAGCACAGCCTTTTGTTCTTCCATGAGAGAGATAACCGGATAGGACGTCTGCGGATCAAACTCGATTGAGTGAGCTCCTTTAAGTCCACAAACATTTCGTGCAAATTCAATCACGGCCAATTGCATGCCTAAACAAATTCCAAAATAGGGAATCCGGTTTTCGCGGGCATAGGTGATGGCTTTAAGCTTGCCTTCAATGCCCCGATTTCCAAAACCGCCTGGCACCAGAATTCCATCATGTCCCTGGAGTCGGGTGGAAATATCTTCTACAGATTCTAATTCTTCAGAATCAAAGAAAATGAGATTTACTTTTGCCTCATTAGCAAAACCGGCATGGCGGAGAGCTTCATTGAGGCTCTTATAAGAATCCGTCAGGTGGACGTATTTCCCTACAACGGCAATTTTAACTTCCTTGGATGGATTCTGGATGCGGCGTACCAAATCCGTCCACTTGGCCAGATCGGGAGATCGAGTCCAAATATTAAGGATCTCGACAATCTTTTCATCCAAACCTTCTTGATGGAGGAAGAGGGGAACTTCGTAGATGGATTCGACATCTCTCGCTGTAATCACACAATCAGCCGGGATGTTGCAAAAAAGAGCAATTTTGGATTTTAATTCTTTCGGCAAGGGCCTGTCGGTTCGGCAAAGAAGAATATCAGCTTGAATTCCAATCTCACGAAGTTTGCCCACAGAATGCTGGGTGGGTTTTGTCTTTAATTCACCGGCTGTGGGAATGAAGGGAACCAGGGTTAGATGAATGTACAAAACATTATCACGGCCCACATCACTTCGAAATTGGCGAATGGCTTCAAGAAAGGGGAGGCTTTCGATATCTCCCACGGTGCCGCCAATCTCAATGATGGCAATATCGACTCCTTGAGCGACCTGCATGATGGAGGCTTTGATTTCATCCGTAATGTGAGGAATGACTTGAACCGTCCGCCCGAGATAATCTCCGCGACGTTCTTTTCGAATGACCGACTCGTAGATTTTACCCGCGGTGACGTTGCTTAAGCGTGTGAGGTGAGCTGAGGTGAAACGCTCATAATGCCCCAAATCAAGATCCGTTTCGGCACCGTCTTCGGTGACAAAAACTTCTCCATGCTGAAACGGACTCATCGTGCCGGGATCGACATTAATATAAGGATCCAACTTTTGGAGGGTGATTTTGAGACCGCGTCCTTCAAGAAGGGCACCGATGGAAGCAGAAGCGAGTCCCTTCCCCAGAGAGGAAACGACGCCTCCTGTTACGAAGATGAATTTTGTCTTCACAGGGAATGTCTCACTGGGAAAAGAGTTTTGATATTTTTTGCATGAGTTGTCACGCAAATTTTGAATGAGGGGCTATTTTTTATAGAGATTTTAAGTAACGCTGCACCTCATCGTGATTACCGACCCGATGAAAAATGAGCATTTTTGATTGAATACCAAAAACAATCCTAAGACCAAGGCCCATGCGTGCTTCATAAATTCCTGAAGAATGGAGTTTTCGTAATCCCAATCCACTGTGAGTATGTGGTGTCTTAAGAGCCGTGGGTATTTTGAGGACCACTTTCAAAAGTTGGGATAACTCTTCTTGTGAGAGAGAAGAGATGTCTCTTTGAAAAGACTCCGTCAATAAAATTTGCATGATTTAAGTCAATACGTGTTGTTTTTTAAGAAAGTGGATTGCTTTCTTGGTGCTTGAGAATTTTTTGACTGGTTTTTTGTGAACTTCTTTCCAAAAGTTTTCTGCCTGACGATCCGTGAGTTGAGGTGAGATTTCAAGTTCCTCAGCGCTTAAAGGCAGTATCCGAGCGACAATCTCCGACCCTCGTAAAAGCACCACCTGCTGACCTGCTTGGGCTGCTTCAACCAGTTGATGAAGTTTAGCCTTCGCTTCTTGAAGAGTGGCTGTAATCATAGAAAAGAGAATAGACAAAAATAGGTCCTTTGTAAAGGACCTATTTTAAAGACCTAGTATTATGAGTCATATCCGACGCAACTTATTTTTCCTTCCGACGAAAATGACTCAAATGTTTGTTAGCCTATCTTATTGTAGACGTGCCGTGAGCGAGTTGATTCAATTCGGTCACTATGCTGTGGAACAATTGGCAGTCTCCAAGCGTCATTGTGCGTTTTTGCCACCCGATGTTGCGGCTTTGCAATTAGCTCAACTCACCGAAGGTGGTCCTACCATTGAAAGTCTGGGAATGCTCACCAGTAGCCCGAATTTGATGGCTAGTTGTGGTACAATTTCTCTAGTGACGGTTGCGATGCTGGTGAGTTCCGTCTATCTTTATAAGTCACAAGCAAGGCTTCGTAATGATTGGGCGGATCAATATAAGCCGTTTCGTGATCTCCATGATTTAAACAGCATGGTTGAAACTGAACCACCATCGGTTGCAGGGGCATTGCGGTTATTTGTAGACGCATTCGGATTTCGTAAGGCTCATCGTACCACTGTTTTCAGTGGTACGATCACATCCGATGAAAGTGGTAGGCCTGTGATGATAGATGGTATTACTCCCAACCTCAGTTCTGCTGGAGAGAGCGCTACTTACATGGTGGAATAACCAGCATACAAGACGCCATGGCCAGTGAAGAATGTAACAAAATGGGCGCTCGATTAGCCAGAAAGATGGTGGAACTCGTTCAAGGGCAGTTGGAAAAATCTGATGCAGATTTTGAGAAGTTTGTCGGTGAATACCCGGGTAATAATCTGATCCTCTTAACAAACGTCACTAGTTATGGAACAAACATTTGGAAGATCGTTCGTCAGATAGCTCAGGGGTTGGATGCCATGCAAAATCGGGATACAAGGTATGCTTATTTTCACATGATGTTTTCTGATGCTCTTAGAATGATGCTAGGTGCAGTGAATGAGCAAGAGTTTTTAACTCTTATGTCGAATGATGGCGAGGGTGAATCTTTCAGGAAAGATTATTTAACTTACAAAAATCGAATGGCATCACACTTTCGAGCTGGTTTAGCAGAACTAGAGAGGTCAGCTGCACAGATGGAAACAGGAAAGCCATTCGAGGTACTTAAAAAATAATTTCTACTCCTTCGCCTCTTCAAACTCCGCATCCACGGCCTCTTCTTCTTTTTTGCCTGGAGTTGCAGGATCTTGTCCTTCGCCCCCTGGAGGAGGTGTTTTGGACGCATCCGCTTGGGCAGATTTGTACATTTCTTCGGCCATTTTGTGGGAAGCTTTTAAAAGATCTTCAGAGGTTTGCTTGATCTGAGCCATATCATTATCCTTGAGGGCTTTTTTGCACTTTTCGAGATTTTCCTCGAGTTCATTGACAAGTTTCACGGGAAGTTTCTCTCGGTTTTCTTTGACTGTTTTTTCTGTGGAATAGACCAGAGCATCTGAGCTGTTTCTTGTTTCAATTTCTTCACGATTCTTTTTATCTTCCGACTCATGGGCCTGAGCTTCTTTCACCATATTGTCGATTTCCTCTTTGCTTAGACCACTCGAAGCCGTGATGGTGATATGTTGTTGTTTTTGAGTTGCCATGTCTTTTGCCGCCACGTTCAGAATGCCGTTGGCATCAATATCAAAACTGACTTCGACTTGAGGAACGCCTCTGGGCGCTGAAGGAATTCCATCCAAGGTAAATCGACCGAGCGTCTTATTGTCTTTGGACATTTCACGTTCGCCTTGAAGAATGTGAATTTCAACAGACGTTTGGCTGTCGGCCGCGGTTGAAAAGACTTGGCTCTTTTTTGTGGGAATTGTTGTGTTGCGTTCGATGAGTTTCGTCATGACTCCACCGAGAGTTTCAATGCCGACAGTCAACGGCGTGACATCCAAAAGAAGCATGTCCTTTACATCGCCTGCGAGAACACCGGCTTGAACCGCAGCACCTAGGGCTACGACTTCATCCGGGTTGACGCCTTTGTGAGGTTCGCGACCAAAAAACTTTTTCACTTCTTCCTGAACTTTGGGAATACGCGTGGATCCACCCACCAAAACGACTTCATCAATATCGGAGGGTTGAAGCTTTGCATCGGCCAATGCTTTCTTCACGGGATCCATTGTTTTCTTGAACAAGTCTTCACACAGAGCTTCCAGCTTGGCTCGGGTGAGTTTGATGTTCATGTGTTTGGGACCGCTTTGATCCGCGGTCAAAAAAGGCAGGTTGATTTCTGTTTCGAGAACACTCGACAGCTCGATCTTTGCCTTTTCGCCGGCTTCCTTGAGTCGTTGCAGAACCATCTTGTCTTTGGAAAGGTCAATGCCTTGATCTTTCTTAAATTCCGAAATGAGATAGTCGATAATTTTTTGATCAATGTTGTCACCACCCAGATGAGTGTCTCCATTGGTGGCAATGACTTCAACGACTTTATCACCCACTTCTAAGACGGAAATATCAAATGTACCGCCACCAAAATCATAAACGACAATGGTCTGATCTTTTTTCTTGTCCAACCCATAAGCCAAGGCTGAGGCTGTGGGCTCATTGACAATTCTTTTTACATCAAGGCCGGCAATTTTTCCGGCGTCTTTTGTGGCCTGTCGTTGGCTATCATTGAAATAAGCCGGAACCGTAATGACCGCTTCTGTGACAGCTTCTCCCAGATAAGCTTCGGCGGCTTTTTTGAGTTTGATCAAAATTTTTGCCGAGATTTCGGGAGGATTGTAGGCTTTGTCTGTATTCGGAATAAAAACCTGGGCGTCTCCATTAGAGGCACTGATGACTTTATAAGGAATCATCCTTTCTTCTTCCTTCACTTCAGCTTCTTTGCGTCCCATGAATCGTTTGATGGAATAAATGGTATTTTCAGGATTGGTGACAGATTGTCGTTTGGCAATTTGTCCGACCAACACGTCGCCATCTTTTGTAAAGGCAACGACGGAGGGAGTGAGGCGGGATCCTTCTTCATTGACGATCACCTTGGGCTCACTACCTTCCATGATGGCAACAACGGAGTTGGTGGTACCCAAGTCAATACCGATAATCTTACCTTTTTTTGTTGCCATAAAATTCTCCTTGAGATTTAAAGTGAAAGCTTCTTGCTTTCAATAAGGTAAGCATAAAAGGACCGGTGTCAAGATGTCGAAAAAAGATTTCTATGAAATTTTAGGTGTTTCCCAAAATGCTTCTGCCGAGGAGATTAAGAAGGCTTATCGGCAGGCAGCCCTCAAACATCATCCGGATCGCAATCCAGGAAATAGGGAAGCTGAAGAAAGCTTTAAGGAAGCGTCGGCAGCCTATGAGGTTCTTTCGGATCCTCAGAAGAGGCAAATTTACAACCAATACGGAGAAGCTGGATTGGGGAGCCAGAGAGGGTTTTCCGATGTGGAAGATATTTTTTCTTCTTTTGGCGACATTTTTGAGGATTTTTTTGGTTTTTCAACCTCTCGCAGAACCCGCACGCGCGCACGGCGGGGCAGCGATCTTTCCATGGAGCTGGAGCTTTCTTTTGAAGAAGCTTGTTTTGGAGTGGAGAAGACCATTGACGTCAATAAGACTGTTCGTTGTGCCCCATGTGATGGGGCCGGAATGAAGTCAGGAAGTTCTCGCAAGGTTTGTTCTTCTTGTCGAGGCACAGGTCAAGTGGGTCGGAGTCAGGGATTTTTTACGGTCATGACGACGTGTGGGCATTGTCGTGGTGAAGGGAGTCTCGTGACGGATCCCTGTGGAGAGTGCCGTGGAGAAGGTCGTGTGACTCGTCGCAAGAAGTTATCCGTCAAAATTCCATCCGGTGTGGATAATGGAAGTCGTCTCCTGATGGAAGGAGAGGGGGAGGCCGGAGTGGAAGGAGGTCCGGCGGGAGATTTTTATTTTTTTCTGCATGTGAGGCCGCATGATCAATTTGTACGAGACGGAGATCATATTTACTCTGAATATCCTATTTCTTTTATCACGGCGGCCTTAGGAGGCGATGTAGAAGTAACAACTCTCCATGGGCCAGCCAGCCTTCATGTGCCGGCGGGCATTCATTCAGGTGAGACTCTTGTCTTGGAAGGCTATGGAGTTTCCCCCATTAAATCGAAGAAAAAAGGCGATCATAAAGTGAAAGTCATTGTAAAAACTCCCAAAAACCTTTCTAAGAGACAGCAAGAACTTCTTCGTGAGTTTGCTGAAATCTCGGGAGAGAAGATGATGGATGCTCCCAAGAAGAAGAAAGGATTATTTTCTTAAATGTCTGCTCATCATAGGACAGGATTTTTCCAGGGGGCTGGTGGAACGAAACTGTTCTTTCAATCTTGGCAATCCACAAAAGATAAAAAAGAAATTCCGACAAAAGCTATTTTGATTTTTGTTCATGGCTTGGGAGAGCATTCGGGTCGCTATCAGTACCCGGTCGAGTTTTTTGTCAAAAAGGGCTATGTTCTTTATGCCATGGACTTAAGAGGACATGGGAAATCTGGGGGGGATAGAGGGTATGCCGATTCTTTTGAACAAATTTTGGAGGATCTGCAAAAATTTGTTGATAAGGTTCGGAGTGACACGGGCAAGCATCCCCTATTTGTTGAGGGGCACAGCTTCGGTGGGCAGATTGCACTCAATTTTGGTCTCCATACTAACGGAACTCTCAGGGGCATGGTGGTGTCTTCCCCCAATATTCGTTTGAAAATGCCTTTTCCATTTTGGAAAAGGGTTTTGGCTCCTCTCATTGCGCGGATTGCTCCAAAACTTTTTTTGGCGAATGAGCTGGACCCGAAATGGATTTCACACGACCCTCAAGTTGTAGAAAAGTATATAAACGATCCGCTTGTTCAAAGAAAAATTACCACACGACTTGCCGACCTGATCTTGGGAAATCAGCAGATGTTGCCGGAGGCAGCGCCCCAGTTTAAGTTGCCTTGCTTGATGATGCATGCAGGGGATGATTTGATTTGTTCTCCGGAAGGAACACGAGACTTCTTTGAGAATGTTTCTGCTCGCGATAAAACACTCAAAATTTATCCAGGTTTTTATCATGAGTTATTTAATGAAGTGGATCGTGAAAAAGTTTTCCGAGATATGGAGGCCTGGTTTGAAAAGAGGCTCTAAGATCGCCCTTTTTATTTTGATCGTGGTTTTGCTCAAGCCGCTGGATGTTTTGGCGTCAGGCTCCTATCGGCCTATTTTAAAAAAGTGGACGCGGCATCAGCGTATCTATGTTGTGGATAATTTTGAAGCGCGACTTTTGTGGCATGCCACGTATTTTTCAAAAGAGTTTCGCGACACGTATTTTCAAAGGCTGAATGATTTTATGCAGGGGCCTCCTGAAGAGGGTCTCAAAAGAAAGAAATTAAACGATGAAGACGCCCAGAAGTTTGATGTCTTTTTTGTGTCCATTTATTCGGGATCGAGTGCCTGGCCTGAAATCGGTGACAATAGCGCTCAATGGAAGTTTATTTTAGAAACCTCTCATGGAAAAAAGGTTTTCGAAAAGGTGTCTGAAAAAATTCGAGTGACAGAAGTCGAGAGGCATATGTTTCCTTATCTCGACCGCTGGTCTCAAGGTTTTTGGGTGAAGTTTCCCAAGACAATTTTGCCGGAAGAATCTTTTCGTTTGAAAATTTCCGGAATGCCTGTTCGTTCTGAATTAAAGTGGGATGGAGTTACAGAATAGTGTCTTTTTTAAATTCCTCTCGAGCGTTGGGATAATCCAAATTATAGTGAAGTCCCCGGCTTTCCTTTCTGAATAAGGCGCATTGAATAATGAGATCCGCAACGACGGCGATATTTCTTAATTCAAGCAGATCGCTCGAGATTCGAAAGTTCCAGTAGTATTGATTGATATCCTCTAGAAATAAATTGAGTCGATGGCGAGCTCGCAGCAGTCTTTTGTTGGAGCGAACAATACCGACGTAATTCCAGAGCGTCCTTCGAATCTCGTCCCAGTTTTGAGAGATGATGACGTTCTCGTCGCTATCCATGGCATTTCCTGCATCCCAACGGGGTAAGGGCGGAAGCTGTGGCTTGTCCTGTTTGATTTCTTTTTTGGCCGATTGGGCGGCTTGATGGGCAAAAACCAAAGCCTCCAAAAGTGAATTGGAAGCCAGGCGATTGGCTCCATGAAGCCCCGTGCAGGCCACCTCACCTGCGGCATAAAGACCTAAAAGAGATGTTTGCGCTTGACGGTTTGTCACCACGCCCCCGCAAAAATAATGAGCGGCAGGAACCACGGGAATAGGGCGCTCAGTCATATCCATTCCAAAATCCAGGCAACGTTTATAAATCGTGGGAAATTTTTCTTTGATAAAAGAAGCGGGTTGGTGGGTTAAATCCAAAAAAACACAATCATCCCCTGTTCGTTTGAGTTCTTGATCGATGGCACGGGCGACGATGTCCCGAGGGGCAAGATCCTTCATGGAATGATATTTTTGCATGAAAGCTTCACCGGAAGTGAGGCGAAGAATGCCGCCTTCACCGCGAAGAGCTTCGGAGATAAGAAAAGATTTTCCTCCAGAGGTGGACCCGCCTTTGGCGGGTGCTTCCCCAGGGTAATAGAGGCAGGTGGGATGAAATTGCACAAATTCGAGATTGGCCATTCGGGCTCCCGCTCGGTAAGCCATGGCCATACCATCACCGGTGGCGATGTCCGGGTTAGATGTGTAGAGATAAACCTTTCCGGCTCCGCCGGTGGCGAGCAGTGTAACTTTAGCGCCGAGGGTGATGACCTCACCGGTTTTTTGATTCAGCACGAAGGCTCCGAGACAGCGTTGCGAGGGAGAGTTTTTGGATATTTTTTGAGTGGTGATTAAATCAATGGCGAAGTGATGTTCCAGAATTTGAATATTGGCATGTTGGTGAGCAGCCTCCAGAAGAGCTCTTTCAATTTCGGCACCGGTGGCATCCTTTGAATGAAGAACACGCCGCTGGCTGTGGCCGCCTTCTTGAGTGAGGTCAAAGCCATTGTCTGCATTTTTTGTAAATTGAACGCCCCACTCAATGAGACGCTTGATTTCTTCAGGGCCCTGAGTGGCAACCCATCGAACAATCTCTTCATGGCAGAGCCCATAGCCGCAAGCGAGTGTGTCCTGAATATGGGATTCCACAGAATCCATTGTGGAAACAACCGCCGCGATGCCTCCCTGAGCATAGTTGGTGTTGGATTCGCTCTGATTTTTTTTTGTAATGATGGTGACAGAACCGAAGGGAGCGACCTCGAGGGCAAAAGACAAGCCAGCAATTCCTGATCCAATGACGAGAAAGTCTGTTTTCATCATCTGCTTGTAGTTTCATTTTTCTCAGGGATCAAGAAGTTCCGATGAATCTAAGGATGACAAAACAGATTCTCAGGGAATCCCTGACCGTTCGAAAGTGAGGCGAAGAATTGTCTTTAATATAAACAGTAGAAACCGGTACTTCTATCGTCTTGTAAAATTTTCTCATGGACAAGATAATGCAATCCATCTCGAATTCATAGCGCCCCGATTCAAGCTTCACGAGGTCGTGAAGAAGAGAAGTTGGCATCCCTCTCAATCCCGTTTGGGTATCAACAAGGTGAATATTCAGAAAACATTTTAGGACTAATCGGGTTAAAAGATTTCCGATGCGATTTTTCAAGGGAACAGCACCATCAAACTGGCGAGAACCTAAGATGAGGCATTTCGGGTTTTCCTGCAAGGCATTGGCGACTTTTAGAATGTCGGGGATTAGGTGCTGACCATCTGCATCCACAGTTACAAGACCTACAGAGTTTGGATGATGAAGGCAAAAGTGGTTGAATCCCGTCTTAAGAGCGGCACCCTTACCAAGGTTCACAGCGTGGGACAGCAATGTTATTTTCCCGCTATTTTGTAATTGAGAAAAAAGCTCTCCGAATTCTTCGGGGCTTCCGTCATCCACAACAATAATATTGAGGAAGTCATAACGAGACAATGCTTTAACAAGACGTACGATCTGAATATCGGGTTTGTAAGCAGGGATGAGAATACCAACATGTTTCATGCGCATCCAATTCCTAATCCGACGATAAAGTATATGAATTTTGACATCATCATAGCACTTGTCTAAAATCAAAAAAATTATGACGATCACTCACTCTCGCTTGCGCACACAGGTTTTTCTTGGGGCGTTGTGCATCCTCGCCGCCGGTTTCTGGGCCTATCACAACAGTTTTGGCGGGGCGTTTGTTTTCGATGATGTCGATAGAATCCTCAAAAATTCTCACATCCGCCATCTCTGGCCCATCTGGGACATACTCAGTACAACTTCTCGACCGCTCGTTGAACTTTCTCTTGCGATCAATTGCGCATTGGGCGGAACACAGGTTTTTGGCTATCATGTCGTCAACCTCCTAATCCATTTGAGTGCGGCCTTGGTTTTGTTTGGTATTGTGCGACGTACATTTCGTACTGAATCTCTGCGGGCTCGTTACGAAGAATCCGCAACTGGTTTAGCCTTGGCCATCGCATTGTTGTGGGTGGTTCATCCCCTTCAGACAGAGAGTGTGACCTATCTCATCCAACGAGCAGAATCGCTTATGGGTTTGTTCTATCTGTTGACACTCTACTGCTTTATCAGGGGAGTCACATCGGAAAGAAGGCGTGGTTGGTATGTTATGGCGGTCATAGCCTGTGCAGCCGGAATGTCGACCAAGCCCATCATGGTGACGGCTCCACTGCTTGTTCTCTTGTATGATCGTACATTTATTTCAGGAACATTCCTAAAAGCACTCTCTCAGAGAAAGAGACTATACCTGGGTATGACAATGACGTGGGGCTTGTTGGCAGCCTTGTTAGCTCTGACACCTCCGGATACTGGAGCCGGGTTCACAGTCAATCTGTCGCCTCTCATCTACATCTGTACTCAACCAAGTGTTCTGTTACATTACCTGAAGCTATCATTTTGGCCTGGTTCATTGTGTTTGGATTATGCATGGCCAGAAGCTAGAGAGCTGAAGCAGATCCTGATTCCGATGCTTGTCATCGGTCCTTTGGGTCTTCTCACACTCTGGGCATTACAAACCAAAAGATCCATTGGTTTTTTGGGCGCTTGGTTTTTCCTCATCTTGGCACCTACCTCCAGCTTCATTCCTATCAAGGACTTTATATTTGAACACCGCATGTATCTATCTTTGGCGGCCGTTATCGGACTGGTCGTTACGGGAAGTTACGAATTTCTACGCCTGATGATTCCCTCACAACAAAAAATGAGACAAGCCACGGCAATTGGGTTAGTCGCGATCTCGGTTGTACTTCTGAGTTTGATGACAATACACAGAAATGAGGATTATCGCAGTGAAGAAACTATTTGGCGTGATACGATATCCAAGAGTCCAAAAAATACGGGGGCCCAAATCAACCTGAGTCTTGCGTTAGATCAGCAAGGATATGTTGAAGAAGCAAAAACTCACTTGATTCAAGCCCTGCAACTAGATTCCAACTCCGCTCTTGCTCACGAAAACCTAGGCGCCTTGTTACTCAAGCAAGGATATCTTGAAGAGGCAAAAGATCATTTGATTCGAGTTCTTCAACTGGGTTCTGGTTCCGCTGAAGTCTACAACAACCTAGGTGTGGCATTATTCAAACAAGGACATCTTGAAGAGGCAAGGACCTACTTCACCCAAGCACTTAAACTAGATTCTAATCATGCCAGCGCCGACACCAACTTGGGTTTCTTATTTCTCAAGCAAGGTCATCTTGAAGAGGCAAGGGCCTACTTTATTCAAGCACTTCAACTGGAACCTAACTCCGCTGAGTCCCACAACGGCTTGGCTATCGTCGACCACCTAATGAAGACATCTCAATTAAATCCTTAGCGAAGGACTTCAACGTGGACAGCATAAGGCATCGGCCCTCATAGCAACTAAACCAGAATTTGTGTTTGCCACTCCACCTAGTTGGCAAGCCCATCTATCGGATGCGAGTGGATCAACAGGCAATACAGTACCACTAAATAAATGACCGATTGTCACTGTTGGAGGACCAACCGACGACGTCGACCTAGCATTACTTTCAAAACTACAACTTCCTGTGAGTGGAAACTCACCTGCGTTGCAAACCGACACAGCTGTAACATAAAATGTTCCATCAGTGTTGATCACACCGTTGTTGTTGACCGATACACTGGTAATAGAATAGTAGGGTAAGGATCTCTTCTTGAAATTCTTGACGGTCAAGTGTTAGCTTGCGTTTGTGTCTTTCATGGAGCATCGCAGGCGGTCACGAAAACCTCTTACAACTGATCAGATGTTGGGGATTGCCAATTATCTCACCTATGCGCGGATGGCCGTTGTTCCTGTTGTTGTGCTTGTGATGATGGGGATGAATGATCATGTTCCGTATCATTATTTGGTCAATCGGGTTTTGAGTTGGACGGCCATGGCTCTTTTTGCCGTGGCTCAGGCTTCTGATGCCGTGGATGGTTATTATGCACGCAAATACGGTGTGGTGAGTTCTTTTGGAAAGTTTATGGATCCCCTGGCAGATAAACTTTTGTCGATGTCTGTTTTTATTATGTTGGTGTCTCTTCAAAGGGTTTCGGCTTGGATGGTGGTTCTTTTGATGGCTCGTGAGGTGAGTGTGACGGCTCTGAGAGGAATCGCCGCTTCGGAAGATATTGAAATTGCCGCTTCGGATTGGGGAAAGAAAAAAACTTTTTTGCAATCTTTTGCCCTGGGAGCTTTGCTCATTCATTATCCTTTTTGGGGAATTCATCCCAGAGCAGTAGGAGTTGTTTTGTTGTGGGGGACTATTGTCATTTCAGTCGGGTCTGGGATCCATTATGTTTCCGGGTTTTTCAAAGAAGTTTTAAAAAACCAAAAAGAGTAAACAAACAAGGGAGGAGCTTATGGCCGTTGCGAGAGTCACAGAATTGATTTCTTCATCCAAGGAAGGTTGGGAGGATGCCGCCAGGCAGGCTTTGAGTCGTGCCACCAAAACCCTGAGGGGTATTACGGGGATTGAAATTATCAAGCAGAATGCAAAAGTCGAAAGTGGACGAATTGTGGAATACCGAGTTCATTGTCGGTTGACCTTTGTTCTCGAGAAGTAGAGGTTCATGGTTCGACTGGCTCACCATGTCCATTTTTTACCTAGAAGCAACAAAATCAGGGCTGTAAGCGCTCTTGAGATCTGCAATCAGATCGTCGGAGAAGTTGTGGACGACTGAGTTCATTCCAAAGTTGGGATTCATGATGTTTCCATCGGCATTGGTGTGAGCAAAACCAAGAAGATGACCGATCTCATGAAGAGCGGTGGTGGTAATGTCGTATTGACCTTTTTGATCGTGGCAGAGGGTTGCATGATTTTCACAAGAGAGTTCTCCGTAGGAATTGGGATCACCATGAAAAACAATATCCGCTTCAATGAGATGTGTTTTATTCATTTGGGAGGTATGGGTCACTCCTAAGAAACCGTTTTCATTTTTTTCTGTGTCCCAATAGACGACATTTTCTCCATCAAAGTCTTGATGCATCGAGTTGGAACGGCCTTTGTAGTTAAAAAGTTTTTTGCCGGCTTCTTCTTCCCAAGTGGCAAAACTTTTGAGGATGGGTTGCACAAACCGTTCCGGCACGGTTTGGCTGATATAGAAAGGAATCGGTGTTTCGTCCCAGTTTTTAACCAATAAAGAAGAACTGGCATCGGAAGAAATAACCTTGGCTGGATTCGTTTGAGGTTCTTGATCGGAGACTTCCACAGTTTGGCAGCCGCCACCTAAAAGTGAGGCGATGATGATTCCAATGAGTGTGAAATATTTCATCCTCTTTATAAGAATTGCAAAAATAAGACCAGAGGAGATGATTTGGAAATCATTGAAATTATAGAGTTTATTTTAATGCCTTGCTTGAGAATGGGGAGAGAACTCTCCGAAGATGTGTCTAATTTGCCCGTTCGATATATTCGTTGGTTGAGGTATCCACACGGATTTTGTCGCCCGTTTTGATAAACTGAGGAACCTTGATGCTGAGCCCGTTATCGAGTGTCGCCGGCTTTGCACTTCCCGAGGCCGTGGCTCCTTTTAAAGGTGGCTGGGTATCCGCGACGATTAAATCCATGGAAGAGGGGAGTTCAATTCCGAGAGCTTTTTCTTCATAAAATTCGACCGTCACTTTTGTATTTGGTTTTAAATAATGAACCGCATTTCCCAGATCGTCCTGGCTCATCTGAATTTGCTCATAATTTTGGCTATCCATGAAAATATAAAAAGTGCCTTCCTGGTACAAAAATTCCATTTCTTTTTCGTTCAAGGTTGCTTTTTCGACCGTGTCTTCAGAGCGGAAGCGATGTTCTTTTTTTACGCCGGTTTTGAGATTTCTTAACTCGGTTTGCATCTTTCCTCTTTTATTGCCCTGAGTAATGTGAAGAATATTGAGGACTCGATACAGTTCTCCTTCATGAACAATAATCATCCCGCTTCGAATTTGTGTTCCCTGAATCATAAATACTCCTTATATAGTTTTTTCCATGGGACGATTTATCTCGATTAGTTTTTTCGCACTTATTTTTTTAATGCTGATTATTTATTTTTCTTTGCCCTCCACCGGGTCCTTGAAATCAGTTAATCCGGGGAGGACGGCCCTTATGATTGAAAAAGGGGCGGATGTCCACCACCAATGGGTTTCTTTTGGAAAAATTTCTCCTCATCTCAAAAGAGCGGTTGTGATTGCCGAAGACGGTAGTTTTTATCAACATCAGGGAATTGATTGGCACGAATTTCAAGAGTCTTTGAAAAAGAATTTAAGGCACCGTCGGTTTTCCCGTGGGTTCTCGACCATTTCTATGCAACTGGCTCGAAACCTGTACCTCTCAAGAGAGAAAAAAATTGGCCGGAAAATTCTCGAAATTTTCATCGCTCTCAAAATGGAGAGAGACCTTTCCAAAGAGAGGATCTTAGAGCTCTATTTGAATCTAATTGAATGGGGCCCAGATATCTATGGTGCCGCGGAAGCTTCGAATTATTATTTCCAGAAACCGGCTGTTGGACTCTCTCCAGAAGAGTCTGTTTTTTTAACGGCGATTATTCCCAACCCTGTTCGTTTGGGAAAGTGGCCACCCAAACCTTATATAAGGAGACGCATGTCTCTGCTGTTGGCAAAAATGGGATACGTCCCAGCAGCTCCACTTGATGAACTTGAGACACCATCCGAAAAAATAGATGAGGAAGAAATTCAAGAAGAAGTGGAGGAAAATTAAGCGGGAGACGGGATTTGAACCCGCGACATCTTCCTTGGGAAGGAAGCACTCTACCCCTGAGCTACTCCCGCGTGTTTTCAGTATAACAATGCACACGCTCTTTCTCAAACGCAATCAAATAGACATTTCTTAATTACTCCTAACCCGGGATGACAAGCCTAT
>OBEQ010178665.1_pt1 | contig 15871 bp, 14 predicted proteins | sample 1670901 | NCBI WGS metagenome assembly OBEQ01 (sample SAMEA104232315, study PRJEB22302) | groundwater metagenome | biome: forest; feature: aquifer; material: groundwater | place: USA | collected 2011-08-07 | depth 5.4 m | reverse complement strand
TGCTTTGACATTTCCTATTTTTTGTGTTTGGCTACTTGCTTTAGTTACGGCGTCATCGGTTAAATTTAATCGTATGATGACAACAGTGAAGGTTTCTCTTTTAAAAATTATCGCGGCAGCCATTTTTCTGGCTTCAGGAATAGGGTTAGGTTACACTTTTTTAAAATCATGACTCAATCAAAGACAAAAATGAATATTGCGGTCGTCGGCGCCCAATGGGGTGATGAAGGAAAGGGGAAATTGATTGATATCCTTTCTAAGGACACGGATATTACCGCCCGTTATCAGGGCGGGAGCAACGCTGGTCACACGGTCGTTGTCGGTGATGAGGAATATGTTTTTCATCTTCTCCCCTCGGCAATCCTTCATCGAGGTAAAGTGTGCGTGATTGGCAATGGTGTTGTGGTTAATCCCGGCGCTCTTTTAGGAGAGATGGAAGGGTTAAATAAAAGAGGGATCCGCGTGTCGCCTGATCGTTTAAAAATTTCAGGATGCTCACATGTGGTCATGCCGTATCATGGAATTTTAGATGTGTTAAGAGAGGGAAAACGTAAAAATAAAATTGGAACAACAGGACGAGGCATTGGCCCATGTTACGCGGATAAAGTCGCTCGCTGCGGGATTCGGATGGTCGATCTTTTAAACCCCCGCATTTTGAAATCAAAATTAGAAGACAATCTCATTGAGAAGAATGAAATTTTTCGTAAAGTTTTCAATCAAAAAGGTTTTTCTTTCCCTAAAATTTATAAAGAATATTCTGATTACGGCAAACGGTTGGCTCCGTACATTTGTGATACGGCCGTTTATTTGAATCACGCGATTGAAAAGGGAAAATCTGTTCTTTTTGAAGGCGCTCAAGGGACATTCCTTGATATTGATTTTGGGACGTATCCTTTTGTGACATCATCGAACTCAATCGTTGGAGGACTTTCTTCAGGAACCGGAGTCCCGCCGACAAAAGTGGACAAAGTGATCGCCTGCGTCAAAGCTTATACGACGCGCGTGGGAGAGGGGCCTTTCCCAACGGAATTCTCAACGAAATTGATGAATGAAATCCGTAAAAAGGGCAATGAATTTGGATCCACAACGGGCCGGCCTCGTCGATGCGGGTGGTTTGACAGCCTTTTGGTCCGCTATGCCGCGATGATTAACGGCGTTTGTGAATTAGCCATTATGAAGCTGGATGTTTTGGACGATTCTTCGGTTATTAAGATCTGCGTGGGATACCGTTACAAAAATAAAATTTTTAAAGAATTTCCTATGGACTTTGAGGTGTTAAGTCAGGCTCGTCCGGTCTACATTGAAATGCCGGGATGGAATGAGCCTATTAGCAGCGTGCGTGATTTTGCCCAATTGCCTAAAAACGCGCGTAACTATATTCATCGTCTTGAAGATTTGGTCGGGGTTGGAGTCAAATATATCTCAATTGGGACTAAACGAGACCAGATTATTATTCGATAAAGCGTATATCCCATTGTCAATACAGAGGTTTGGTGATAAAGTCCTTGACTTTAAATAGGGGCTATGTTAAGTTTGTGATAATTTAATTTATTTAATTTTTAATATTGAAGGAGGGTTCCATGCAGAAGCGATTTTCAATTCTTAGTTCTTTGACTCTTATTGTCCTTTTCGTATTTTTAGCAAGCGGCTGTACTGTCATTTTTCAGAAAGGTCGACGAGGTGATGTCCAAAAAATTGCTGAATTAAAAGAAGAGTTGAGTGATCTTGAAAAGGCTAAACAAGAATTGGAAGAGCGCTTAAAGAAGGAAATTGCTGACAAAGAAGTCAGTGTCCAGATGCTTGAGAAAGGCCTTGTGATTACCTTTGTCGCTGAGGTGTTGTTTGATTCGGGTAAAGCGGATTTAAAACCCCAATCTTCAGAGGCGTTAGATAAAATTTCATCCGTTTTAAACACGACGGTCAAGGAGCTCAATGTTGGAATCGAAGGACATACGGATAATGAACCCATTAAATATTCGAGTTGGAAATCCAATTGGCATTTGTCATCCGCGCGGGCTTTAAGTGTTTTGGATTATTTGGAAAAGCAGGGCATTGCTTCTGATCGATTATCCGCCATTGGTTACGGCGAGTATCGACCCATCGCTTCTAATGATACTAAAGAAGGAAAACAAAAAAATCGACGCGTTGAAATTGTTGTTCTTCCTCCGGTTACCAAAGAAGGGCGCGGTCATTAAGTTTTTTCATGAAAAATACAATTTTTGTGGTTATTTTTTTAGTTGTGATGGCGAGTCTCATTTTCGCGTTTCGTTATAATAAAGCAGCCTCGAGCATGCAAGAGGAATTGCAGCGAGAGCGATATACGCGGATGACGGCGGAAGAGAATTTGGAAAGAGCTAAAGAGAAATTGAGTTCTTTACAAAGCCAATTGACAAAATATGAAAAGAAAAGTGGGACGTTGGAATTGCAGGTTGAGGAATTTACGGCATTAACCAATGATTTGCAAGATCGGTTAGACCAGGCGACGAAAAGAAAAGAGGCCCTGGAGGTCAAACTTCAAGAAGAGAACGTGACACCGACTGATCAGAGTGTCAAGACAGAAACGGTTCAAGGGCAAAATTGATACTTCGATAATAAAGGTTTCTCTGATGATATTTTAAGAGTGGTGTGATTATTTTTTGAGTTGAAGGATGATGGGGGATAGCAAATCCCCCATTTTATTTGAGAGAGATGTTCATCAAAGACAACAATATGCCACGACACGTGGCCATTATTATGGATGGCAATGGCCGGTGGGCCAGGAATCGTCACCTGGATCGGACTCAAGGCCATATGGAAGGGGTTAAACGCGTCGAAGAAATTGTGGCGGCCGCTCAGGACATGGGTATTGGTGTTTTGACCCTTTACACATTTTCTACCGAAAACTGGAATCGTCCTGAATCAGAAATTTCGATGCTGATGAATATGCTGGCCACCATTTTGGAAAGAAAAATGCGTAAATTGGAAAAAGATAACATCAAATTTCAATGCATGGGTCATCGGGATCGAATCCCGAAAGCTGTTTTGCATGTCATGGAAGAAGCGATGGAGCGGACAAAAAATAATACTGGTCTCATTGTCAATTTGGCTTTTAATTACGGATCTCGTTTGGAAATTCTCGATGCTGTTAAGAAAATATCCCAAGATGTTAAAGACGAAAAAATAAAAATTGACGAAATTTCTGAAGACATGATGGCCCAAGCGCTTTACACCAAAGGTCTTCCTGACCCCGACCTTTTGATTCGCACCTCCGGAGAGAAAAGGATTAGTAATTTTTTATTGTGGCAGTTATCCTATGCCGAGCTGTATTTTACGGATAAATATTGGCCTGATTTTGACAGGCAAGAATTTAAAAAAGCCATTGTTGATTATCAAAACCGTGAACGCCGTTACGGCGGGTTAAGAAACGTTTCCTAAGGGTTTTATGAATAAGAATCGATTAATCAGTTCTGTGATTATGATCGCCGTGACTACTGCCGCGGTCATTTATGAGTGGCTTTTTATCATAGCGCTTCTGGCTTTAACGATCGCGGGACTTTATGAATTTTTTTATTTGATCAAGAAAAAGGGAATTCCCATTTATAGTTATACGGGGATTATCATCGGCGCCTTGATTCCGATTTCCATCTTTTTTCATTTTGAGCCAACAAAAGGATGGGAACTTTTTTTTATCGTTTTAGTTTTGTTAATGATCTTTCTGATGCAATTTATGCGTAAGGAAAACACCAACGCGATTGTTGGCATCTCAACGACTCTTTTTGGCGTGCTTTACGTATCGTGGTTTTTTAGTTTTCTTATTAAAGTTCGTTATTTACTGCCGGACATGCAAGGTATTAAATTGCTTGCCTTTATTATCATCATCACAAAGTTGGGAGATATTGGAGCTTTACTCATTGGGAGCCGATGGGGCCGGCATCCGTTATTTCCGCGAGTGAGTCCGAAAAAAACAATCGAAGGGTGTTTGGGGAGTTTTGTTTTTAGTATTGGCGCGGCTATCATGTTTAAGTCTTTTCTTCCGCCGCAAATTCCTTTTGCTTTGTTTGACATTATTTTTATCGGAGCTTTTTTTGGCGGTTTAGGTCAATTGGGAGACATGTCGGAATCTTTGATCAAGCGTGATTGTAACGTGAAAGATTCAGGAAAGATGCTCGCTGGATTAGGGGGAACATTAGATATCATTGACAGCATGTTATTTTCTGCGCCGGCTTTTTATTTTTTTATGAGCGCGATTTTATCAACCGTCTAAGATGCAAAAAGTAAAAAGAATTGTTATTTTAGGATCCACGGGCACGATTGGGGTTAATACCTTAAAAGTTGTTGAACGTTTTCCTGATCGATTTAAAATCGTAGGCTTAACCGCTTATAATAATTTTAAGCTTTTAGAAAAGCAGATCGCTCAATTTTCACCCTCGTATGTTGCCGTAGGCCTTAAGAATATTGATTATTTGAAAAAAACGAGTCCCTCTCGAATAAAGATTTTAAGTGTTGAAGAGGATTTAAATGAGATTGTCACGCGGCCAGACGTGGATTTGGTTGTGATTGGTATGAAAGGCAGTGGCGCGCTGAAGCCTTTTTTGAGTGCTGTTCGGGCCGGAAAAACAGTGGCGCCGGCGAATAAAGAAGCTTTGGTTGTGGCCGGGCATATCATTATCGAGGAAGCCAAAAAACATGGGGCGACCATTATCCCCATTGATAGTGAACAAAGCGCTATTTTTCAATGTCTGGATGGCCGTAAACGTGAGGAGTTAAAAAAGGTTTTTTTGACCGCTTCGGGCGGCGTTCTTTTAAAAGTTCCTCAATCAAAATTTGATCGTTTATCCGTAAGTCAAATTTTAAAACATCCCCGCTGGAAAATGGGGAAGAAAATTACCGTTGATTCGGCGACATTGATGAACAAAGGGTTTGAAATCATTGAGGCGAAATGGTTATTTCAATTAGACCCTCAAGATATTGAGGTCGTCGTTCATCCTGAGGCGATTATTCATTCGATGGTTGAATTCCGGGATGGCTCCATTATCGCGCAATTAGGCGTGCCTGACATGCGGCTTCCGATCCAATACGCTTTGACGTACCCTGAACGTTGGGATGGGGGATTAAAGGAAATGAATTTTTTTAAAATTAAAGAGCTTCATTTTGAAAAACCAAATTTGGAGAAGTTCCCTTCCTTAGCGTTGGCCATGGAAGCGGCTCAAAAAGGGGGAACACTTCCCAGCGTTTTAAACGCGGCGGATGAAGAAGCTGTTGAGGCGTTTTTGTCAGGGAAAATAAACTTTTCTTCAATTTACGAAATTGTTGAAAAGGTTTTTAAAAAACATCGGAATATTTTAAATCCTGATCTTGAGGATATTTTTGCCACTGACGCGTGGGCGAGAGATGAAGCTTTGAAGTTAATTTAAGAAACTTAAGGAGACGGTGTGATCGAGACAAACCTTTGGACAAATATTCAGCCCATCTTTATTTTTTTAATTGTTTTAAGTGTGCTTATTCTTGTCCATGAATGGGGACACTTTATTACCGCGAAATTTTTAGGCGTTGAAGTTCAAGAATTCGCGTTAGGGTTTGGTCCGACGCTACTTTCAAAAAAGTTTCACGGGACCAATTACATGCTTAAGCTTTTTCCTTTGGGAGGATATGTCCGCATGTTAGGGGATGAGCGAGAGAAATGTACGGGCCGCCCTCAAGAGTTTTATTCAAAATCTCCGGGGGCCCGCGCTTTAATTGTCTTGAATGGCCCCATTGTGAATTTCCTTTTGGCTTATCTTAGTTTTGTTTTTGTGTTCATGTTAGGTTATCCGGATCTCTCGGCCAAAATAGGGAAATTGATCGACGCTTATCCTGCGCAAACAGCTCATCTTGAGGTCGGAGACAGAATTGTTCGGGTTAATGATAAAAAAATTGAAAGCTGGTCGGATATTCAAAAAAATGTTGTGTTTTCAAAAGGTAAAGAGCTCCACATTGTTTATTTAAGAAATGGGCAAGAGATGACAGCCACGATTGTCCCCAAGGTTGAACGGCGGAAAAATATTTTTGGACAGTATCAGGAGTTGAGTTTAATTGGAATTGTCCCGACAGAAGAATTTGTCGCTTTAAAATATAATTTTACAACCTCGATCGGCAAGGCCTTTGAGAAGCTTGTTGAAATTACGACCATGACTTTTAAGGCCATTTATTTTATGTTGACAGGATCGATGTCAGCGAAGGAAAATATGACAGGTCCGATTGGGATTTTTTATATTATTAAAGCGGCGGCTGAATTGGGTTTCGTGAATGTGTTGTATATTGTCGGAGTCATCAGTGCGAGTTTGGCTATTTTTAATTTGCTTCCTATTATTCCTTTAGACGGCGGACATCTTTTTTTGTTGGCCGTCGAGAAGATCCGTGGCAATATGCTATCACCCAAAATTGAGGAATATATCGCTCGTTTCGGATTTACTTTAATCATGATGCTGGCGTTATTTGTTTTTTACAGTGATTTCTCAAGATTTGGTTGGTTTGACAAAATTAAAGGGATATTACCCTTTTAACCCCGACAGCGTAATCAAATCTCAAAGAGATTTGATGAGTCGGGCCCTTCGGGCGAATTTCGTCCGAAGGACAAAATTCGGTTAGGAGGCTAGCGATGCTTGAAGACATTCGGGAACGTATTAATCGCTATCTGATTCACGAGACAGATTTTCTTCGTGTTAAAGATAAAATGAATGAAGATGAACTGCGCCGTTTCGTCGATAAGGCCATTCGAGAGCTCTGCGATGAGCACAACATTAAGCTTAGCCTAGAACAAATTACCACTTTAACGCGTGTCTTAGTCAGCGCTGTGACGAGTTTAGGCCCTTTAAGACCTTTAATGGAAGATAAAGATGTCACGGAAATTATGATCAACGGGGCTAAAAGAATTTATATTCAAAAATATGGCAAGATTGAATTAACAAATATCAGATTTGAGGAAAATCATCATCTTCTTCATACCATTCAGAAAATTCTTTCGGGTGCTGGAACAAATAAACGTGTCGATGAATCCTCGCCTTATGTCGATTTTTCTCTGCCGGATGGTTCGCGCGTGAATGTCATTATTCCGCCGTGTTCTCTGGTCGGCCCTGTGATTACGATCCGTAAATTTAAGGCTGATATCGCGACCGTTGATGATCTTTTAAATCTTAAAATGATTGATAAGAGAATCGCGACGTTATTGACGGCCGCTATGAAGGGTAAATTGAATGTTGTTTTTTGTGGGTCCACCGGAGCTGGAAAAACAACCATGCTTAACGTTTTTTCCCGCCATATTCCCGCCGAAGAACGCATCATCACGATCGAAGATACTCCCGAGTTACGTCTTTTACAGGAACACGTCGTTACACTTTGCACCAAGCCTTCCAACATTGAAGGCAAGGGAGAAATTACGATGCGGGAGTTGTTTGTCAACTCTTTGCGCATGCGTCCCGATCGCATTATTATTGGCGAAGTCCGCGGTCCTGAAATTTTAGATTTGATTCAATCGATCAGTAGCGGTCACAGCGGATCGTTGGCAATTGTCCACGCGGAAAGCGCTGAGGATTGTTTTAATCGCATGGTCACCATGATGCTCATGACGGGGATTCGGTTAAGCACGGAGGAAATCCGCAAACAAGTCGCCCGGGCGATTGATCTCGTTGTTCACATTGAATTGTTTATGGACGGCAAGCGCCGGGTCACGACGGTGACGGATCCCATTTATGATGAGGAAACAGGACGATTTATTTTTCATGATATTTTTAGATTCAATCAGACAGGACTGTCGGATAAAGGAGAAGTTTTGGGCGAGTGGATTTTAGACAAGAGAAAGCCTTCCTTTATGTATAAATTTGCCAAACGTATGATTAAGCTGCCGGAAGGATTTTATGAAGAATGAAGTGGTCTGAATATTTTATTCCAACGTTAAAAGAAACACCGTTAGGGACAGAGGCTCGAAGTCATCAATTGCTTTTACGCGCTGGATTAGTTCACATGCTGACGTCGGGAGTTTACTCTTATTTGCCGTTGGGTTTAAAGGTTTTAAAGAACATTGAAAATATTATTCGTGAAGAGATGGAAGCGGTGGGCGCCCGTGAGCTTTTGTTGCCGTCGCTTCATCCGATAGAATTGTGGAAGAAAACAGGCCGCGATCAAACGTTGAGTGAAGTGATGATTAAATTTAAAGACAAACGGGGCCGAGAAATGTGTTTGGGGCCGACTCACGAGGAAGTGATAACAGATTTGGTTCAAAATTTTGTTCAGTCCTATCGCCAGCTTCCCATTGTTTTGTACCAGATTCAAACGAAATTCCGTGATGAATTGCGAACACGTTTTGGGATTGTCCGGGCTTGCGAATTTATCATGAAAGACGCTTACAGTTTTGATCGTGACAAAGAAGGCCTACAGAAAAATTATGATTTGATGCACGAGGCTTATCAAAAAATTTTTAAACGATGCGGATTGGATGTTGTGATCATTAAAGCGGATTCCGGAGCGATGGGTGGAGATGTTTCCCATGAATTTATGGTGCCGGCGCCGATTGGTGAAGATGCGATTGTTTCCTGCAGTCAGTGTGATTTTAAAGGAGGAGTGACCGCTGATCAAGATGAGGGGGAAAAGTGTCCTCAGTGTAAAAAGGGTCAATTAAAGAAAGAGATCGCTATTGAACTTGGTCACATTTTTCAGCTTGGCACAAAATATAGTGACGCTCAAAAGGCGTTATTTTTGGATGATGATGGCAAACAGAAACCAATGATCATGGGCTGTTATGGCATTGGCGTTAGCCGCGTCATTGCCGCGATTATCGAAAAAAATAATGATGATCACGGAATCATTTGGCCAAAGGAAGTCAGTCCTTTTGATGTCGAGGTTCTAAGTCTTCGGCAAGGAACTGACGATCAAGAGGTCAACGCGCTGGCGAAACAATATTATCAGGAATTGAGAGATGAAGGACTCGAAGTCTTGTGGGATGATCGGGATGAAACGCCGGGGCGCAAATTTAATGACGCGGATCTGATTGGAATCCCAGTTCGCCTAACATTAGGAAAACGCGATTTAGCTAAAGGGAAAGTGGATATTAAAACGCGTTGGGATCAAAAATCCATTTTAGTTGATACGGCACAGGCTAAAGAACATCTATTAAAGTTTTTAAATTGACATGTTTGACGACTTAGAGCAGAACATTCAACAGACACTCACGCCTCTTTTAGAGGAAATTGGCAGTGAACTTGTGGAGCTTAAGGTTCGCCGGCAAGTCAAAACGCTTGTCGTCGATATCATCGCGGATCGGCCTCAAGGGGGAATCACCATCGAGGAATGTGTTTATTTAAATAAACACATTAACCAAAAAATTGAAGAAGAGAATTGGATTCAAGGAGATTATGTCGTTGAAGTGTCGTCTCCGGGAATTGATCGGCCTCTGAAAACGGTTAAGGATTTTTTAAGAGTCAAAGGTCGTCAGGTGCGTTTTCATCTTTTAGAACCTTTAGAAAATCGTCTTGAATATTCAGGAATCATCAAGGATGTCGAGGAGAATTTTGTCAGGATTGACTTTAAAACAAAGATGATTTCAATTCCTCTGGGAAAAATTCGAAAGGCAGTTCAAGTCGTTATTTAAACAGTTTAAAGTATTAGGAAGGAAAAAATTATGGATAGCAGTGAATTGTTAACAATTTTAGAACAACTTGAACGAGATAAAGGCATTGATAAAAAGGTCCTCATTGAAGCTGTTGAAGCGGCTGTCGCGTCGGCGGCTAAAAAGCTTTGGACCGTTGATAAAAAGTTGGATGTTAAAGTGACTCTTGACCCTAAATCAGGAAAGTTGACCGCCTACGCTGGGGATGAGGAGATTCGTTCCAGTGAATTCGGCCGTATCGCCGCGCAAACAGCCAAGCAGGTTGTGATTCAAAAAATCCGAGAAGCCGAAAAAGATGTTGTCTATACGGAATATCAAGGACGGATTGGGCAGATCATCAGCGGAGGCGTTTACCGCTTTGAACGAGGGAACATTATCGTCGATTTAGGCAAAACAGAAGCCTATTTGCCTTACAAAGAACAATCTCCCAAAGAAGAATTTCATCAAGGGGAACGGATTCGCGCTTATATTGTGGATGTTCGAAGAGAAGCCAAAGGTCCCCAAATTGTTTTGTCGCGCGCTCACCCCAATTTTATTAAAAGACTTTTTGAACTGGAGGTTCCCGAGATTTATGAGGGTATCGTTGAAATCAAAGCCATTTCACGTCACGTTGGAGAACGTACCAAGATTTCAGTTTATTCAAAGGATGAAAAGGTGGATTGCGTTGGGGCTTGCGTGGGGATGAGAGGGTCGCGTGTTAAAAATATTGTCTCAGAGTTGCAGGGTGAAAAAATTGATATCGTGCGTTACTCTTCTGATATCAAGGAATATATTCAAGCGGCTCTTTCTCCAGCAGAGATTTCTCAAATTCAATTAGATTTTGATAACAAGAAAGCAAATATTATTGTCGCTGATGACCAGTTGTCCTTAGCCATCGGCAAGCACGGACAAAACGTGCGTCTGGCGAGTCAATTGGTGGGTTGGCAGCTGGATCTTTTCTCATTGGAACAATGGGAAAAATTGCAGCAAGAATTGGCCGCTCAAAAAGCTGAAACAAAAAAAGAGGAGACCAAGAAAGCAGCTCCATCTAAGAAGAAAGCAAAAATTGAGAAGAAACTCAGCTTAAATGATATTAAAGGCCTTGGGGAAAAATTGATTAAGGAACTGGAAAGCGCCGGATTTACGAGTTTAGAAAAGATTATCTCGGCAAAGATCGAAGATTTGACAGAGATTAAAGGTCTGGGTAAAATCAAGGCGCAAAAAATTATTAAAGAAGCTAAATCGCTACTCGATTAACCCAAATTTTATGTGATACAAAATTTGGTTCAAAGGAATAAAAAATATGAAAGTTTCCGAAATTGCGGCAGAATTTAAAACGACGACAAAAGTTGTTTTAGACACATTAAAATCCCTAAAATTGAAGGCGAAAGACCAGAATCAAGAGCTTAATATCGCCGTCGTTTCGGTTTTAAGAAGTCACTTGAAGAAGGCCAAAGATCTTCCTTCAGCCAAGGATGCCTCTCCTAAATCATCGAAGAAAGAAGTTGAGACTAAAGAAAAAGAAGACAAATCCAAAAAAGTTAAAGAGCCATTAAAAGAACCGACAATCGTTAAGAAGCAGGAAAAGAAGGAAGAACAAAAGAAATTAGCGGCAGCCCCTCAAGTTGAAGTCAAGAAAAAGAAAGAATTGCCTCCGTCAACGCCTCCTAAAGTTTTACCTAAAATCAGTGACGCTCCTATGATCGCCCTGAAACCTTTATCTCGTCGAAGACGCAAGCAAACAGGAACACGGGGGAAGTCCGGCGAATTTTTGGAGGGCTCGGAAACAGTCCAACAGGAAGCCGTGGGTTCGGGGCAGCAGCCTGTCGGCGCTGTCAGCCAATCTTCAACCCCAACTCAGCCTTTAGCCGATCTTGAAGTGAAAGTGCCCATTAGCGTCAAAGATTTGAGTGCCAAAATGCAGCAAAAGCCCAGCATGGTTCTTAAACAGCTGATGAAGATGGGAATTTTGACGCACATTAATCAAAGTCTGGATGAAGAGTTGGTCCGTCGATTGGCCAAGGAATTTGGGTTTAATATTGTTAGCATCCGGACGCAGGAAGAACAATTGATCGAAATGCATGAGGAAGAAGATGTTGATCCCGCGTTGTTAAAAACTCGCGCTCCTGTCGTGACATTTATGGGTCACGTCGATCATGGAAAGACGTCATTGATTGACCGGATTCGAAAAACGAAATTAACAGACGCGGAACATGGAGGGATCACTCAGCACATCGGCGCTTACTCTGTCAATATCCCCAAAGGGCGCATTACGTTTTTAGACACTCCTGGTCACGAAGCTTTTACGGCGATGCGCCGGCGAGGAGTTCATATTACGGATTTGGTGGTGCTCGTTGTCGCGGCGGATGAAGGGATTATGCCTCAGACAGAAGAGGCCATTGACCACGCGAGAGCGGCGGGTGTTCCTATTGTGGTCGCTTTAAATAAAATTGATAAACGTGACGCGAATATCGATCGCGTGAAAAAACAATTGATGGAAAGAGATTTGAATCCTGAGGATTGGGGAGGAAAGACGGTTGTCATCGGCGTTTCAGCGACAACGGGAGAGGGGGTTGATAATCTTTTGGAACTCATTCTTCTCGAATCTGAAATGCTCGAACTCAAAGCCAATCCTGATAAAAAAGCTTCAGGGATTGTTGTTGAGGCCCACTTAAGTCATGGCAAGGGAGCTGTCAGTACTTTGATTGTGCAAAATGGAACGTTACGCGTGGGGGATCTCCTTGTCGCCGGGCCTTATTATGGACGAGTGAAAGCGATGTTTGATGACCGCTCGCGGTCGATTCAAGAAGCGGGCCCATCGATGCCCGTTGAAATTTTAGGTTTGCCGGAGGTTCCCGAGGCTGGAGAAAAATTTTATGTCGTTGATGATGAGAAATACGCCAAAGAGATTTCTTTTAAGAGGCAGGAACATTTAAGAAATTTGAGACTCTCGTCAGTTCAAAAGTTTACACTTGAAGATCTCTATGCTCAGGTTCAGCAAGGGGCTATCAAGGAATTGAATGTGGTCATGAAAGCGGATGTTCAGGGATCTTTAGAGGCTTTAAAAGATGCTTTGGGAAAAATCCCCAGCGATAAAGTCAAATTGAAATTTATTCACACCGGTGTCGGCGATGTCAATCTTTCTGATGTGCTTTTGGCCGCGACATCGAAAGCCATTATCATTGCGTTTCACGTTGGGATGGAAAGCCGTGTGAAAAATGAATTGGAACACCAGCCCGTTGATATTCGCCAATACCGGATTATTTACGATGCCGTTAACGACGTTCGGAATGCCTTGGAAGGACTTTTAGAGGCTAAGAGCAAGAAAGTTCCTACCGGGCGTATTGAAGTGCGAGAGGTGTTTAAATTAAGTCGGGGGATTGTGGCCGGATGCTATGTCCAAAAAGGGCATGTCCATCGCAAAGTGAATGTGGATGTCATCCGCAATGCCGACATCGTTTTTACCGGCAAACTTACGTCTCTCAAAAGATTTAAAGATGATGTTCGGGATGTGAATGAGGGGATGGAATGCGGGGTTGTCTTGGAAGGGTTTGATAAATTTGAACCCGGTGATATCATTGACGCGTATGAAATAGAAAAAATCGCTCAAAAATTATAAGCAGGAGTATGTCGAGGGATGAAAAAGGTTGTCTTTAGCGCCATGCGACCGACGGGGAAATTGCACTTAGGACATCTTGTGGGCGCGCTTCAAAATTGGCTCGAACTTCAGGAAAAATATCAGTGCTTTTTCGGAATTATGGATTGGCACGCTTTGATGGGGGAATATGAAGACAGTCAAAAAATTTCCTCTGATGTCATCGACATGGCCATTGATTGGATGGCGTGCGGGATTGATCCTAAGAAATCGATCCTTTTTATCCAGTCCCAAGTTCCAGAGCATCTCGAACTGCAAATGATTCTCTCCTGTATCACACCTTTAGGCTGGCTGGAGCGGAATCCCACCTACAAAGAACAATTGCGGGAAATGAAAAGCCGGGATTTACAGACGTATGGTTTCTTGGGATACCCCGTTCTTCAAGCTGCCGACATTCTCCTTTATAAAGCGAACGCGGTCCCGATTGGCGAAGATCAACTGCCCCACATTGAACTGACACGCGAAATCGCTCGACGATTTAATCATATTTTTAAAACGAATTTTTTTCCTGATTGTGAGGCGATTCTGACTAAAACGCCCCGGCTTCTAGGGATTGATGGCCGCAAGATGAGTAAAAGTTTTGATAACGCGATTAATCTTTCTGATTCCGTGGAAGAAATTCGAGCTAAAACTAAAAAGATGTTTACCGATCCTCGACGGATTAAGATGACGGATGTCGGGCATCCGAACGAATGCAATGTTTATAGTTATTACGAAGTTTTTGTTCCAGAACAGAAGAAGGCCGCTTACGAGTGGTGCAGCCAAGCCAAAAAAGGATGCACAGAATGTAAAACCATTGTGGGCGATGCCCTCATTGATTATCTGGCACCTATTCGCAAAAAACGGGAAGAACTCGTTTGTGATAGAAAACGTGTTGAGGCCATTTTAGAAGAAGGGCGGCAGCGCGCTAGCGAGGTTGCCAAAAAAACTATGGGGGAGATCAGAAAAATTGTTTTTAGTTAATCGAGGATAAAAATAATGAGTTATAAATTAAAGTTAGATATTTTTGAAGGACCGTTGGATCTTTTACTATATCTGATCAAGAAGAATGATCTTGATATCACCGACATCCCTATTCGGGACATTACTGAGCAGTATTTGCAGTATATCGAAATGATGAAACTGCTGGACTTGGATGTGATTGGCGACTTTTTGGTTATGGCGGCGACTTTGATGCAGATTAAATCAAAAATGCTTCTTCCTCCTGATCCCACGCAGCCGTCCGAAGCGGAGGACCCTCGTGATGAATTGGTCAAACGGCTTCAGGAATATCAAACCTTTAAGGAGATCGCGCAGGCGCTCAAAGATAAAGAGCTCCGCCAGCGTGATTTTTATCCTCGGCTTATTGATGAGGAAATTCTCAAACAGCGTCAAGACGAAGCCAAAGAAATTTATTTTGAAGCGACACTTTTTGATTTGATTACGGCGTTAACAGAGGCGCTTAAAAAACTTCCCGAAGAGACGCTGCATGAAATTATCAAAGAAGAATTTACTGTTGAGCAGAAGATTCACGATATTCTTCACACCCTTTTGAATCAATCCCGTATTATCATCAACCAAATTTTTACAAAATGCCGCAGTAAATTGGAAGTCATTGTGACTTTTCTCGCTGTTTTGGAGTTAATTCGTCTTAAAGAAATCCGTGTCCTTCAGAAAAATGTTTTTGGTGAAATCGAAGTTTCAAGAAATAAAGAAAATATTCTGCCTCCTTAAATGAACGAAACACGAAAAATTTTTTTCACTCAAGAAAGTGAAGAAGACCAAGTCTACAGCTTGTCCTTGCGCCCTGTCGGGATCAACGATTTTATCGGCCAAAAAGATGTCATCAATAATCTGCAGGTTTCCATTCAAGCCGCTAAAGAGCGAAAAGAACCTATCGAACATATTCTTTTTTCCGGCCCACCGGGCTTGGGAAAAACCTCTCTGGCCAATATCGTGGCCCACGAAATGGGAGCGCGGATCACGATTACATCAGGACCCGCGATTACCCGGGCTGGCGATTTGATCGGGATATTAACCAATTTGGAAGTCGGCGATGTGCTTTTTATCGACGAAATTCACCGGTTGTCGAAGGCGGTGGAAGAGTTTTTATATCCCGCGATGGAAAATTTCAAGATTGATTTTATCGTCGACAAAGGTCCTTACGCGAAGACAATCAATTTTAGTTTAAAACCTTTTACCTTAGTCGGCGCCACCACGCGAAGCGGATTATTGGCTTCACCTTTGAGAAATCGATTTGGGATTTTTCATCATCTGGATTTTTATGAGTTCGAAGAATTATCTCAAATTGTTTTAGGTTCCGCCGTTAAGTTAAATGTTAAAATTGCGCCTGAGGCCGCGATCGAGATCGCTCGTCGAGCAAGGGGGACGCCGCGGATTGCTAATCGCCTCTTAAGACGTGTGCGAGATTACGCTCAAGTTAAGACAAAGACAAATAGAATTGAACTCGATGTGGTCAAAGAGTCGATGAAACAGATGGGAATTGATGATGTCGGCCTTGATGAGGTGGATCGGCGTTTGATTCAAGTGATGTGTGATCATTATCAGGGCGGCCCCGTTGGGATAGAAACTTTGGCCGCGACATTAAATGAAGAAATCGATACGATTGTCGATGTGAT
>OBEQ012616105.1_pt1 | contig 15875 bp, 22 predicted proteins | sample 1670901 | NCBI WGS metagenome assembly OBEQ01 (sample SAMEA104232315, study PRJEB22302) | groundwater metagenome | biome: forest; feature: aquifer; material: groundwater | place: USA | collected 2011-08-07 | depth 5.4 m | reverse complement strand
TGAGAGAAAAGGAATAGATTTCAGTATCAGATGGATGAACAAGCAAAGAAAGGAAGAGCAATTTCTTCACTTGAAAGAGCAAAAGAATTCGTATTCGAAATGAAAAAACTATTGAGAGGTACATAAATAGTTATCCAACGTAGAAACTAAAATGAACACGTATAAACAAAAGTTTACACAACTGCAAATGAGTATGTTAAGACTTTTTTTGATTAAAGCAGGAGAATGGCTCAATCAAAGAACTATTGCTACACTTTTGCAGGTTTCACCCCCCGCGGTTGCAAAAGCGCTTCCTTTGCTTGAAAGAGAGGAGATGATTCTTGTAAAAAGAGATAAAAAAATGAATTTGAATCTTGTTTCTCTTAATAGAAATTTGCAGAGTGTTTTGCAGTATAAACGTTCTGAAAATCTTAAACTCTTGTATGAATTAGGACTTGTCTTATTTTTAGAAGATTCTTTTCCCGGTTCAACCATTATTCTTTTTGGAAGCTATGCTCGGGGAGAAGACACAACTAAATCAGATATGGATATTGCAGTTGTTGGTGCAAAGCAAAAAAAAATAGATCTCTCAAAATATGAAAAAATTTTTGAAAGAGAAATTCGTTTACAATTTTATACTTCTTTAAAAGAAATACATAAAGAACTACGTGAAAATATTTGCAATGGCATTGTTTTAGTAGGGAGTATAGAATTATGAAAGCAATCAGAGATTTTGAAGAGTACGTTTTTGAAGGTATAATTAAAAAACAAACTCCTGACCTTTCACGTGCAAAAGCACTTGTTAAAGACGCGGAAGATGCAAAGAGAGTGCTGTTTAAAATAATTGAGTAAAAATTACACATAGAAACTAAGATGAATACGTATAAACAAAAGTGTATACAATCACAAAATTCATTGTTAAGGAAAAGATTTAAATAGTATGTCTGAGTAATACCAATTTATGGCAAGCAAAAGCAAAGAGGAACATGTATTGAAACTTATTTTAGAGAATAGTCCTTTAAAAGAATGGCATTTTCAAGAGATGGTGAAGAAAACAGGTATGACCAAAGGAGTTGTAAATAAATGGCTTTCAAAGTATGTGAAAGAAGGATTATTACAGTATATTAAAGGAAAAGGTGTTTTTCCTTATTTTACCGTTGGTTCAAACAATTTTTTTTATTACTCGCTTAAACGCATTTATGCACTTGAAGAGCTTCATAAAAGTGGACTTATCTCAAAATTGTTATCATTAAAATATGCAAAGACAGTTATTTTGTTTGGAAGTATTATAAAAGGAGATTGGTATAAAGATTCAGATATAGATCTTTTTATCTTTGGAGACATTTCTGATTTTGACAAAAGTATTTATGAAAAAAAGTTGCATAAAATAATAGAATTACATCTTTTTAAAAATAAAAAAGAAATCAATGAAGTTAAAACAGGACTTATTAAAAATGTCATTAACGGATATCTTATTAAAGGAGATATACTCGATATCGCAGAGGTTGCATAATGAAACTTACTATAGATAATCTTGATAAATCCTATAAGATTTGTATGAGCTCAGGAAATATAAGAGAAAGGTTTGTTGATAAAGAACTGATTCAATCACTCAAAAAAGTTTCAGAACAAGGATTACTTTTCATAAACAAAGTCGCAAAAACTATTTCAAAAAATAGTACTGATTGGACATTTGTTTTTCGAGACTATTATGAATCATTACGAGTGCTTATTGAAGCGTATTTGTTATTTGATGGAATTGAAGCAAGTAGTCATCAGTGCAAGAATGCATACATTTGTTTTAAACATCCTAAATTAGAACTTGACTGGGAATTTTTAGAAACAATTCGTCTAAAAAGAAATGCAATAAACTATCGAGGGCATTTGGTAACACATGAAGAATGGCAATCATTTAAACTAAAGTTTGAACTCACTATACAATTACTTAAAAAAGAAATAGAAAAGAAATTACTAAAAAAATGAACAAAACAAAATTCAAACAAATAAGTATTATACTTTTCTTTATAGTCTTACTGTTAGGATTTGGAAAGGAAGGGTTTGCTGAGGGAGAGAAGTGTTGGAATTATAATCCTACTACTCGAATTTGGGAGAATCAAAAACTCACTTTGAATCAATGCATAGATACTTTTGATATTTTTTCAGTAGCACAACCAACCGATGTTCCAACATTAGTTTTTGGAAAAAATACATATACTTTTGATGGTAAAAAGACGTACACTTTTGATGGTGAACCGAAGGATATTACTATTTGGAAAAATCGAGATCAGACTTTGAGTGATGATTCGCAAGTGATATTGGATGGATTATATCATAGTGGACAGAAGGATAAAGATAATCTAAATAAAGTAACTGAAACCTATGATCCATTAACACAAGGTTCAGCTCACAAAATTCTTGCAGGAGAAGAAGATTCTTTAACTAACCCTGCGGCTGAATCAGCCAAAGTTGAGACACCTGAAAAAGAATCAAATAAAAAAGATACTGATATTCCTGAACTTTCAACACCGATTTGGATCAAGGGAGACTTAACAATAAACACTCTTGAGAAAAAGGATAATGAAAAAAGATCTGTCCTTTTAGGTGTTGACAAAGATCGGAATATTTATTGTACTGTTACACAAAATGAAAAAAAATCTTTCGAGAAATGTGGGTTTGTTGTTACTGATGGAGTTATTCTTGATCGAACGAAAGGTTTAGCAGGCAAATACGTGTATGGATGTGATCGTAGTGGTGAAAATTGTAAAACTGCAAGTCCCAATCAATTCTTTACAGGTCCAAGTGGAAAACATTATACTTTAGAAGACAGTAAAGTTGAAAGCAAGTGTGAAATTTTAGATGCAAAATTTCAAGCGCAAGAAGAACCATCAAGTGGATATTGCGGGGCAGCATATTTTTCACAGAGTCTTACTAATGCTCTTTCAGGTTTTGAACAATACACTGCATTTGACTGGGCGTATTCTGATTCTGATTCTGCAAAAAAATATCAGCAGTGGCTGCTTAATACAAATTGGGGTTGGGTAGTTGGTCTTGGTTCGCAAGAAGTTTTCACTTCAAAAGTTTGCGGATTAGATTCAAAATTTAAACATTCAAATGGTGTTGCACGAGATGATGCAACAGGTGCAGTTGGACTTTCTTATAATAGAGATGGATATATGAGTCCGCAGGCAGCATCTTCGAAGGTAGTTGAAGTTTCACAAAATGAAAAAGGTAATCCTACGCAAACAAATTGGTATGTTAATAAAATATCTTTTTCCGTGCAGGCAAGTAGTGTGAATTGTGAAGACAACATGGCCTTTAATGTTTTTTACGGAATAGATAAAGATGCTATCGCTTTTAGTGAGGAAGTAAGTTATAATGAAAATTGGGATAGATTAGTAGATGATTCTGCAAGAAAATATCCATTATATAAAGGTTCAAGTTCAGGAGCAAGAGTGGATAAAAACATTCCTCCCGGAGGAATTGATTCACATGCAGGACTTAGTCTTTTTGTTATGAAATCAAAGAATGATTATTCAGGAAAGTATATTTGTATTGAGGTAGAACAAAATAATAATTGTTTTGGAACAGAGACTCATCCTGCAATATGCAATCTTATTGTTAATGGAACAGAAACTCCTGATGATATTAATGCACTTTATTCTTGTCCTACAACTGGAGGGATGTGCACTCTTAAACCTGCAAACGGATTAAATCCTCTTCCTTCTTCACCAGCAGGAACGAGTGTTCAAGGAGATTCTGCAACACTTGCAGGAGGATGTATTGATTGTTAAGTCCCATGAGTCCCATGAATCATTTGAAAAAAATACTTATCGCTCTGCGTAAATCAATTCAGTTTAAAAACATTTTTTTGTTTCAAGTATTTTTTGATCTCTTTTTTTATGTTTTATTTATGGGAGTATTATTTTTGTTTGCAAAAATTTCAACTTCAGTAGATTTAACTGAATTTCTGAAATTTAATTCAGGAGTTATCTTACAACAAGGTGAAGAACTTATCGCGAAAATGCGTTTATATAAATACTTTTTTTTCTTTTCAGTGTTTTTTATTCCAATCTTTGCATTAGTTATTCGCAGTATTTCCCACGCATTTATCTATTCTAAAGTTGCACAAAAAAAACTTTCATGGAAGAAACATCTTTTATTTATCTGGTATAAAACAATCTGGACTTTTACTTATCTGTTTCTTTTAACTTTTGCTTTCTCAAGTAATAATGTGTGGTTTTTTTCAATATTTTTCTCTCTTTTCTTTTTCTATTTATCGCCGATAGTATATTTATCTTTTATAGAACATCAGAAAATAAAAAAGTCATTTGTAGAATCATTCAAAAAAGGATTCGGACATTTTTTCTATTTTATTCTCGCATATATTCCAATCATTCTTGTGATTTTACTATTCAATCGTTTCAGCGGGTTTCTATTAAAAAATTTTGCAGGAACAATTATTTTTTTTATTTTTCTCATCTGCATTTTTGCATGGGCGCGTCAATACATTCATGCAGTGTGGCATGAAGTGAAGTGAATAAGGATAAAATCCAGTCACTTTTCCACCAGTCCAAACTTATCTAAGTTTGATCAATGCGGAACATACAGCCTGAGGGCTTAGTTCCGGAAATTGTTTTGGACTGGTGGAATGCGTTCGGGAGTTAACTGCTCGCCTGGTAGGGCTTGAGAAGCGAAGAGCCCGAGCGAATCTGAGTATGCCATCGGTCTGGGACCGATGGTGGTTGCGAGCAGTTAACTAATTTTTTATCTTCTCTTCGCGCTCTTCCTTTTGAAGTTGAATGTTCTGAATTTATTAGATCAAAGATTTTTTTTAAACAGCATGACGTAGTGATCACTACAGCACTTATTTTTATTATTCTCTTGTTAATTCAATTTCATGAATTTTTCAGGTGAAGTTAAGCAAAAATTGAAAAGATATGGAGAGAAAACAATACTTATTACTCGTCATGCAAGGGAACAAGCAACTATTAGATCAATATCTTTTGAGGAAATAAAAGAAAATCTTTTAAAGCCTCATCATTTACTGTTTGCTGGAAAACAAGTTTCAAAAAATAGTAATGAAGAAAAGTATGATTGTTGTTTCGCATATGATGATACTTATGCACACAGATATGTAATTGTATTAACTCACTATTGTTTTGTTTGTACAGTTATGCGCATTACAGCAAATTGGAGAGAGGTAGTAAAGAAATATGAAAGAATGTAATTTTAGCTACGAAAAAATGTCTGACAATCTTTTTCTCTTTGAACCTCTTGGAAAATCAGTTCAAAGCATATCTATAGGTAATTTTATTTTAGATTATAATATGAGAGGTATTCTTGTAGGGATTGAAATTATAAATGCATCAAGTACTCTTGCAGAATGTGTAACTGATAAAGACACTTGTTTATGTTTTCTTTCTTCATTAAAAGAATGTTATTTTGAAATAAAAAAAACAGACAATTTTCTTATTCTAAAATTAGATTTGAAGAGTAAGATTGAGGAAATTCATCCTATATTGTATCTTTCTTTTGAAAATTTACCAATTACTTGTTAAAAAATTGGTTAGAATAAAAAACTACTTTTTTAGTTTTTTTTCTACAAATTCTTTAATTGAGAAACGTTTAAAAGGAAGAATGTCGAAGTCTTTATCTTCACTAATTATCTCTTGTTCATTTTCAAGAATCATTGTTGCTGCATGAAGTGCATCGCGAGGTTTAAGATTATATTTTTCGATAAGATGTGATGCTTCGAAAAGAACAAGACGATTAATATCAAGAACTTGCAGATTATTATTTTCTATAAACAGTTGACAAGCTTGTATTGCTGCACTTTTTCCCATATTTTTTTGTATTATCCAAAATACTTCGTCATATGTGAGTGCAGAAGTAATAAATTTTTTCGGATATTTTTCAATTGCTTCGATGAGGCGCATTGCTTGTTCTTGTGAGTTTAATTGACCAAGAATTGCTTCAATAAAAACGTTTGCATCAAGATAAGTCATACTTTTATTCCTGCTCGTTTTGTTCGTTCTTCTATTTGTTCTTCATAGGTGTTTTTTTTCTTTTTGATGTCTTTTGCTTTTTGAGCAAGCAATTTGTATATCTCTGTATAATTTTTTTTTTGTTTTTGCAGTAAAAGACCTTCAGCACTGTCTTTAAAAAGAATGTCTTCACCTGGAAGAATTCCATATTCCTGACGAAAAACGGAAGGAATAACAACCTGCCCTTTTGCGCCGACTTTCATTTCAATTGTTACCATTTTCATACCTTTATTCCTACATAAGTAGGACTTGTATTTATACTTTTGCTCTTCCTCTCTTAAAGCCTAAACCTTTAAATACATCCTTTTTCTCATTCTTAAAATGGACTTTCATCATATTGAAAAAAAGTGGCAGAAAAGGTGGATTGATGAAAAAATTTTTGAACCTGTTGTCGATCCTGCAAAACCAAAATTTTTTTGTACATTTCCTTATCCATATGTAAATGGTCTTCCACATGTTGGTCACTTATTTACGATTATGCGTGTTGAAGCATTTGCAAGATATAAACGTATGAGAGGATACAATGTTCTTTTTCCACAGGCATGGCACTGCACAGGTTCTCCCATTGTTGCTGCTGCAAAAAGAATTGAAGAAGGAGAAAGTAAGCAAATAAAAATTTTAAAAGATATGGGAATATCTGATTCTGAACTTCATGACTTTATCAACCCTGTTCATTGGATACAATATTTTCCTCCAAAATATAAAGAAGATTTGCAAGCAATGGGACTTTCTGTTGATTGGCGAAGAGAATTTATTACAACAAGTTTAAATCCGCATTATGATGCATTTATCAAGTGGCAGTTTCTTACACTCAAAAAGAAAAATTTAGTTATTAAAGGAAAGTTTCCCGTTGTTTGGTGTCCAAAGGATTGTGCGCCCGTAAGTGATCACTCGCGTATGGAAGGAGAAGGAGAAACACCTCAAGAGTGGATAATTATAAAATATCTTTGGAAAGAAAAAAATTGTATTATTCCTGCTCTTACACTTCGTCCTGAAACAATCTATGGTGTTACAAATTTGTGGATTCATCCACTTCTTGAGTATGTGCGTGCAGAGGTTAATTCTGAAGAATGGATCATTGCAAAAGAAATGGTGCAAAAACTTATTGATCAAGATTATTCTGTAAAAATTATTGATACAATAAAAGGAACTGAATTTGTCGGAGAATATGTTATTCATCCTGAAACAAAAACCGCAATTCCTTTACTTCCTGCACACTTTGTTTCTGCATCAATGGGCAGTGGCATTGTAATGAGTGTTCCAAGTGATTCTCCTGATGATTGGATGGCATTATCTGATTTAAAAAAAAATGAACATGAATGTAAGAAACATAATCTTTCAATTGAAATGGTGAAACGAATAGAACCAATTCCTGTAATAACATCCGCAGATTTGGGCGATTTTGCCGCTGTAAAAGTATGTCAAGATATGCAAATTCAAAATCAAAACGAAAGAGAAAAGTTAGAAATTGCAAAAAAACTCGTTTACAAAAAAGGATTTTATGAAGGCATTATGAATGCAAATTCAAAACAGTATGCAGGTCTTAAAGTTGAAATTGCAAAAGAAAAAATAAAAAAAGATCTTCTTGAAAAAGGATCAGGTCTTGCATTTTATGAACTTACAGGAAAAGTTGTATGCAGATGTTTAACACAAAGTGTTGTAAAAATTGTTGCAGATCAATGGTTTGTTGCGTATGGTGATCCTGCTTGGAAAGAAAAAACACATGCATGTCTTGCACAAGTAAAGATATATCCTGAAAAAGCAAGACAACAATTTGATTATGTTATTGATTGGCTTAGAGAATGGGCATGTACGAGAGAAGAAGGTTTAGGAACAAGACTTCCTTGGGATGAAAAATGGCTTATTGAATCTTTATCAGACAGTACTCTTTATATGGCGTATTATACAATCGCACACAAAATAAAAAAAATACCCGTACAAGAACTTACACCTGAGTTTTTTGATTATGTATTTCTTGGAGCAGGAATGAAACCATCTGCCACAGTTGACCCTGATGAACTTCGAAATGAATTTATTTATTGGTATCCTGTTGACTTTCGTAATTCGGGAAAAGATTTGATACAGAATCATCTCACCTTTTTTATGTTTAATCATGCAGCAATTTTTCCAGAAGACAAGTGGCCCAAAGGAATAGGAGTTAATGGATGGGTTACTGTCGACGGAAAAAAAATGTCAAAGTCACTTGGAAATGTAATTCCTGTAAGGTCTCTTGTGCAACATTATGGAGCAGATGCATCACGATTTACTATTCTTAATGGTGCTGAAGGAATGGAAGACCCTAATTGGGATAGTGAACTTGCAAAAACAATGGATCAAAGATTACTTTTTCTTGTTGATTTTTGTAAAGAAAATTATAATAAAGGAAGAACAGATTATCAGAGTATTGATTACTGGTTTAATTCAGAAATAAATCGTATTATCTTGAAAACAACAGAAGCAATGGAAGAAACAAACTTTCGAACAGCAATGCAGTTTGGATATTATGAAATGCAGAGAATTGTGAAAAGATATTTCAGACGAACAAATAATAATCCTCATAAAGAACTCATGCATTTTTTTATTGAAACACAAATTCTTCTTTTAGTTCCTTTTACACCACACGTGTGTGAAGAGATCTGGCATCTACTTGAGAAGAGAGGATTTATTTCAACACATGCTTGGCCTATTGCAAATGGATCTGCAATCGACCAAAAGAAAATAGCAGTTGAACAAATGATTGATCAAATTTTGGGAGATGTTGCAACGGTTAAAAAACTTGCACAAATTGAAAAACCAAAAGAGATACTCATAATTGTTCCAGAATTATGGAAGTATAACTTGTATGCATTCGTACAAGTTGCGCTCCTTGAAACAAGAGATCTTGGAAAAATTCTAAAAAAAGTTATGGAACAAGATTCTTTAAAGAGACATGGTCAAGATATTGCAAAAATGATTCCTAAAACAATTGATCATGTACAAGGTTTTATAGCAGTTGATGAACTTTCCGCACTTAAAGAAGCTAAAGATTATTTTGAAAAAGAATTTTCATGCAGCGTTCATATTCTTGAAGCAGAAAAAACAACAGAACCAAAAGCAAAACAAGCACTTCCTGGAAGAATGGCAATTGTTGTGAAGTGAACATCTTTTTAATAATTATGTGCTTATTTTTTTGTTTTTACTTCATTTTAAACGATATACATAATTGGCGTAGTCTTCACCACAACACATGTTTATATAATCTGAATTCTTCTTTTAAGATAAGTATTATAAATAAGTATGACTTTGTTATACTTTATGGTACAACTAAAATTAGGTGGAACTGTGGGCGAAAAAGGACAGGTGGTTATTCCAAAACATATTAGAGATATTTTAGGCATTATGCCAAGATCGAATGTACTTTTTTCAATAGAAGAGAACAAAATCATTATTGAGAGAAAAATACAGAGTGAAATCTTGACAGAATTTCTCACAGCAACTCCTAAACGAATAAAATTTTCTAAAAAAGTAGATTGGGATGAAGAATATAATGGGCAGTTCAAATGACCACATATATTGACGCGAATGTGTTTATTTATGCTGCAATAGGAGATGAAGCTGATCCTAAAACACACTATGCTAAAGAAATTCTTAAGAAAATAGTTGCAGGAAAAGAAATCGCATATACTTCCATTTTAACAGTAGATGAGATAGTTTGGGTATTTTTGAAAAGAACTAAGGACAGAAATTTTGCAATTACACAAGGAATTCGTTTGCATCAGCTCCCAATCACATTACTTCCTATGTCTATTTCTGTTTCTCTTTCGTCTTTACAGTTCATGAAGAAATATGCGCACTTAGGACCACGTGATGCGCTTCATCTTGCAACATCTGTAGAACAAGGCATACATCATTTTGTGTCTGATGATTCTGATTTTGATAACATTACTGAAATTAAAAAAATCAAGTTAGAATAGTATCTGTTAATTAAAAAAGATGTGCTTTTTTACAATGAATGAATTTATTATCTACACCTTTCGAACCTTCCCTCATAAAAAGGAATTAGAAAAATGTTTTGGAACTATTTTTGTTTTGCATAATTTAAAAAAAGATTTGATAACTCTAACTGAAAAGATAAAGAAAGAAAAGCCTGTATATATTCTTGGCATTGCAAAATCAATGGGGAAATATTCTGTTATAGAACATACTGCGGTAAATCAATTTAATAGGAAAGGCATTATTGATAAAAATGGAAAAAGAATTTTATCTCTTTCTATTCCTAAAGATATATGTGATGAATTTTCTCTTTCAAAAAAGATAACGACATCTTTTTGTAATTATTCTATGTATAAGGTTCAGAAATTTTTAGATGATAAACATTTGCCTATTCCTTTTTCTTTTGTGCATGTTTTGGAAAAGAATATTTCTTCTTTGCCCTTTTTGTTTATCGACTCACATGAAAAATAAAAATCACTTCTATACAGGAGTAAAATTAGAATAATTTATAAATACGAGCTTATTTTTTACGTAGATGAACCTCGAAGAATCATTCCAAATGGCAGTAAAAGATGAGTCTCATAGACAAACATTTCTCGATAAGGTTAGAGGAGAATTTGGATTACCTGAATATATAAGAAAAGTTGAGTACGTTCCAAAGCAAAGAGTCAGTAGAAGGGAAGGAGTTGAAACACTTATGTTAATGAATCCATCACCTCTTGCACGCTATTTTCATATGAAACAAAGAAAAGGTTCTGTCTTTGTTTTTCCTTCAGCGTTTGAAGAGGAGATATCCGGATATAAAAACAGTGATGACTTTCTTTCAACACTTGTTGATCATGAATATTTTCATGCAAAAGAATCATTTGAAAATCCTTCATTGATTCATTTGTCTCCTTTATCATGGTATGTGAAGAGACAAAAAACACTTAAAGAATATATGGCAGATATATCGTTATCTCTTCCAAATTTTTTCTTTATGAAAATTTTTTCTTTCTTTGATGTAAAAAAAGTATTTGAAAAGAGAACAGAACGATTGAAGAGTTTTGTTAATGATACTCATGCTTTTGTGGATGCGTATGAATTACGCGCGTACAGAAATGAATTAGAAAATTTTAAAAATAGAAATTGCTCGACAGAACACATGATAGATGTGGCGCTAAAAATAAGAAGGTTTTCAAAGGATATGTCCCCGATTATCATCTATAAATTTGATAAAGAAGGAAATATTATGAGTCAAGAAAAAATTGATATATAATTATATTGATATATAATTTTTTTATACTAATTTATCATTTTTAAAAACTTGTACTAAGCAAGAACAAGGAACTTTGTGAGTTACTCTTTTACAAGCTTGTCTTGCAGTTTCTAAGCCATTCTGGTTTACATTAACTTCAAATAATGGCTGACCTTTTCGTAATTGTGCTGCAATTCCAATAGATTTTCCAAATGAGTGCGCCATACCTGTACTAAGTCTGTCTGCACCTGCTCCACTTGCAAGGGGATTTTCTCGTAATACATGATGAGGATATACTCTCATTTTTAAGAAAAAGTCATTTTTTGCAAGATTTTTTTCAAGCCATCTATTGCTTGACTGTCTTGCTGATTCAAGTGCGTTCTGTCTAATCTGTAAATTCGTTTTTGGGACGACAATTACCTTATAATCAAATTTTTTAGCAGCATCACCTGATTGAAATCTTGAAATTTTTACAGCAGGAACAACTTTTACAAAAGCCTTCTTTGTATATTTGGACTTACGAGTATTAGGTCTTTCCATTGTTCGATAACAGACAAATTTTCGTAAGCGTGCCATAGTACTTGAAAAATTAAGAGGTAATATTTAAAGATTGCGACAAGAAACTTGTTAAAAAGCAAGCAGTTATTATCAAACAGCGAAATTTTGTTCTTATTAAGAAATACCTATTCTTTGTTGCCATATGCCTTCTTTTCCCCGATACATTTATAAATCCCTTTTTGATAACTGCATTCATAAAGTATATTTTACAATAAAGAGGTGGGTGAATGAAATTTTTTAGAAATAAAAAAGCAGCAATGGAACTATCCATTAATGCAATAGTTATTGTTGTTCTTGCATTTACATTACTTGGACTTGGACTTGTATTTATCCGAGGACAGTTTAAGAGTTTAGGTGGGACTACTGACACAATTAATGAACAAATCAAACAACAAGTTCTTGACGATCTTCGAACAGGAAATAAAAAACTAAGTTTTCCAACAAATGAACTTACTGTTGCAGCAGGAGATTCTACTGATTTTGCAATTGGAGTAAAGAATACTGATTCAGGATTATTAAGTTTTAAAGTTGCATTATCGCCTGTTTCTTCGGATGTATCATCTAATGCTCCTTTTGGAACTGCTTACTCAACAAAGTTTATAGATCCTATTTTAAAAAAAAATAATAATGGCATAACTGTTGCAACACCAACGCCTCCGATTTATTTATCTTCGAGCACAAATCAAGGTGGTTTCTTTTGGGATATAAATGCGCAAACAATTAGTTCGCCAGGAGATTCAAAAATAATTGGGATAAAATATTCAGCAGCTCCAAAAGGTAATTATATCTACAAGTTAACCATTCTTCGAGATGATGGAACTGAATACGATTCAAAATCGTTTTTTGTAAAAGTTTCCTAAGGGTGAAAAAATGACACTAAAAAAATATTTAACACGTGAAGAAGAGTTTGAGATACTTAAAATTGTATTAGATAAGTTTCTGTGGGGAGGACTTATTGTTCTCTTGTATGGGCTCTATAAATTAACGTCGGGTTCTCCACTTGGAGAATCGCTCTATATCATTGGAGCAGGAGCGGTTATCTTTTTGTTATTCATCATTCTTCTTGTACGAGAATATGAAGTAACAAAACATTAATCTTTTTATTTTTGTTTATTTTTTATTTTATTACTCTTTTTATTTTTTTTATTCCTGTCACATTTTTAGTATATTCGAAAAACGTATAAAATTGAGGAATTCAAGTAATGTTTCGACGAAATAAAAAAGGAATGGAACTTTCAATTAATTTTATAGTCATGCTCATTTTTGCAATTGTTATATTCTCTTTCGGAATTATTTTTGCAAGAAGTTTTTTTAGTCAAGCTCAGGACAGAGCAGGAGAAATTACTTCACAAACAAAAGATACGATAAGAAACCTTATCCTGCAGCAGAATAGTCAAGTTGCAATATATCCAGATACAATGACCATTCAGAGGGGAGAATCGGTTGTAGTTGGTGTGGGAATTGTAAATACAGGTGATGCTGCAAGTTTTAAAGTGATTGTAGATAAAAATGCAAATTGTAAACTGGTTGATAAAACCGGAACTGTGCAAAATTGTGGTAACGAAAATACCGGGGTTTATCCATTCTATGATACATCAACGGTATCTGTTGCTAAAAATGATGAAATCTATATTCCTATAAAATTTATGGTAAAGAAAGATAATTCCCCAAGTGGCAAATATATTTTTACAGTTAAAGTAAAACGTACAGAAGGAAGTATAACGACCGACTACGGTCTTGGTAATTATAAAGTATATGTGAATGTACCGTAAGAGAAAAAGTCATTTTTATGAAAAAGAACACTAAAAAGTGTAAAATTCAATATTCTTTTGTCTAAACTTATTTTGTTATTGACTATAATTCCTCTTTTCTTTGTAAAGGAAAAAGTTCATAATTTTTCGTATCAATATCAAGGTTCCATATACGCAGAAAGTCTTCGAATTCAGATGTATGTTGAATGGGAACAAGAACGACGCTATTTGATAATCTGTTAAGACCATTGATATGTTTTATTCCCCGTTCGAACATTACTTTTTTTGAAGCAGTAAGTTCTTTTAGTGTATATTTGTAGAGCTTCACAGGTTCAGTATGATATAATGAATGGATATAATTGTTCTTTTTTAAGGAGAAACCTTCTTTTATGAGTGTAAAAAAAATTGTTTTGAATATATCTTCGAAAAAGAGAAGTTGGATATCTGCATGAGGAATGATCTCTTTTATTTTTTTTTTAATTTCAAGATCTTCTTTTTTTAATAAAACGGCAATGTCTATATCTTGAGCATTATGTCTTCCTTTTGCATTTGATCCAAAAAGAATGATATCAATAATTGTATCATTTTTTAAGAATTTCTTTAATTTCTCGACATGTTTCATCATGCTTGATAATCCTCCTTATGGTATTACTTAATAAAATAAATGATTCTTCTGTTGAAGGCTTAGAATACGTATCTGTATATTTTGACCAAACAGAGTCTACATCTAAAAAAAGTGTTTTTTCTTTTATTTCTAGTATGCGAAATCTGTCAGTGTGATTCTTTGGAAGCTTTTGGTATTTTGTAAAAATAATGTAATCACAAAGTGCAAAAAGTGCTTTTGAGAGAAGAATGACTGCACTCTTTATTTTTTGAGCGTCTTTTAAGAGCAAAGCTGCAGAGTATTCTTCAAGAAAGGTATTTTGTAGCTCTTCTTTTTGGTTCATATAGAGAGAATCCTTTTCAGTTATATAAATTTTACTATTAACTAAATATTCATTTTTATTCTTTTTTGTTAAAAATAGAACTATATTTCAAAATTAATAGATAAGTTCAAAATTTGCTTATTTGTTAAAACTGAAACTATCTCATTAATTCTTCTAATTCTTTCATTTGATCTTTTGCAAGAACAACACCTGATGCAATGAGGACTCCAGAACAACCAAGCTGCAATGCAATTTCTACATCTCGTCTTTCATGAACGCCAGCACCACAGAGAATTTTTATTTGTTTTCCTTCTTTTGTTTTATGAACTGCTTTTATTGTTTTTGTGATAATTTCAGGTTCTGCAGTTGCGACAGATATTTTTCCTCCGATAAGTTCAGGAGGTTCGATTGCAATATAATCAGGACAGAGTGTTGCAATTTTTGCTGCTTCTTTGGGAGTATCTGCACAAGCAATAATGGTTAATTTTTCTTTTTTTGCAGCAATGATACATTCTTTGAGATATTTAAAACGAAGTTTATGTTCTGAGTGATTGAGAAGTGTTCCAACAGCACCTTTTTGTTTTACAACAGAAGGTAGAACAAAACCTGTATGTGTGCCGTACTCAAAGGGATCAATATGTTGTGCAAATGTTTGTATGTGTAGACTTTTTGCATACTGTAAATCGACTGCTTGCAAACAGAGAATTATTTCTTTTTTTGTTTTCTTGCTTATTGCCTCACATTTTTTTGCGAGAGAAAATGCAGAAATATCTGTTCCTTCTTTATATGTTTTAAAATTGATGACAAAAATTTCTTCATTCTTATTTTTCTTTTTACTCATCTCTTCACCCATTTTTTACTTTTCTCTTTTGTTGTCATTCTGTTACAAATCTATTTTCTTTTTTTATGAACGAAATATATTTTTTTGCTTTCTTATTTATTCTTCATCCACTTTTTTATCTTCTTTAAAACTTTAAAAATGTTTTGTTCTTTTCGAAGAAAGAGAACTGTCCAGAAAAGAATTGTTCCAGATATCGCACCTATAATGACAATTCTTGTAAAAATGTGAAAAAAGAAATCTTGTGAATAGAGTTGTATGAGTGTACTTGATGAATCAAGTAGCCAGTCCATATTGCTAAAAATGATTTGGTGAAAATAAAGAAAAAACGTTCCAAAAGAGATTAGTCCAAGTGCGAGCGCATAGAAAAATGTTTTTTCAATCATTGTTCCATAATAAAGACCATCGAGCATATCCATAATCCAGTTTTCTTCTGAAATCTTCAAGGTCACAATTGTAAAAATAAGAAGAAGACCGCTTGCATAAAAGAGACCAAAAAGTATTTGAATTATTTGTTTTACATCTTTCATGTGTCGTATTTCTTTTTCTGAAAATTTATCTGCATAAAGA
>OBEQ012198037.1_pt1 | contig 15875 bp, 14 predicted proteins | sample 1670901 | NCBI WGS metagenome assembly OBEQ01 (sample SAMEA104232315, study PRJEB22302) | groundwater metagenome | biome: forest; feature: aquifer; material: groundwater | place: USA | collected 2011-08-07 | depth 5.4 m | reverse complement strand
TTGCTTTTAGCCTGCATATCCCAGCAATTCTCGATGATATCCCGCTGCGGGCATCCGCGAACACACGAACAAAAGCAGTTGGAGTGTGAAATATGCAGGCTAGCGGCAGCCAGGGCCATTTCGCCTGCCGGGGGAGCCGGGGTGAAACGCTCTCCCACCAGCCGCCTCGGCGTTTGCCGCTCAAGCCAGCGACGGAAACTCACATGGCACCGGCTGCCGGCTGTGACGGCGGTAGGCGGTAAAGTCCGCACGGTCCACCGTCCAGATTTTGCAGTGGTTCGTCAGCTCGGTCATGCGCACAAGGCACGCATCCGCCAGGTCCATTTCCCGGTCGGCGTATTTATTGCACAACGCAAGCAGTCGGGCCAGCTCTGTGTTGAAATCGAAATCATTATCCAGCACGAGATCACCCCGGGCCAGCAGCGTAAGCACGCCGCGGGGTGAGCCGAGCACCCAGGCCGTTTCCAGCACCACAGCCTCGCAAGTGTGAAAGGGCGCCAGATTACGCAGGCTCTCCGCCGCCCACTTGTGATGCCGGTCGCGCGCATCCGCCGCCGCCACGAGCAGACCGGTATCAGCGATTCGCTTCATGCCGGGCAAGCAGCCGCCGCCGATCCATCTCCCGCACTCGCCGGTTGGTATAGGGACCGAGCCCCAGCGACACCGAGCCGAGAAAGTCCTCTGAGGCGAATTTAGTCCGTTTGCCTCCACCCTGGGCCACATCCCGTTCGATCAGGTCGCGCATATACTTGCCGCGAGCGACCCCCAGCTGGGCCGCGCGGGATTCCGCCTTGGCCAGAAGTTCGGGTTTGATCCTAAGCGTGAGCACCTGCGTCATACGTCGACGTATACAATCCACCCCTTGCCGAGAGTCAAGCCCCCGGCAATTCCCGACGATATCACCATCGCGTATTCAGGAAGGGGAAAACCCACCAGGATCGGGCTTCTGAATTCTTTCGGTTCGGGATTCTCGCTACTGGTTTTGCGGCTTGAGTTCGGCTCTTGAATTCTGACTCCTGCTCCTGACTCCTCCTGAGCCGTTACCCCGAATCTGCCTCAAATTTTTCTGTCGGAAACTTGTTTGTGCGGGGGGTAAACAGTGTCTGGCCGGAAACTTCCAGTTTTTCTGTAGCGACGCTCATGTTCTTTTGTTCCGAATCTTTCTGTCGGAAATTTGATTGTGGGAGTGGCTTTCCCCCGCGACAAGTCGGGGCGTGAAGCCTGCCTGAGCGGGTCACTATTCGTTTGATGTTTGAGTCGGGTATTTCATGCCGTGCTCGTCTTCTGCCCGCTGTCCAGGCGGTGGACAGGACAGTGAGGTTGAGCGGGAATTTATTGCCGAGCGCACGGGGTGGAAAATCCCCCCCGCTCTCCCAACGCAATAATCGCGGCGAAATAAAATTTTATAAGCCATGTAGCCAATAGCTTGCGCGCTAAAACCGATTCTGGGCCCGAAGCCTGCTATCCATCGGCACCATGTTACCCGACACCCTGCCGGCTGCGTCTGCTTCTGCCCCTGTGGCGATGTTGAGCCCGACGAATGCCGGAAGTGCACGAGGCGGCTTTTCGCCGGTCTGGGCGGGTCTCTCCATGTCGGTGAGCCGGATAGTGCACGCCACGCCGACGGAGAGGGCCAAATTGCCCGCCGCGCCCGCGCCCCAACTGAATTCGCCCAACAACCAAGCAACCAAGCTCCTTCGCCGTTCCTGATGAGCACCTCATCACAAAATCTGTTGGAGAACGCCAGCGTTCTCGTCACCGGTGGCACCGGGTCATTCGGCAAGGTTTTCGTGAAAACCCTGCTTGCGCGCTATCCCGACATCAAGCGCCTGGTGGTGTTTTCCCGCGATGAACTGAAGCAGTTCGAGATGGCGCAGCAGTTCCCCCTGAGCCGGCACAACTCCATCCGCTATTTCATCGGTGATGTGCGCGACGAAGCCCGCCTTCGCCGCGCCCTCGAGGGCATCGACATCGTCGTCCACGCGGCCGCACTCAAGCAGGTGCCCGCGGCGGAATACAACCCCTTCGAGTGCATCAAAACCAATGTGCTCGGCGCCCAGAATCTCATCGAGGCCTGTTTGGACAGCGGCGTGCGGCGCGTGGTCGCCCTTTCCAGCGACAAGGCCGCCGCCCCGATCAATCTTTATGGCGCGACCAAACTCTGCTCCGACAAGCTTTTTGTCGCCGCAAACAACATCAGGGGCTCCCGCGATCTACGCTTCAGTGTCGTCCGTTACGGCAATGTCATGGGCAGCCGCGGCTCGGTGATCCCCTTCTTTCTCGAGAAACGGAAGACCGGCGTGCTCCCGATCACCGACCCGACGATGACCCGCTTCAACATCAGCCTGCAGGAGGGGGTGGAGATGGTTCTCTGGAGCCTTCAGTATGCGTGGGGTGGCGAGATCCTCGTGCCGAAAATCCCTTCCTACCGGATCGTCGACGTCGCGCAGGCCATCGGCCCCGATTGCGAGCATCCGGTCATAGGCGTGCGTCCGGGGGAGAAGATTCACGAGGAGATGATCACCGCGAGCGACAGTTACCACACGGTCGACCTCGGCCAATACTACGCCATCCTCCCGAGCGGCGCCGACTACTCGCTGGAGAAATACTGCGCCCAGGCCGGCGTGGCTCGTGTCGCCCCTGGTTTTTGCTACAACAGCGGCACCAACGAGCATTTCCTCTCGGTCGCCGAGCTGCGCGAACTGATCATCACGCAGATCGAATCAGCGCAACTGCCGCCGGTTGATCCCGGGGTGAACAGCAACCATCCGCACTATCGCGAACTCAAGACCGTAGCCTGAGCACCGCTGATGCTCTCCTCATTCCCGGAGTGCCTCATGTTTTCCCCGTGATCCCCTATGGCCGCCAAAATATCTCGGAAGACGACATCGCCGCAGTTGCGGCGGTTCTGCATTCCGACTTCCTCACCCAAGGGCCGGTGGTCGAGGCGTTTGAGCGGCGCTTCGCCCAGCGGGTCGGCTCCCGCCACGCGGTAGCCGTCAGCAGCGCGACAGCCGCGCTGCATCTGGCGATGCGGGTCGCCGGCATTGGCGGGGGCGACCGCGTGGTCACGTCGCCAATCACTTTTCTCGCGTCGGCGAATGCCGCCGCCTACGTCGGCGCGACCCCCGATTTTGCCGACATCGATCCGATCAGCATCACGCTCGATCCGCGGTCGCTTGAAAGAAACTGGCGCGACGACACGCGCGCCGTGGTTGCGGTAGACTATGCCGGGCAGGCGTGCGACTTGCCGGAGATCGCACGCGTCGCGCGAGCCCGCGGGGCAATCGTGATCGAAGATGCCTGCCACGGCGCCGGGGGTTCCTTCCATTCCCCCGCGCACCCGGGCGGTCCGTGGCAGCTCGGCGGCAATCCCTGGGCGGATCTGGCGGTTTTCAGTTTTCATCCGGTCAAGACGATGACCACGGGCGAGGGCGGCATGCTGGTCACCGATCGCGCGGACTGGGCCGAACTTGCCCGCACGCTCCGTTCCCATGGCATCGTGCGCGATCCCGCCCGGTTTCAGGCCTCCGGCCTCTGCCCAGTGCTCGCGGAACAAGGCCCGTGGTTCCACGAGATGCAGGAGCTCGGCTACAACTACCGGTTGACCGACATCCAGTGTGCGCTGGGACTGTCGCAGTTGGACCGGCTCGACCGCTTCATCGCGCGCCGGCGGGAGATCGTTGCCCGCTACAACGAGGCTTTCGCGAATCTGCCGCCTTTGACGTGCCCGGGCCTTCGCCGGCCCGCGGATGCCGGCACGACGTCCTGGCATCTCTACACCGTGCAGCTGGACTTTGCCGCCATCGGCAAAAGCCGGACGCAAGTCATGCACCGGCTGCATGAGCTCGGCGTTGGCACCCAGGTGCTCTACATTCCCGTCTACCTGCAGCCTTGGTATCGCAGGACGTTTGGCTACGCCCCGGGCAAATGCCCCGTGGCCGAAAGATTCTACGCTCAGGCGCTCAGTCTGCCGCTGTATCCCGCCATGTCCGACGCCGACGTCGACGCGGTGGTGGCGGCGGTGAAGGAGGTCATCGCATGAAAATGCAGAAGGAAATCTTCCACGAAACGGAGGCCGATGCGTGGCTCGCGCGGAATCGCCCCGCCCTCGATGGCTTCGATCCGGGGAACGACGCGGTCATCCGCCAGCTCCGGCCTCATCTGCGCCCCGGCATGGCGGTGGCCGAAGTCGGTTGCGCGCTCGCCGGTCGCACCGCCGCGCTCGCGGCAATCACCGGTGGACCGGGTTTCGGCGTAGATCCCTCGGCCCAGGCGATGGCGGAAGCCGGCCGCCTGCATTCTCAACTCGCTTTCCAACAGGCGACCGCCGAGGCGCTGCCCTGGGCGGACCAGTCCGTCGATGTCCTCGTGTATGGGTTTTGCCTCTACCTCTGCGACCGCTGCGATCTGTTTCGCATCGCCGCCGAAGGCGACCGGGTCCTGAAAGACGGCGGCTTGCTGGCCGTTTACGATTTCGTTCCGCCCCAGCCCTGCCGCAATCCTTACACCCATCAGGCGGGGGTCTTCAGCTACAAGCTGGACCATGTCCGGCTCTGGGCTTGGAACCCCGGCTATGTGGAAATAGCCCGCGAACTCTTCGATCATCACGCCGGCGACGCGCCCGGCGAATCCACTTTCGCACCCGATGAACGCATCGCGGTGTCCGTGCTGAAAAAGCTGCCGGCCCACGCCTATCCCCTTAGTCCGCGCTATGACCACATGTGAACCACCACCCTCCGTTTTCGCCCGCATCGCGCTCGGGTCCGCGCAGCTTGGGCTGGACTATGGCATCGCGAACCAATCCGGACGGCCCAGCGAAGCGCAGGCGGGTGCGTTGGTGCGATCCGCCCTGGCTCGGGGTTGCAACTGGTTCGACACGGCCGCCGCCTATGGCGACAGTGAAGCCGTGCTCGGCCGGGTCTTCGCGGCACTCGGACTGCAGGACCGGGTCAACGTGGTCAGCAAGGGCAGCGCGCTCGCGAGCGACGGGCAGACGCTCACGTCGCGGGTCACGGCTTCGTTGCAGCGCCTGGGACTCGCCCGCCTCGCCGCGTGGCTCCTGCACGACGAGAACCAGTTGTCCGCCTGGGATGATGCAGCGGGCCGCGAGGCCGGGGCTTTGCGCGCCGAAAACCGCGTCGGATCATTCGGTATCTCAACCTATCAGCCGGAGAACGCCCTGAGCGCTGTCGAAGAACACGGGCTCACCTCGGTGCAGTTCCCCGCCAGCCCGCTGGACCGGCGCTTCCTGCGGAATCACGTCGCCCGCCGCCTGGCGAAGACCGGAGCCCGGCTCTACATCCGCAGCGTTTATCTGCAGGGTCTGTGTCTGATGGAGCCGGCACGGGTGCCCGGACACATTTTCCGCGGACGCGAAGCCGCGCAGGCCCTCACCGACTTCTGCGTCCGCCGGGGACTCGAACGCGATCATTTCTGCCTGCACTATGTGCTGCAGCGCACCGCGGCGACCAACGCCCGGCTGGTGCTCGGCGTGGAACGACCGGAGCAACTGGCCAGAAACGCCGCCTTGCTGTCCGCGCCCCCGGTTGATCCCGCCTCGCTGGACGAGTGGGATGCCCTCTGGCCCGACGATGTTGACGATCTCATACTTCCCTTTCGCTGGAACGTACACCGATGAATCCACCCGGCGCCAAAACCCTCGCCATCATCCAGGCCCGCATGGGCTCCACCCGCTTTCCCGGCAAGGTGCTCAAGGAACTGCCCGGTGGCTATACGCTGATCAGTTTTCTGCTCGCCCGGCTGGCGCAGAGCGCCGCCGTCGACAAAATCATCGTCGCCACCACCGACCGCAAAAGTGACGACCGCTTCGCCGCCCACGTCAAGCAGCTCGGCTATGACGTGTTCCGCGGCAGCGAAAGCGATGTGCTCGACCGTTACTACCAGGCCGCGCTCCCCCACGCGCCCGAGGTGGTCGTGCGGATCACGGGTGACTGTCCGCTGGTCGATCCGTTGCTGGTGACGCAAGTCATTACGGCGCTGCGCGAGCAGCACGCCGACTACGCTTCGAACCTGAGTCCGACCACTTTCCCAGACGGTCTCGACGTCGAGGCCTTCACCTTCAGCTCGCTCCAGCGCGCCTGGCGGGAGGCCGGCGCGCCGTACCAGCGGGAACACGTCACGCCCTTCTTGCGCGAACCGGGGATCTTCAAGACCGCCGGGGTGCACAACGACACCGACGAGTCAGCCGGACGCTGGACGGTCGATGATCCCGCCGACTACGAGGTCATCCGCGGAGTGGTGGCCCACTTCGCGGGCCGCACCGACTTTGGCTGGCGGGAAGTGCTCGCGCTCCAGCGGGAGCAGCCCGCGCTTTTCGCGGCGAACCGCGCCACGGTCCGCAACGCGGGTGCCCGCCTGAGCACCGGCCAGAAACTCTGGCAACGGGCGAAGCGAGTCATTCCCGGCGGCAACATGCTGCTCTCCAAACGGTGCGAGATGTTTCTCCCCGAAAAATGGCCGGCCTACTTTAGTCGCGCCAAGGATTGCCGGGTCTGGGACCTGGACGGACGCGAGCTGCTCGACCTGTGCATCATGGGCATTGGCACCAACACGCTTGGCTACGGACATCCGGAGGTGGACGAAGCCGTGAGCCAGGTGATCGCCCAGGGCAACATGGCCACGCTCAACTGCCCGGAGGAAGTGCTCCTGGCGGAGAAACTCGTGGCGATGCACCCCTGGGCCGGCATGGTCCGCCTGGCGCGCACCGGCGGCGAAGCCAACGCCATCGCCGTGCGCATTGCGCGCGCCGCTGCCGGCCGCGACGACGTCGCCTTCTGCGGTTATCACGGCTGGCACGACTGGTATCTCGCCGCCAATCTCGCCAGCGGCGGCAATCTCGCCGGCCATCTTTTGCCCGGGCTCGAGCCGCGTGGCGTGCCGCAGGAACTCGCCGACACCGTGCATCCGTTTGGCTACAATGATTTCGCGGCCCTCGAGGCGATCGTTAACCGGCATCCCGTGGGCGTCATCGTCATGGAGGTGGTCCGCAACTTCGGCCCGCAGGATGGCTTCCTCGAAAAGGTCCGCACGCTGGCGACCCGCAAGGGCATTGTGCTGATGTTCGACGAATGCACCTCCGGCTTCCGGCAAACCTTCGGTGGCCTGCACAAGCAGTTCGGGGTGGAGCCGGACGTTGCGATGTTCGGCAAGGCCCTGGGTAACGGCTACGCCCTCACCGCGGTGGTCGGCCGCCGCGAAGTTATGGAACATGCGCAGGATACTTTCATCAGCAGCACCTTCTGGACGGAAAGAATCGGGCCGGCCGCCGCGCTCAAAACTCTCGAAGTCATGGAGCGCATCCGCTCGTGGGAGACCATCACCGCCATCGGCGAAAATATCACCCGGCGCTGGCACGAACTCGCGCAGCGGCACGGGCTCACGCTCCAAACCGGCGGATTGCCCTCGCTCACCTGGTTCGCCTTTCCGGGGGCCAACGCGCTCGCCTACAAGACTCTCATCACGCAGGAAATGCTCAAGCAGGGCATCCTGGCCAGCAATGCCGTTTACACCTGCATCGCCCACACGCCCGCGGTGGTCGACCGTTACTTCGAGGCGCTCGCGCCCGTCTTCGGCCTGATCCGCCAATGCGAGGACGGCCGCGATGTCCTGGGTCTGCTCGAAGGCCCCGTCTGCCAGAGCGGTTTTAAGCGTCTGAACTGAATTTTCCCATGCCCGACATACTTCTCATCCGCGCAGACGCCTCGCCGCGTATCGGCACGGGTCATGTCATGCGCTGTCTGGCTCTCGCCCAGCAATGGCAGCGGCACGGCGGCCGCGTGGTCTTTGCGCAGGCGGAGACCACCCCGGCGCTGGCGCAGCGCCTGCAGGCGGAGGGCATGGAGACATCTCCCCTGGCCGTGGAGCGCGGCAGTCCGGATGATGCGATGCGGACAGTCGAATTCGCCCGCACGCTTGGAGCGCCGTGGGTCGTGGCCGACGGCTATGTTTTTGGAACGCCCTGGCAAAAACGGATCAAGGACGCCGGGTTGCGTCTGCTCGTGATCGACGACTACGGACATACCGAACATTACCATGCCGATTTGATTTTGAATCAAAATGCCTTGGCCGCGGAAGGACTCTACCAACACCGTGAGCCGGCCACGCGGTTGCTGCTCGGCCCGCGCTACGCCTTGCTTCGCCGGGAATTTCTGGCCTGCCGCGATATGGCGCGCGTCATCCCGCCGGTGGGGCGCAAGATTCTGGTGACTCTCGGTGGCGGTGACCCCGACAATGTAACCGGCACGGTAATCGAAGCCCTCGCCCAGCTACCGGACACCGAAGCAGTGGTCGTGGTCGGCGGCAGCAATCCGAATCTGGACGCGGTCAAGCAAGCCATCGCCCGGCAAGACCGGGCCATCCGGCTCGTCGTGGACGCGGCGAACATGCCGGAGCTGATGGCCTGGGCCGATGTCGCGGTTTCGGCGGCGGGTTCCACGGCCTGGGAACTGGCGTATATGGGACTGCCTTCCGGACTCATCGTAGTGGCTGACAATCAGGCCAGGATCGCTGAAGCACTTGCCCGCGAAAGAGTCAGTGTGAATTTGGGAGGCTTTCCGGAGATTACCACCGGGCGCATCGCGACAGCATTGCGCACCTTGTTGCAGGATGCCCTGAGCCGTCGCGACTTGAGTGGTCGTGCCCGTCAATTGATTGATGGACATGGCGCACGTCGCGTCACAGCAGCGCTCGATCCCCGGCTGAAATTGTCGATCGTGAGTGATGCCGATTCCTGGCTGAACGCTTTTCTTGGCGTACTGAAAACTGATTTTGAGAAAGCAGGTCATCACGTTCGCTGGATTCATGATCCAAAGGACATTGAAGAAGGTGACCTCGCCTTTTTTCTTTCGCTCAGCCGGATCGTCTGTGCGCCGACGCTGAATCGTAATTCCCACAATCTGGTCGTTCATGAAAGCGCGCTTCCCTGCGGACGCGGTTGGTCGCCACTCACATGGCAGATTCTCGAAGGGAAAAGCGAGGTTCCGGTTTCCCTGCTCGAAGCCGCTGAAAGCGTGGATAGCGGCCCCATTTATGCCCAAGACCTGCTCCGCTTCACCGGAGGTGAACTCGTGGACGAGTTGCGCATCGCCCAAGCGGGGGCGACGATTCGCCTCTGTCGGGACTTTGTCGGACGCTATCCTTATGTATGCTCTGAAGGCCGGGCGCAAACCGGCGAGGCCAGCTTCCATGCACGTCGCCGGCCCGAGGACAGCCGGCTGGATCCAGACAAGAGCCTGCGCGAGCAGTTCAATTTACTGAGGGTCGCCGATCCGGATCGCTATCCAGGGTTCTTCGAATTGGCCGGCCGCCGGTATGAAATCAGGCTTCGGGCCACGGATAAAATCAACCAAGCATGAGCACTTCAGATAAATTTCGCTTCACCCTGCTGCTGACTGGCGCGGGAGGAGTGGCCATTCCGGGCATTGTCGGACATTTGCGGGGAAAAGGCGTTCGCACGCTGACCGCAGACATGAATTCCGCCGCCCCCGGCCTGCTCCTCGGCGATCGCGGGTTTTGCATTCCCGCCGCAACGTCGCCGCATTTCGTAAGCGCCATGCAACGCATTTGCGACGAGGAAAAGGTCGATGTGATCGTGCCTTTGGTTGATGAGGAGCTACTGCCCCTGCAAGCGCTCGCCTCAAGCCAGCGGCATATACTCACGCCGCGCGCGGACTTCATCAGAATCTGTCTCGATAAATACCGGCTTTGCTGCGAGCTGGCCCAAAATGGCATTCCCTGCCCGCAGGCATTTCTGCCGGACGTCCCGGCCGAGGCACTGAAGTATCCCGTCATTTTGAAACCACGCACGGGACGAGGCAGCCGGGGTGTCGTTCGGGTGGATTCGGCCGCCGATTTGCGCAAAAAGCTGGCCGCGCTGGAGCGACCCCGGGAAGAAATGATGATCCAGGAGTTCGTCGACGGACCCGAGTTCACGGTTTCCGTGGTCGTGTGGCGGGACGGCACCGTTCAGGCCGTCGTCCCCAAGGAGGTCATGGTCAAAAAAGGGGTCACCCAAATGGCCGTGACCCGGAAACATGCCGGCATTGAACGGCTCTGCCACCGGCTGCAGGCGACATTTCGCGCCGATGGACCGTTTAATGTGCAACTACGCCTGCATCCGGTCACCGACGAACCCTTGCTGTTTGAAATCAACCCGCGCTATTCCACCACCGTGACGCATACGATGGCTGCTGGAATTGACGAACTTTACGGTCTTGCGCTACAGGCCGTGAGCGGACGAAATGCTCACGTTTTCACCTCCTGGAAAGAGAACCTGGTTCTCCGCCGTCGCTCGATGGACGAATTTTTGCCGGAGGCCGAATTTATCAACGAGCAACGCACCAAGATATGCCCTCTCCGATCATAGCCATCACCGGAGCTGGCGGCTTGATCGGCTCGAGTCTGGTGCGCCGCCTGCAAGAATCCGGCCAAACAGTGGTCCCGCTCTTCCGGGGATCGGCTCCGGTTATTGATGTACGGGGAGGATTTGCCGACCTTACGCGGGCGGATCACATGCGGGAATTGGTCGCCCAGGGATTTCGCGCGGACTTGATCGTTCATCTCGCGGGCCTGGTGGACATCATCTTCCAACCCGGCTCAAACCGCGGGGAAACCCTTTGTTTGCCGGGCCAGCTGAAGGTGGAGCCTCACTACTTGGCCAACGTCGTGGGCACGGCCAACGTCGTGGATCTCGCCCGGGCCTGTGGCGCGAGCCGGATTATTTTTGCCTCCTCCCAAACGGTCTACGGCTATGGCGAGCAGGGTAGGGCGGATGAGACCACGCCGCTCAGGCCGCTCGAACATTATGCGGCGAGCAAAGTGTGTGCGGAGCAGCTGCTCGCCATGGCTTCCCGCCAGGGTCTATCGGTTGTGATCGTGCGGTTTCCCGGGATTTATTCGCCCCTTCGCGCGAGCGGTGCCGTCCATGCGATGTGCCGCTCGGCAGTGCAGCACCGCGTCATTGAGGTTCACGCGGAATGCGCGATCCCGTTCGATGTGCTCGCACTCGAAGATGTCGTGACGGGCATCGTCAAGGCGCTCTCCTATGCCGGGGAATCCCTGGAGATATTCAACCTGTCTTCCGGCGAACCTTGCAGCCTTGAACTGCTCGCCGGGCGTATTGGTGCCCTGGTCCCGGGAACACGCATTGAAAAGCGCGGGGTCGCGCAGCCTCCGTTCCAAATGAGCGGAGCCCGGGCCGCCCGGCTGCTGCAGTGGCAGCCCGCCCCCGTCAACCTGCGGCTGGCAGAAATGCTGTCGTCACCGCCATGATCGCTGAACTCAACCAGGCAGCCCGACGGGTCGGTGCAGCGCTCGCGCAGTGGTGCGCGGAGCGCAAGTTTGCTGGCACCCGCCAAGGAACACAGTTCAAAGCCGAGGTGGACCAATGGGCCCACGAAATCTGGGTGAGAGAACTGCAGGTGCTCGCGCCGGGCACACGAATTGTCAGCGAGGAGGATCCGCAATCATTCACGGCCAACAGCAGCGGAGACTACTGGATCATTGATCCGCTGGATGGCACGGCAAGTTTCGTGGAGGGATTTCCCGGCTGGGTCACGCAAGCGGCATGGATGGAGAATCACGTGCCGGTGGCGGGCGTGGTCTGCGCCCCGCTCTCGAACGAGGTCTTCCAGGCGGAGGCAGGCCGGGGGGCTTTCCACAACGGCCGGCGCCTGAGGCTCGACCGCGCCGCCCCCGTGGCATCACTGGTGGACAACTACCGGGAGCCGCGCGGAATCGCGGCGGCTGCGATGCACCGGTTCGGCATTCCACGTTATCTGGAGTCGGGCAGCATTGGACTGAAAATCTGCCGAGTCGCGTCGGGGCAGGCGGACATTTTCGTGAAAGACGTCGGCGTGAAAAGCTGGGATGTGGCTCCGGGCGATCTGATCCTGGCCGAAGCCGGCGGAGTGCTGACCACGTTGGACGGCAATCCCGTCGACTATCGTTCCCGCCTCGGACATGCGGGACTGATTGCCAGCCGTTCGCCGGTCTTTGGCCGGGCGCTCGCCGATTGGGCCGGGGCCCGCCGGATGGCCGCGGAAACCGGCCCCGCCTTGTTGTTAGCTCCCGCCAACCTCGTCCCACCTTGCCCATGAATCCCATTAAAAAATTCAGCCCGGAAGACGCGGCCTATTTTGAGCGCCGCAACCGCTTCACTGAGAAATATTCCGACGCGGGATTCTCCTTCATCGCCGACAACTGGCCGATGATGGCCGGCACGGTGAATATTGCGCGGTCACTCGCCATCTACGATCTGGTCAAGCGGGTGAGCGATTTGCCGGGACACTTTTGCGAGCTGGGCTGCTGGAACGGCACGAACCTGATCTACCTGGCGAAGTTGGCGCAACTCACGAAGCCGCGCAGCTACACCGAGGTTTTCGGCTTCGATGCTTTTGCCGGCTTGCAGGTCTTTGATGAAAAAGACGGTGGCGCGGTCCAGGCCGGTCGCGGCAAATACAAGGGCAACCCGGAACTGCTGCGCGACGCGCTGAAATGGCACGGTCTAGAGGACACCGTTCGCGTCGTGGAAGGAAACATCGAGCAAAGTCTGCCGGCGTTCCTGGAGGAGCGAAAGGACGTTCGTTTCTCCTTTGTCTATCTCGACACGGATCTCTATCCCTCCATTCGCTGCGGAATTGAATTACTCTATCCGAAACTGCTCAAGGGCGGCATCATGGCGTTCGACGAATACAACCTCGAGGATTGGCCCGGGGAAACCTCGGCGGTGCACGACGTGCTGGGAGAAGACGTGGTCATTCATGCCGTGCCCATGACGCGACAGCCCACGGCCTATATCGTCAAATGAAGGCCTGCCGACTGAAAACCAGCCGGACTCATTCCCGCCCTCATCCAACCCACGGATTCCACCAGTGAGCAACACCATCAGAATCGGAAACAGGATCATCGGCCCCCAGCGGCCCGTCTACGTGATCGCGGAGATGTCCGCGAATCATAACCAGGATTACGACCGGGCGGTGGAGATCGTGAAAGCGGCGAAGGCCGCGGGAGCCGACGCGATCAAACTGCAGACCTATTCTGCGGATGCCCATACGATCGACAGCAGCAAGACCGAGTTCAAAATCTCGGGCGGCACCGCCTGGGACGGGAAAACGCTCTACGGACTGTATGGCGACGCCTGCATGCCCTGGGACTGGCAGCCCAAGCTCCAGACATTGGCGGCAGAGCTGGGGCTCGATCTCTTCTCGGCGCCGGTCGACGCGACCAGCCTTGAGTTCCTGGAGACGATGGCCGTGCCGGTGCATAAGATCGCGTCCTTCGAACTGGTGGACCTGCCGCTGATCCGCAAGGTCGCGCAGACCGGCAAGCCGGCGATCATGTCAACGGGCATGGCCTCGCTCTCCGAAATCGACGACGCGGTGCGGGCGTTCCGGCAGGCGGGTGGCACGCAACTGGCCTTGCTGAAGTGTACGAGCGCCTATCCATCGCCGCCGGCAGAAGTGAATTTGCGCACCATCCCGCATCTGGCCGAGGCGTTCGGGGTGCCGGTGGGGCTTTCCGATCATACGCTCGGCATCGCGGTGCCGGCCGCGGCCGTCGCCCTGGGCGCCTGCATCGTGGAGAAACACTTCACGCTGTCGCGCGCCGAGCCCGGCCCCGACAGTGCCTTTTCCCTGGAGCCGGACGAGTTCAAGGCAATGGTGGATGCGATTCGCGTGACCGAGCAGGCTCTTGGAAAGGTCAGTTACGAGATGACGGCAAAAGAACAAGCGAGCCGCGTTTTTCGCCGCTCCTTGTTCGTGGTGCAGAACGTGAAGGCGGGCGAGCCGTTCACCGAAAAAAACGTGCGTTCTATCCGCCCCGGTTACGGCCTGCCGCCCAAATACTGGGAGCAGGTGATCGGGCGCCGGGCGTCGCGCGACATCGAACGCGGCACGCCCCTCGAATGGAAATACCTTTCCGACCAGCAGCCATGAACACCCTCATCATTGCAGCTCATCCGGACGACGAAGTCCTCGGCTTGGGCGGTTCCATCGCCCGGTGGGTCCGGGAAGGGCATCAGGTTTCCGTCCTGTTCTTCACCGATGGGGTCGGGGCCCGGGGCAAGAAAGCTCCCGCCGTGAAAGCCCGCCGGCAGGCTGCCCGCACCGCCGCGAAGATTCTGGGCTTTTCAATCGCCGGCTTCGGCACGTTTCCCGACAACCAACTGGACACCATCCCCCTGCTCGACATTGCCCGGAGGATCGAACAGATCAAAAGGAAGCTACAGCCGGAACTGGTTTGCACGCATTTCTGGGGCGACTTGAATGTCGATCACCGCCGGGTGTTTGAAGCCGTCCTCACCGCATTTCGTCCCCAGCCGGGAGAAAAGTGCCGGGCGATCAGTTCATTCGAAGTCGCCAGCGCCACCGAGTGGGGGAGCCCGGCAGACGCCTTCCGTCCGACGCAATACATCGAAGTCTCCGCTGCGGATGTCGCAAAGGCCTCACGGGCGTATGCCGCCTACACCCACGAGGTGCGCGCCGATCCCCATGCGAGATCGCTCGAAGCATTCCGTGCGCGCCGGCTGCTCCGCGGCCGGGAAATTGGCGTGCCGTGGGCCGAAGGCCTGATGCTTTGCCGGCAGCTCAGTCCGTTGCAGCAAAAGAGATCACTCCTTTAAATCATGATCGCGTTGCCTGTGTTCAGAATTCAGCTTGAGACGACAATCGAGAACTCGCGTTAAACTTTCAATTACCATTCTATATATCAATGAAAACACATCTGTCTTTTCTGCTTATTTCCGCCGCTATGCTGTTCGCCCTCCCGCTGCATACCGCCCGCGCTACCGTGATCTCGAGTGCCAAGGTTGTCGGCACGACCTTGACCATCGAGGTTCAGGATCTGCCGGCTGGCTCTGTTTACGACGGGTTGGTGGACATTCGGTTTTATACCACGGTCCTGACGGTTCCCTACGACGCCAGTTCGCAGACGATCACCGCTACGCTGCCGGTGGCCCCCACTCCTGGAACTTACCTGCTCTCGATTTTCAAAAATTACAACCCGAACATTCCTGACAACAAGACGGTCGCGGATGCGGATGTGACCGTGGGCGCGGTAGGTCCGCAGGGAGTGCCGGGCCCTGTCGGATCGCAGGGGCCGAAGGGCGATACAGGCGCGCCCGGTGCGCCTGGGCCTCAAGGGGTCGCTGGTGTGCCGGGACCGCAAGGCCCTCCAGGCGATGCCGGCGCAAGCGGACCGCAAGGACCAATCGGTCTCACGGGGGCCCAGGGCGCAATCGGGCAGATGGGTCCGCAGGGTCCCGCCGGCCCTGCTGGTGCGCAGGGTGTGAAAGGCGATACTGGGGCTGCGGGTGCCGTAGGCCCGATGGGTCCGGCCGGCCCGCAAGGTGCGACAGGTGAGATTGGCCCACAGGGCCCGGCTGGTCCTCAGGGAGCTTCTGGAACGACACCTGATCTGTCCGCGCTTGAGGCGCGTATTGCAGCACTTGAGGTGATGGTGAACGGCGGCGGCCAGCCGCCCGTATCCGGGGAGCGCCTGTTTGTTTGCAATACAAATGCTGACAGCCTTTCGGTGATCTCGACGGGAAACTTTGCCACCCTTGTCACTGTGCCACTTGGGAATTGGCCGGAGCATGTGGCGGTCAATTCCACGGGTACCCGCGTGTATGTGACCAATCAATTTGGCCACAACGTTTCCGTTCTCGATGTGGCCACCTATGCGGTTTTGGCGACCATTCCGGTGGGTCAAAATCCAACTGGAGTGGCGATCAATCCGTCCGGAACTCACGTCTATGTCTCCAACTATGAGAGCAACACGGTGTCAGTGATCGATGCTGCGTCCAATACGGTGATAACGACCATCCCAGTGGGGCTGAAACCGCTTGGGATTTC
>OBEQ011404501.1_pt1 | contig 15878 bp, 15 predicted proteins | sample 1670901 | NCBI WGS metagenome assembly OBEQ01 (sample SAMEA104232315, study PRJEB22302) | groundwater metagenome | biome: forest; feature: aquifer; material: groundwater | place: USA | collected 2011-08-07 | depth 5.4 m | reverse complement strand
CTTTTGAAAAAATAGTTTTTTCATGCGAGGTTAATCTATACAAGCCACAACTAGAAATATACGAATTAGCGTTAAGTCAATTAAACGCCAAACCCAAAAATTGTGTGTTTATAGACGACATGGCGGAAAGCTTAGAAACGGCGGAGAAACTGGAAATAAACGGAATTCGGTTCAAGAACGAAGCGCAGCTCAAAAAAGAGTTGAAAAAGTATGGAGTAATTATTAGTTAAGTAACTTTGAATAAAATCACAACTTTAAAAGTACCTGGAGAATAAATCCTAAAATGACAATAACCAGCATCATCTTCGATTGGGGCGGAGTGCTTACAATTGGCAAACATTCTCATTCAATTGAAAAACTACTGAAAACGCAATACAATGTGGGTGTGAGCTATGCCGAGCTTTGTAAATCACTTGACAAAATGGACTGCGGTGCGTTATCAATAGCCGAATTTACAAAAATTATCAATGAAAAATTCAACTGTGAAATATCCGCAAAAGAAATGGCTAGGTTATTTTGCGATGCAATTAAGCCAAACAAAGGAATAATTCACCTTGCGCGTAAACTAAGCGGCAAATACGAAATGATAATGTTGTCAAACAACAACATTTCAACCGTGGCAGCACTGCGTAAAAACCAAAGTAAAATGCTGGCAATTTTTGACAAGGTTTACTTTTCTTGTGATTTAAAAACACGTAAACCGCACAAAAAAATTTACAAAATAATGCTAAAACGCTCACACTTAACCCCCGAAAATTGCATCTTTATAGATGACGTGAAACCAAACGTAGAAACTGCAAAGAAACTCGGAATAAATACAATTCAATTCAAAAGCGAAGACAAGTTAAAGCGAGATTTAAAAAAGCTAGGCGTGGTTGTAAATTAAGAGAAACTTTCGAGGGTGGTTTTGGAAAATGGTAGGATATATAGCGATTTTTGTAGCTGCAATTGCCTCAATGGTAATTGGCTTTTTGTGGTACGGTCCGCTTTTTGGAAAAATATGGATGGACTTAAGCGGCTTCAAGAAAGAAAACATGGACAAGATGAAATCCAGCGCACAAACCGGATACATTGTGCAATACGTAGCTTCGCTAGTAACCGCTGGAGTAATAGGGATGTTAATTACAGCAACTGGAGCTACAACTTTAGTTGCAGCGTTAATGGTTGGGTTCTGGGGATGGATCGGCTTCATCGCAACAACAACGCTTGGCGGAGTGCTGTGGGAAGGCAAGCCAGTAAAACTATACTTGCTTAACAACGCTTATCACTTACTAACCGCATTTGTAATGGCAGCGATTCTAGTGTCGTTCCCATAAAGTAAGCATACTGATAAAAGAAACAAAAAACCAAATGGTGATTTTAAAATGAAAAAAGCAACTACAAAGAAAAGCGGCAAAATGAAAGGCGACTGCTCGTGTGGCTCAGGTAAAGAAAGCGAAACTTGCTGCATGAATTCCAAAACAGAATGCTGCGGAACCTGCTAAAAAAGCTTCCGCTTTATTTTTTTTAATTCTTTTTTAACTTTATTTTTTTCTAGTTTTTCTTTCTCCTCTTTTTGCTTTACTCTCAGCTTTTAAAAACTCCGGTTGTAAAACTATTTAATGGCAATTTTAGAAGCGACTAACTTGAAAAAAAGCTTCGGCGACTTTGAAGCGGTAAAGGGAATTACGCTGGCGGTTGAAAAAGGCGAAGTGTTCGGCGTACTGGGACCCAACGGCGCAGGCAAGTCAACAACTATCAACATGCTTGCAACCCTCCTATTACCAACAAGCGGAATAGCTGTAATTGACGGTTTAGACGTTGTGAAAAATGCTACGCAAGTTAGGGAAAAAATTGGACTGTGTACTGCGTCGTCGCGTTTCATCTGGGAACTAAACGCTTACGAAATTTTGAACTACTACGGGATGCTTTACGGTTTGGATAGCGGCAGGCGTAAGCGTAGAGTTGAGGATTTAATTGAGTTTTTTGGCATTGGGGAATTTAAAGATAAGGAGTTTGGCCAGCTGTCAACTGGAATGCGGCAAAAAATCGCGTTGGCAAAGTCGCTTGTGAATGACCCGGTTGTTTGGTTTTTAGACGAGCCGACAAATGGCTTAGACATTGAAATCTCAAAGGAAATACGGGACAAAGTGGGGCGGATAGTTAAGGAAAAGCAAACCACCGTGATACTTACCTCGCATTATTTATCCGAAGTTGAAGAGATGTGCAACCGCATTGCGCTTATCAATGAAGGTAAGGTAATTGCCATTGGCGGAATAAGCGAAATTAAGCAGAGTTTGAACTTTTTTGACACGATTACTTTCAACGTTGAAAAACAAGCGGACGTCAGTTTCCTTGAAAAGATAAACGGTGTGGAACTATTCCGCCAAACTGGCAAAGCGGTAACAATTCGCGCAAAGACACCGCAACATGTGCTTGCGGAAATGCTTGACCAGCTTGAAAAACGCGGCGAAAAAATCCACGGATTGGAAGTAAAGCGACCGAGCTTGGAAGAAGTGTTTCTCAAATTGGTTAAAACTGCAAGGAAAGACAAGAAGAAATGAAAAAAAGTGACTTAAAATGATCAATGAGGACATTGCAAAAATAAAGGGGCATTTTTACAAGCACTTCGTACGCCTACCGCGCAGTTCAGCCGAGTGGGAGTTCATAATTGTCTATCCACTTGTGCACATCTTTTCAATTGGCCTACTGCTGACGTTCTTGAAGGGTTTAGGCACAAGCTCAACTGCAAGCGCATACATGCTAGTCGGTGCGTTCGCATGGAATTTTTATGTGCTATGCCAACGCGGCATAACCTACGGAGTATTGAAAGAGATTTGGAGCGAAAGCGCCAAACAAATGATGATAACCCCATCAACTTCACGCCACTTCATAATTGGAAACGGACTCTACGGCGTATTAACCGCACTTATGTCCCTCGTACTCATGCATTTAGTTGCACTAACCTTCTTTTCGTTCAACATCTTCGAAGCTGGCTTGCCGCTGCTAGTAGGGCTGCTTGGAATAATTTTCTACAGCATTGCTGAAGGGCTAGTTGTCAATTCCATCATCATACTGAAAGGGCCAGAATACATGCACATAACCTGGATCATAACTGGAATCGTAATGGTGCTCTCAGCAGTGTACTACCCCCTAGAATTATTGCCACCGCAAGTGCAAGTGGTTTCAAACCTATTACCAACAACACATGCAATCCAAGCAATCAGAAGCGGACTACTCACCAACAGCGGAATGGAAAACGGGTTAATCTCAGTTGGACTCGGACTAATTTACCTAATCCTTGGGACGCTGGTGTTCCGCTGGGCAATTGACAAAAGCAGGAAAAACGGTACAATCCTAAGGCTATAAATGGTATTAACGTGTAATTTACGTATTCATATGTTTAAACACTTAGTTGAAAAATACCTCCTGTCGCTCAAGTGGCAGATTTTCACCCTAGCGCTGCTCTTCCTTATCTTTGGCGTATATTCCGCTCAATTCCACGCATTTGCAGCTGACGAATACACTTACATGAACAGCGCACGTGCGTTTACAACTGGAGATTACAACAAATTAAGCCCAAACGACTTAGGCCGCTTTCCAGGCTTTCCATTTATCCTAAGCTTAGGTTACCGCATCTTAGGCGACAGTGAAATAACCGGGCGAATGCTAAACGCGCTACTTTTATTCGCAATTGCAATTACAACGCTGTTCCTAGTTTACTCGAGTGAAAAAGATAAAAAATTAGCATTAGCCGCAGCTGCGCTTGTTGCCACTAACCCATTAATGCTATTCCTTGGAAGCAGGACGCTAAGCGAACCGCTGTTCATATTTATTTTACTTCTATGCGCTTGGACGCTTTTATTGTCGCTAAACAACAAAAAGTGGCTAATTGCACTAGGCATGCTAATTCCAGCGCTCATACTAACGCGTTTCTTTGGACTATACTTCCTACCAATAGCCATTGTATTTTTACTGTGGAAAAACCAGCTGCGTGAAACGCTTTTATCAAAATGGCTCTACAGCGGAATAGTTGCTACGCTTTTAGTAACTGGGCTTTGGATTGCATTTAATCTCTCTGCAACTGGCCAAGCAGCTGGACAAACCATTCAATTTATACACGAACAAATAACTGCCAACGCACAAGTCGTGGCAGGAAGCGCAGTTGGACTCGGCCTTCCGGATAAAATTCCAGCCTACTTACTTACCTTACCATTCCTACTTGGAGCGCCAATGATAATCATTGCACTACTACTTCTCTTAGAAAAAGCTAAACTAATTGAAAAAGTTAAAAACAACTTTTCAAACAACGTAATAATAATCTCAGTGGTCGCAGCTGCTTTAATTTTTATAATAATGGAAATAGCTGGGTTCTTTGGCCCTAGATTACTTAGATATATTGCAGTAACGATTCCATTCCTTGCAATTTTATTTGCCGCAATATTTCTTAAAATAGCTGAAACCAGTAGCAAAAAAGAATTGCTAAAAAAAGTATTCGCAGCGTCCATTGTACTAAATTTAATTATTGGCTTTGGAATAGTAGGGTACTTTGGAACATATGAAAAACACTTAGCGTATAGAGAAGCGGGGCTATATGCTAAAAACAACTGTGAAAGCTACAACAGCAATTTAGATTATGCAATGGTTTATTATACAAACAAAGCAGGAATAGCAAATAGCGCAGCTGAAATTAACTTAAGTAGATATCCTCCGGAGTGCTTTGTTTTAAGTAGTTACGACGAGTTAAACGCTACGCCGTCAGCGGGTTATGGCGAAGTTTACAAGTATGGTCAAATAGCGGTGTACAAAAAATGAACGTAGTTGCAATTATCCCAACGTTAGACGAAGAAGCCGGCATAGCCGAAGTGATAGCTGGGTTCAAAACAATTGGAATAAACAAAATCATAGTTGCAGACGGCGGTTCAAGTGACAAAACCTGTAAAATAGCAAAAGAAAACGGCGCAGAAATAATAGCGGTTCCAAGAGGAAAAGGAAACGGATTTAGAAAAGCATTGAACAGCATTAAAATTGAAGACAACGCCACATACATAATGATAGATGGAGATGCAAGTTACGACAGCAAGGAAAGCACAAAATTACTAGAGTTAATTAAAGATTTCGACGTTGTAACCGGACAACGCAATTTACTAATCCATGACGTTACAAGCGCTGTGCATGTTTTAGGCAACCTCTTAATTTCTGTATTTGGATCAGTGGCTTTTTTCAAGTGGAACCCAGACATCTGTACTGGCTTTTGGACTTTCAAGGGAAGCGCTTTGAAACAACTAAGAGATAAGTTAACTGCTGAAAAGTTTGAGCTTGAAGCGGATTTATTTTCTTCATTGTGCAAAATGGGCTTAAAGCACAAAAGCATTCCAATTAGCTACGTAAAGCGAAAAGGTGAAAGTAAGTTAAGAACACGAGACGCGTTTAAAATATTATTCAAAATGATTAAAGCAAGGTTATCAAAATGAAAAAATTTCCAGTTCTCATAACGCTTGGCACACGCGCAGAGCTTATAAAAATGGCGCCAGTAATGCGAGAGTTGCAAAAGCAGCGCATAGCTTACTATTACCTACACGTTGGCCAACATGCAGTGTTAGACATGATTTCACAACTCGGGATAAAAAAGCCGGATTCAATTCTTGAAATTTCAACTGAAAAGCGGGGCAGGTTCCAAAAAATAGTCGAAGCATTTATCTGGGGAGTCAAAAAATTCTTCTTAATTAGAAACGAGATAATGAATGTAAAGCCAAGACTAGTAATTTGCCACGGGGATACAATGACAACTTCGCTAGTTTCAGTTGCTACAAAAACCATTCCAAATGGACCATTGCTAGCGCATGTAGAGGCTGGCATACGGAGCGGCGATTACCTTGAGCCATTTCCAGAAGAAATAATGAGACAAGTCACTGACTTTTTTGCAGATGTACATTTCGCGCCAACCTCCAGGGCGGTTAAAAATCTAAACAACGCTTGGAACATTCACAAAAATAAAATATTCCTAACTGGAAACACAAACGTAGATGTACTTTTACATAGCTTGCCAATTGCGTTAAAAAAATCAAACTTTCATCCGCCGAACAAACCTTACATTCTAGCCCAAATGCACAGGCAAGAGAACATAAAAAGCCGTAGCCGGTGCACTAGTTTTATTGAAACTTTAATTGAAATAAAAAAACCAGTTGTTTTTATTTACCTTGAAAACACCAGCCGCCAAGCGAAGAAATTTGACCTAGAAGAAAAGCTCAAATCAGCTAAACATATTACGCTAGTTGATAACTTAGCTTATTTTGACTTTCTCAAAGCATTTAGCAAAGCAAGCGCAGTGTTCACAGATGGAGGCGGCGAAACTGAAGAAGCTGCAACAGTTGACAAGCCATGCATAGTGTTCAGGCTTAAAACAGAGCGTCAAGAAGCAGAGGAAAGCGGCGCAGCTGTGCGCGTTGGAGCGGATAAAAAACAAGCACTTCATTACCTAAACTTTGCACTAAACAGAAAATTTAAGTTCAAACACAATCAAATGCCGTTTGGAGATGGAAACGCAAGCAAACGCATTGTAGATGCTATAAAACACATTTTAAACATCAATAAAACTAATTAACTACGAGGAAGATCAAAAATGATTCAAACAGCAGTTATAATTGCAGGCGGTGAAGGAAGTAGACTAAAGCCATTAACAGACGACAAGCCAAAAACGTTAGTTGAAGTAGCTGGCAAACCTATGTTACAATGGATAATTGAATGGCTAAAAGACCAAGGAATAAGCCACATTGTAATTGGCGTAGCTTACAAAAAAGAAAAAATATACGAGTTTTTAAAAAAGAACAACAACTTTGGACTAGCCGTCGATGTAAGCGAACATACACTTAACGGTGGAGCTGCTGAAGGTTTTCACCTTGCAATAAAACGGTTTGTCAAAGATGAAGATTTTTTAGCTATGAATGGGGATGAATTAACAAACCTTAACTTGACTAACTTAGTTCAACAGCATAATTCACTAAAGCCGCTTATCACTATGGCTATTGCTCCATTTCACTGTAGGTTCAGTGTAGTGAAAAAAGACAATAGCAACAAAGTCACTGGTTTTGAATATGGCCCAAAGCTACAAGAGATTCCGGTAAGCATTGGAATTTATATATTCAATTCAAAAATCTCAAGCTTAATTCCCGCAACTGGTTCAATTGAAGACCTGGTGTTCACCAAACTTGCCAAAGAAGGAAAGATCGCCGCGTATATGCTGTCTGAAAAAGAGGACTGGATAAGTGTAAACAACGCAAAGGATATTCAAGAAGCGGAAAATAAAATAAAGAAGTGGGCGGTTTAGGAAGCGTTTTAATTTCTTTTATAGCAATCTCATAAAATAATCTGACAAAGTTGTATGAGATTGCTATCTAGCAAGAAGCAGCATTTTCTGGATTACTTCTGCTTCTTGCTATAATTTATATTATTTTTTAAGCTTTTCTTTCCAGTATGCAATTGACTTAGCAAGCCCTTCTTCTAAACTTACTTTGGGACTCCAGCCAAGCATCTTCTTTATTTTAGTTACATCTAAAATTATGAACGGCTGGTCAGATTCAATTGGCCTCAATGGATAACCCGGCGGGTATTTTCCAAAAATGATCTTCTTCTTGTCAAACCCAGTCATTTCCGCAATTTTCAAAGTGATCTCCTTATTTGTTATCCCCTTGTTTGTACCGGGACCAACATTGAAGGCCTCACCGCTTATTTCAAAGTGTTCCATTGCCTTTATGTAAGAATCAATATGATCAGAGACGTACATGTATTCGCGAATTGAATCAGGCGCTCCAACGTAAACCGTTTCTCCCTTTAGCATCGCAGTAATTACATATTCTACAAAAAAACCAGTGTCAAGTTTTCTACCAAAAGTATTTGTGTTGCGCATTATAGTTACGTTTAAACCATACACTGAAGCCATCATGCGAAGATAAGTGTCTGTCATTGCCTTGGTATTTGCATATGGGCTTGATGGGTTAAGGATTGCAGTTTCTACAATTGGTTGCTTTTCTTGGATTCCGTAAACCTCTGCAGTTGAAGCGTAAACTAATTTCTTCTTCTTAAAATCTGGAAGCTTAAGCATTGCATGCGCTATATTGAGCGTTGCAACTACGTTGTTTTGTACAAATGGAAAAGGTTTTTCAAAAGAGTCACGAACAGGACTCAACGCAGCAAGGTGCATTACAACATCAGGTTTAACCAACCGCAACACATCTTCAGTTGAGTGATAATCCGCCAAGTCGCCATAGTACAGCTTGGCTCCTTTTAGAAATGGCTCAAGCATTTGCATGTTCCTACTTGTGGAGTACTTTAAAAAAACTGAAACATCGTGCCCTTTTTTTATTAGCTCTTGCGCTAAATGACTGCCAATAAATCCAGTTACGCCAGTTACAAATATTTTTTTCATAAATTTATTCACCTTTATCAATGACTTTAAACTCAGGAATGGCAACTATAAGTTTACCGCCATTTGACATAAATTCAGTCTCCTGTGCTTTTATTTCTTTGAGAAAATGATACGGTAGCACAAATAGATAATCTGGCTTGTCCTTGCGGTATTGTTCAACTGAAACAATTGGAATTCCGGTTCCAACTATATATTTTCCCCATTTATCCTTGTTTTTATCCGTAGCAGCTTTGATAAGTTTATTGTCAATTCCAGCGTATTGAAGCACAACTAACCCTCGCGTAGATGCGCCATAAATGTAAACCTTTTTTCCAGCTGCAACTTCTCGTTTGAGAAATACCACTAATTTTTGTTTTGTCGCTTCTATTCGTTTGGCAAACTCGTCGTAAACCTTTTGGTCTTCAAGCCCAAGTGTTTTTTCAACTTCCCGTTGCTGTTTTAACCTAAGTTCAGCGCCTGGAAACGCGTTTACTTTAGCGCCCTTATGCCGGATATATGTACGGATACTCCCACCATTAACGTCGTTAAGTTCAACGTCAAAAACTTCCAAGCCATGGCGTTTCAATAGGTTTTCAAGGGAGAAAAGCGAATAATATTCTAAGTGCTCGTGGCTTATGTTATCATAAGTATTGTACTCAAGCATTGACGCTAAATAATTCATTTGAATTATAAAAACTCCGTTTTTATCCAGTGTTTTTGCAGCATCTGCTACAAAGGTATTTGGATCTTCAAGGTCGTAAAACATAGATATGGCGGTTATAATTTTAGCGCGCTTATCTCTAAATACTTTGTTGAAAACATCGTGCTTAAAGTAATCGTGAAATATTTTCGTAGTGCCTTTTTCTCCCATTGCATAGAGGTTAGATGGTTCGAATCCAATTGTTTGAACTCCAGTTGACAAATCATATTGCCTTAAAAGTGTACCGTCGTTTGCGCCAATGTCAATAACAATATCACCTTTGGATAAGGGTACAGTTTCGCTAGCTTTTTTCACAATATCCCTAAGTGCAGCGACCATAGTTGTGCTTATACCTGACTGGTACCAGTACTTTTTGTACAATACATCGTGGTTGAAAGTGTGCTGCATTTGAAGTAATCCACATCCACCATCGCTTACTTTGCATAACACTAAGCTTAGTGGCCCCTTGAATGCTTCACTTTCTGGAGATTCTACAAAATTAGTTACGTATTGTTCGCCTAGTGATAAAATTGGGGTTAGTTTATTCAAACCACAAACGCGGCATGTTTTCCGTTCAGTTACTAGTTCCATAAATATTCAATCACTTAGTTTTATTTTATCTGAAAATTTTAAGTATATCCGCTATAAACAATTAATAAACTACTTTAACAAAAAATAGTCAGTTTATTGCTTAAAAAAGGTTCGCATAAGCGTCCATCACTTTTTGCATTTCTACTCCCCAATTAAACTTACCTTCAACCGCTTTTCTAGCATTTAAGCCCATTGCAGTTATTGATTTTTCATCACATATAAGCTTGTCTAAAACATTCGCAAGGCTATCTGCGTCATTTGACTTAAATGAAACCCCTGCACCATAAGGAAGTATAAACTGCGTTATGTGCGGCAAGTCACTTGAAACAATTGGCAAACCGCATGACATGTATTCAAAGAGTTTTGTTGGAATAGCAACTTCACAAATCCAGGACCCCCGCATATGGGTAATTAACCCAACGTCACAGGCGGATATCAACATTGGGATTTCGCTTTTTGACTTCGGATAGATTTCTACAAAGTATTTTTCCAGTTTATTTTCAGCTATTTCTTTTTTTATTTCACCCCAATAAGGCTCGTCACGAATTACACCCATTGATACAAAAACGACGTCGGGGTGTTTTTTTACTAGGTTTTTCAACGCTTTGACAATTAAATCAACCCCAAAGTAACGTATAATTGACCCAAGGTAAAGCAGCGCTACTTTGCCTTCAAGTCCATACTGTTTTCGCAATAATACCCTTTCTTTTTTATATGGCTTGAAAACCAACGGATCTGCAGTGTTCCAAGTAAAGATAAACTTTTCACGTGGAACAGGATAGCGTTTTAGAAGAATTTGGGTTTGCTCTTCGCCCTGAGTTATCACTAAGTCGGAATTATTTACAAGATAGCGCTCCAAGTAAAAGTAAAAACGCAGCGCAATTTTATGAATTAAATTTTTGTCACTGAGATCTTCAGCTGACCACGGGTCGTGGTAGTCAAAAATTATCTTTACATTTTTAAGTCTGAAGAGTTTTTTGGAAATAAATGCCATAGCTGCACCAGTGTGGCGGTGTGCGTGGATAATTGCAATATTGTTTTGCCTTACTACATCTGCAATTAGCTTAATGTAAAAAATGTAGAGGAAAAGATAAGCCTTGAAAACTGAGAGAAACTGCTTGGAGCTTAGCAACTCATATATAGCCGTAATTGTTTTGTTTTGGTGAATTGTTATGCAGCCTTTCCAGTAACCGATAAACGGCGCTGGATCTTGCATCATCACCTGATGAACCATAGCTCCATTTTGACTTTGCCATTTACCTATCTTAAGCGCCCTGACTCCGCCAAATAAGTGGCACACGCTAATTTTTTGGTTTGACGACATAAAACTTCAACTCATAAATAATAGCCAATATGTAATTTGACAATACAGAAACTTTAGCGTATTGATATATATCTAGGTTCGTACTTCATCTAATTTTATATAACAATAGCGTAAAAGTGTAAACGATATGAAACTAAATAGATCTTACTGGCAAGATAAAACAGTACTCATAACCGGAATAACTGGATTCGCAGGGAGTTGGCTAGCTGAAACGCTTTTGCCACTTGGAGCCAATGTAGTTGGAATAACAAAAAGTAATGGGATAAATAATGTAGCGCATTTAAAGGAAAAACTTAAAGTAATAACCGCAGATATACTTGATGAAAAAGCGGTTTTTCAAGCGCTTAAGTCCAATGAAATTGATGTGCTTTTTCATTTAGCTGCGCAAAGCGACGTAGTTCGAGCGTTTAAAGATCCTGTTGAAACTTATTCAATTAATTTTGGCGGAACACTTAGCATCCTTGAAGCGGTTAGAAAATATGACACTTTGGAAAAAATGCATTTTGCAGGTTCAAGCCAAGAGTACGGGTTAATTTATGAAAACGAAACTCCAGTTAAAGAGACAAACCAACTACGGCCAATGAACCCATATGCAGTTGCAAAGATAGCAGCTAGCTTTGCATGCGAAGTTCACAGCAAATCATATGGCATCCCAGTTGTGAGAACTCGTGCATTTAATCACATTGGCCCACGCCAACAGAGGCACTTCATAGTTCCAACAATAATTGATCAAGCTATTCAAATAAAGAATGGAAAAAGAGCAGAGTTTGAATTAGAGGATATTAATTCACAACGTGACTTTACTGATGTCCGCGATATGGTGAACGGATACACTTTGGCAGTTGAAAAAGGCGAAAACGCTGAGGTTTATAACTTGTGTTCAGGAAAAGCGCATTCGATAAAACAAATTATTGAAATTGTATCTAAAAAAATAAAAATTAGTCCAAAAGTAAAGCTGAATAAAACAAAGCGTCCAAATCACATTCCACTAGTCCTAGGCGACTGTACAAAAGCAAAGCAAGATCTAGGATTTAAACCTGAGATAACCCTCGAAGAGACTATAACCGAACTAGTTAAAACTGCTGAAGCCTCTCACTAAATGGAAGCTTGGCAATTGCCTTGTTAGAAATCGATTTAAACACTTCAACATCTTGACTATCAAAACCGCGCGCCAAAACCAGTAAAATCACATAAACTATCGCGTAAACTCCTATTAAAAAAGGAATATTTAACGGAAGAAATGGGATTACTTTTGTTGCTGAATAAATAATAATACCAGAAACTATAGCTGCAATAAGTGGTCGCAGTTGATTAAACTGAAATTGGTGCATTTTTGTCAATTTAAATGCATAAAGCGCGTTTAAAACCGCGTAGAATGAAAGCCCAAGTGCAGTTGCGATTGAACTGCCTATTGCGCCATATTGTTGGCTTAGGAAAATATTTAGTACAATATTTAGCAGAGTGGTTAGCAACGCTATTCCAAATATTACGTCTGTTCTTTTTGAAATCCGCAGTATGGATTCAGCGCCTATCAGCGTATCGTAGACTAGGTATCCAATTGCAAGTATAGCTAGTGAAGGCGCAGCTGCTGCATAATCCGCGCCGAACAACTGGTGTATAACTGCACGCGGAAAAGCAGCAAATAAAAATGTTATAGGCAATGCTAAAATAAGCACCCATTTTGTCGAGCGGCGATAAACCTCTTGCAACTCTGCAATTTTTCCTTGTGCATTTAGCCTCGTAACAAGTGGAGTAAAAATAGAGAGCGCAATCTGTGGAACGGCAACTAAAATCATCGCAGTTGGAGCAGCTGCATTGTAAATTCCAACCTCGTAGGCGCTACGGACTGCACCAAGTATAATCGTATCCGCCCAAACCAGAATAGTCCACATCATTCCACTCATGAGCAAAGGCAATGAAAAACTAAACAGTTCACGCTTGTTAACTTTTGACACAATTTTTGTCCGTATAATTGGAAAAACGCTTGTCTCAAGCCAGTAAAATGCAAGAACCGCAGCAATAGTCGTACCCAACGCATATGCAATAGCAGCACCTAGAATTCCATACCCTAAATAAAGCAAAATAAAAGTTGCACCTAAGCGAAGAATATTTTCAGCTAAGTGCCGCGAGTAGACAACTAACTTTACATTTTCAAAAGCATTGAATACGTAGGCAATTATGGTCAAAAATATATAAGGGATGATCGAAAGTGATAAGACACGCAGTATTGGTGCAAGATTGGATTCGTGAAATAAGTTATTTGCAAAAAAGTCAGCGCCAAAAAATAGCACCAGTGTGAAAAAAGCGCCTACAAATAGTCCAACTTTAAATGTAAATGATATAGCCCCTTTAATCCCAGCAACTTGATTGCTTTGCCTATACTCTGGAATAAACCGAGTTAAACCCTCTCCAAGGCCAAGTAACCCAACACTAACAATAAGGACAACAACGCTTATACCTAGTGAAATTAATCCATATGCCTCGGGGCCAGCACCAGCAACAAGCAGCCTATAAACGTAGGTAAATACTTTTGAAAGTACCGCACCGACAAGAGCATAAGCTGAACCAAGCGCAAGTATTTCAAGGCCAGACCGTTCACTAGCAAGTTTTTGGGGCATAAACAACCAATTCCAAAGAGTATTATAACTTATTCATATTAATCAATATTGTTATACGTACTATTTAGCAAATCAAAAAAAATTAGGCGATTTACATGAATACCAACAAAGGTATTGAACTATGGAATAAGGCGAAAAAAATAATTCCTGGAGGAAGCCAGCTTTTATCAAAAAGGGCAGAAATGTTCCTTCCAGATCAATGGCCTGCATATTATTCAAAAGCAAAGGGAATTAACATATGGGATTTAGACGGAAATAAATACAACGATATGAGTATAATGGGAGTTGGAAGCTGTATACTAGGATATAGCGATGATGATGTTAACAACGCGGTAAAAACCCGAATAGATAACGCTAATATGACTACATTAAACTGCCCCGAAGAAGTGGAACTCGCAGAAAAACTCATTTCACTTAATTCCTGGGCTGGAATGGTTAAATACGCAAGAACCGGCGGGGAGTCTATGTCAATAGCCATTAGGATTGCCAGGGCACATTCAAGAAAAGACAAAATAGCTTTTTGTGGCTATCACGGCTGGCCAGATTGGTACTTAGCTACAAATATAAAAAATCCCGATGGACTAAATGATCACTTACTTAAAGGACTTGAACCCGCAGGAGTACCAAAGGCACTTGCAGGAACTTCATTACCATTTCATTATAACAACATTATGGAATTAGAACAGCTCGTAGAGAAAAATAAAGACATTGGCGTAATTGTTATAGAACCTATTCGTAACCAAAAACCACAAAAAGACTTTCTTCAAAAGGTTAGAAGAATAGCAGACGAAATAGGCGCAGTCCTGATATTTGACGAAATTACATCCGCTTGGAGAATGACAATTGGCGGCGCATATAAAAATTTCAACGTAAATCCAGACATAGTAGTGTTTGGCAAGGCAATGAGTAATGGCTTTCCAATGGCAGCGGTAGTGGGAAAAAGCGAAGTAATGGACGCAGCGCAAGGGAGTTTCATAAGCAGCACATATTGGACCGAAGGAATAGGACCAACAGCAGCATTAGCTACTATTAAAAAATTAGAAGAAAAAAATGTCCCGAAACATATAGTCACTATTGGACAACAAGCTGGAGACATATGGCAAAAGCTTGGAGATGAAAACAGCTTAAAAATTCACGTAGATTTTGGGTTCTTACCTATAATGCATTTTGACTTCGAATATGAAAATAGACAAGCAATTGCTACTTTATTTACACAAGAAATGCTACAACGCGGATATCTCGCCTCACGCGGGCTATATGCGTCATATGCTCACAGCAAAGATGAGTTAAATAATTACAGTGAACAAGTCAACGATATTTTTAAAATACTGAAAAAAGCAGTAGATACTAAAATAGTTGAAAAAATGCTAAAAGGACCAATTGTGCACAGCGGATTTCAAAGACTCACTTAATCTTTTTGTCCTCATTAACTGACTTAGCATAGCCTTCGTTTCTAGTGAATCTCTTGTTGATTAAAAAAAATTCTGGCCTTTCACTTAAAACACGGAGTACTGCCTCCATACTAAAGTCTACTTTTTTATTTTCTTTAAGGTAACTATAAACTTTACGGACAAATTCTAAATCTTCTTTTTCATCAACAGTCCAACGCATACGCGATAAGTCAATATCATTTATAACGTTGAATAAGCGAAACTTTTCAGGGTGTTTCCAAATATATGGAGTAACATGTTCTCTTTCGGAAGTAAGCTTAGCTTCTTTCCACGCAGTTTCCAGGGCAGTAAAAGAAAAAACTTCAACGTCTAGACCATCCGGATAAGTCGGGGGGTTAGTATTAGAAACATAATCAAATTTTCCGTTTATAAAAGCATTAATTACGTTATCTACTACTTCTGGATCAAGAAGAGGACAATCCGCGGTTATACGTACTAAAATTTCAGCATTGAATTTTTTTGCGGCTTGATAATATCTATCAAGCACATCATCTTCGCTCCCACAAAAGTATTCCACGCCTTCTTTTTTTGCAAGTTCAACTATCGGCGCATCTTTTACACTAGTCGTTGTTGCAACTATTATTTTATCCGCATTTTTGACTTCTTTTAACCTTTGGATGACATGCGATAAAAGCGGCATGTCTCCTATCATTGCAAGAGATTTTCCTGGCAATCGAGTTGAACCCATTCTGGCTTGAATTATAATAACTGTTTTCATAAAATCGCACCTAAAGTTTTATTGTCTTTTTTTCTTCAGCTGATTTTTTCGCCGCTAGCGCTACTATTAATGATTTTTTACCTTCCTCAAGAT
>OBEQ012791052.1_pt1 | contig 15879 bp, 13 predicted proteins | sample 1670901 | NCBI WGS metagenome assembly OBEQ01 (sample SAMEA104232315, study PRJEB22302) | groundwater metagenome | biome: forest; feature: aquifer; material: groundwater | place: USA | collected 2011-08-07 | depth 5.4 m | reverse complement strand
TGTTCCGAGTAGCCCAATATTTGCCAGATAGTTTAAGAATTCGTTGTGGGCTTTGTTATAAAAAAAGTTCCATTCTGTTGTGCTGTTGTGGGCAAGAGGGCGATAGAGGTAGTAGGAGTAAACGAATGTTTCCGGGCCCGAGCCAAGAAGCGGCCATCGTCTGAAAACGTCAAAAGCGCCCCGCCAGACAATTAAGCGAATTTGACCTGATTCGGTCCCGCCGTTTGTTAGCGCGGTTTGCGTCGGTTTGGTAGATTGAGCCGCCGGTTTCTCAAGCGGGTTTGAGATCTTAACATTCTGGCTTAACGATTCGTTAAGACGGGAGATTAAAGTGGTTCCAAAGACCGCGGCAATCAGGACAAAAATCGCAGCTATCGGGGCAAATAGCTTGAAATGAGATTTTAATCTTTTAATTTCCAATACGGCAAAAATTAAAAGAGCGGCTGCCATGCCGATTGCGCCCGCCCGTGAATTGGTAAGGATAAAAGCGAAAAATAAAATGAGCGAAGCTGCCAGAAAGAAAATTCTCTGGCCGTTTCTTTTTGCGATTAACAAAAAAGCAAGCGAGAAAGACAAGATTTGGACCAAATAGGAGGCAAGCCAGTTAGGCTGACCGAGTGTGGAGAAGATTCTGATCGTTGGGTCAAAGTCTTTTTGCCAGCAGGCGGAGGTTAGTTTTTTTACCAAAATAAAGCACGTTGGATCATAACCAAAGTGGGAAGGAATGCCCCAAAGCGCGACGGCAAGAGCGCTGATGACTGTTGCGATTAAAAGTTTTTGGGCTTGGTCACGTTTCAGGTTAATTAAAGCTCCCGTAAAGATTGCCAGATATGCGAATTGGGAGAGAAGCCCGCCGTTTAGCCTTGTGGGGTAGCCAAAAATTGATGTGAATTTATCGATGGAAGTGAATGTGGAGAGGATTTGGATTGCGATGAAGGCAAGAAGGGAAAGCAGGATCCATTTAACATTTTCGATTTTCCATTTTCCATTTTTGTCATCCCGAACTTGTTTCGGGATCTTAGAGTTAGATGCTGAAACAAGTTCAGCATGACGGTTAAAAAGTGAAGGAATTCTTTCTGATGCAACAAATTTAATAATCGTCCCAAATAAAATGAGTGTTGCCCCGAAATAGACAAATATCATTTTGGGGACTTCGAAAAGTTCGGAGTTTTGGGTTGAGAAAATTAGAGGAGTAATTACGGCAAGCGCTAAAAATGAAAGCCAAGTAATTCTGTCGGCGACGGCGGCAATTGTTTTCACTGTTTGCAATATTATCACAACCTTAGATTGTACTTGCAAAGTGTACGTTTGTATTGTACAATGATTTTGTTATGTATAAAACAATTCGTTCTTCGACACTTCGCGATAATTTGGCAGAAGTGTTAGAGGCTACAAAAAAGGGTGATAAATATCTTGTAACTAAAAATGGCGAACCGGTTGCTGGAATGGTTGATCTTGGCTTATTTGAGGATCTGCTTGGTCTTTCTTCGCCAAACTACTTGAAATCGATAAAAGAAGCGCGCGAACAAGTTAAAAAGGGTCAGGTTTATTCTCATGAAGAGGTCTTTAAGGACATAGAGTGAAATACGCTCTTGAGTATTCTACGCATGCGCTGCGGGATATTCAAAAGCTCGATTTTTTGGTAAGGAAGAGATTAAAAAAATCTCTAGAACGTTTTTCCAAAGACCCATACAATTTTGCGGAAAAGCTAACCAATTCCAAATTGGGAAGTTATCGTTTCCGGGTTGGTACTTATAGAATTATTTGCGATCTTTCCGATCGGAAAATTACGGTTCTTCGTGTTGGCCACCGGAGAGAAATTTACAGATAGTTAGTTCGCTGATGAGTCTTCAGCGCTATTAGTTTTGTCCATGATTTGTACAGTGTGGGTTTGTGCTTGCCAAAGAGCGCGGGCAATGTTTAGTCGTTGAGTGTCAGTTAGAGATACTTGAGTAAAGCCTTTGGGAATAACTACGCTGCCTGCAAGCGGTGAGTCAACTTCTTCAGTATGGTACCAAACAGAGTATGCCATGTGCGATTCTGCTGTTGCCCCGCACCGTAATTCCAACTGATCTATATCACCGTGACGAGTGTTTTTACTATAGTAAGGCGAGAAAGCCTCATATGTTCCCTCCTCTGGACGTTCTGTTTCATGGTCGAGGGCGATAAGCGCGTCCGGTAGCGCAAGTTCTATGCTGGATTGTTGTTCTTCGAGATCCCATGAATTGTAGATGTCGGCTGCGAGTTGCAAAAGGTCTTTGTCGGTCAGTGGTTCGCCGGACTCTAATCGTTTAGTCCAATCGATTCCGGAAGGTTCCGCCGTTGTTCTTTCTGCCATGGATACAGTTTACAACTTCTGTCAAATTTATTAAGGATCAGTTATACTTGCAGGCGCTTGTGATGATTCCGATTATTGATCACATACTTGGGCGGTTTTCTTATGATTTGGGTATTGATCTGGGGACGGCAAATACACTTGTCCATGTGAGGGGAAAAGGGATAGTTATTCGTGAGCCTTCGATTGTAGCATTCCATAAAAAGACCAAAAAAATAATAGCGGTGGGTGTTGATGCCAAAAGGATGATTGGCAGGACGCCTAAAAATATAGAGGCCATTCGGCCTCTGCGCGAAGGCGTGGTTGCCGATTACGACACAACGGCCGCGATGCTTTCCTACTTCATAAAAAAGGTTCACCAGAGACCGGGCAAGAATATTAATTTTGCAAGACCAAAAGTGATTATTGGCATACCGACGCAAATTAGCGGCGTGGAAAGAAGGGCGGTTCTGGATGCTGCCCGTGAATCCGGAGCAAGGCAGGCTTATCTTGTTGAGGAGCCGATGGCTGCCGCAATCGGTGCCGGGCTGCCGGTTGAAGAGGCGGTAGGTTCCATGATTGTTGATATTGGCGGAGGGACTTGTGAGATTGCCGTAATTTCCTTGGGCGGAATTGTGGTTGGCAAGAGTTTAAAGATTGCCGGTGATTTTATGGACCGGGATATTATTGCCTACATTAGATCGCGCTGGAGCCTTGCGATTGGCGAGGCTACTGCCGAAGAAATTAAAAAACTGCTTGGCAGCGCGTACCCTTTTACCGTTGAAAAGGAAATGATTATCAGGGGCCGTGATTTAGAAAAGGGTCTGCCAAAATCGGTAAGGGTAACGTCCGGGGGAATACGTGAGGCACTATCCGGCGGAATTGGCGCCATTGTTGAGGCTATACGCGATACAGTTCTGGATTGCCCGCCGGAACTGGCTACGGATATCGCGGAGAGGGGCATTATGCTCTGCGGCGGCGGCTCCCAGATATCAGGCCTTGCCAAACTAATTTCCAAAGAAACCAAAATGCCGGTTTCGATTGCCGACGAGCCGTTATCCTGTGTAGTGTTAGGCTGTGCGAAGCTTCTTGATAATCCAAAACTGCTTAGTAAGGTTAAAATCGTTAAGGTGACAGATTAAGAGAAGGTCTGTTCTATGGCTAAAAAGAAATATAGTTTCCTTTACCGTTTCAAAATCGCGGCGGATAAGAATGATTCCGCTGTGAAGAAGATAAGCGGTAAGATTCCAGTCTCAAAAGATCCAAAAATTGGTTCTCGTGTCCCCAAATTAAGGCTTGCCGGTTTTGATAGCGGTATAAGTTTTGAAAAGGTTCATAAATTTAAATTTGGAGTACAGGAAGATGAGTTGCAGGGGAATATTTCAAAGTTTGTTGTTTTTTATCTGGCGATTTTTGTGATTCTTTTTACATTTTTGGGCAGGCTCTTTTTTCTAACGGTGATTTTTGGAGCAAATAACCGGAGTCTTGCCGACGGCAATAGAATACGAATTGTGCATATAGAGGCAAAAAGAGGCAGAATTTTGGACAGGAATGGCGTAGTTCTCGCGGCTTCCAAAAGAGTTTATTTTCTTAAAAAAGGCCAGAGAGTTTTGCCAATTTCTCAGTCTCAGGCCGGTGATTTGGAAAAACAAGGGATGGCAGGTGAGAATACAGAGGGTCCTCTTGGAAAAATCGAGACTAAAGTTGTCAGGGATTATCCGCTGGGTTCTGTAACTGCCCACGTTGTTGGCTATACAAGCGTAACTACGGCAGATGACCTAAAAGATAATTCGCAGTTAGTCATCGGCGATTCTGTTGGAAGGTCGGGTATTGAGGCAAGTTATGATAACGTGCTTTCCGGGATCGACGGAAAGGAGCTGGTGGAGGTTGACGCGAAGGGCAGTAAGGTCTCCATCCTTGGCAGAAGCGATCCGATTGACGGAAAAGACGTTTACCTGGCAATTGATTCGAGTATGCAAAAGATGGCTTTTGATTCGTTATCAAAAGCGGCCCAAAAAGTTAATTCAAAAAAAGGTTCTTTGATCGTTACCAATCCGCAAACAGGCGAAGTTCTTACGATGATTTCACTGCCCTCATTTGATGCTACAAATATCAATAATTCTTTAACAGATCCGGATAAACCTTTATTTAATCGGGCAGTTTTAGGAACGTATCCACCCGGTTCCGTTTTTAAGCTGGTTACGGCCTTGGCAGGGCTTGAAAGTGGGAAAATAAATAAAGATACGGAAATCGAGGATGTTGGTGAATTTTACTTGGGAGATATTAAGTTTTCCAATTGGTTTTATAACGAATATGGAGGCCGTGACGGTTCGATTAAAGTTGACCGGGCGATTGCAAGATCTAATGATATATTCTTTTTCCGGTTGGCCCAGCAAGAAGGACTTGACCCTATCAGGCAAATGGCTTTGAGGTTGGGCTTTGGGCAGAAGACCGGAATAGATTTGGGTAGTGAAAGCGTTGGGTTGGTACCCGATTCGGTTTGGAAGCAGTCGGCACTTGGCGAACCATGGTTTCCGGGTGATACCATGCATATGGGAATTGGCCAGGGATTTTTGCTTGCTACTCCAATGCAGATTAATTCTTTAACGGATTTTGTTGCAAGCGGCAGGCGGATGAAGCCGTATTTGGTTGCTAAAATTGGGGGCAGTTCACAAGTTAAAATTGATAATAAGGTTCTTGCGCAAAGGATTGTTTTGGCGGATAATCTGGGTTTAGTCAGAGACGGGATGCGCCAGGCCTGCAAACAAGGCGGAACGGCATTTCCGTTTTTTGATGCCAAGTATGATGTTGGCTGTAAAACCGGAACAGCGGAAAAGTTTGAAGGCAATCCGCATGCGTGGTTTACGGTTTTTGCGCCTTTTGACAATGCGACTCTTGCCGTAACGGTAATGATAGAAGACGGAGGGGAGGGTTCTGTGGTTGCTGCCCCGGTCGCAAGGGAGATATTGGATTGGGTATTCAGCCAAAGTGGAAAGTGAAAGTGAAAAGTTTCCAATACACATGTCATTCCCGCGAAAGCGGGAATCAGATTCTCGATCGAGTCGAGAATGACAAGAAAAATAATGAACAAACTAAAGCTCGACAAGAATTTAACATTAAAGCTTTCCAAATTTTCCGATCTGCGTTATGGGGAAAATCCTCATCAGCAGAGTGCGTACTATGTTAGTGATTTAAAAGATCCGGGCTATGAGCTTTTGTGGGGAATTGAATTGTCGCATAATAATTTGGGCGATGCTAATCATGCCTGGCGTCTGGTTTGCGACTTTGCCGAACCTACCGTTGCCATAATCAAGCATGGAAATCCGAGCGGTATTACCTCAAGCCGGGATTTGGTCGAAGCTTTTAGGCGGGCTTATCAGGCCGACAATGTGAGCGCGTTTGGCGGAATAATCGCGGTTAATCGTGAGCCGACACTTGAGATGATTGAGGCAATGCGCGGTATATTTTTCGAACTGATTGTGGCACCGGATTATAGTGTGGAGGTTTTGGAAAGGTTGAAGCGGAGGAGTTCTAAAATGCGGGTTGTTAAAGCGCAAAAACCGCCGAGACAACTTGAGTTTACGAGGGTGTTTAATGGATATCTGGTGCAGACACCGGACGATATTTCTGAGTCAAAGCAGAAGTGGAAAGTGAAAAGTGGTAGAAGGCCGCCTGCTAAAGTTTTCCGCGATATGGAATTTGCCTGGAAGGTAGTAAAACATGTTAGGTCAAACGCCATTGTTATTGCCAAGGATAAATCCATGCTGGGGATGGGTACCGGGCAGCCCAACAGGGTTAATTCAGTGAAGTTGGCACTTGCTCAGGCAAAGGACAGAGTAAAGGGAGCAGTTTTGGCGTCGGACGCTTTTTTCCCGTTTCCGGACAATGTGGAACTGGCGGCAAAAGCAGGCATTTCATATATAATGCAGCCTGGTGGATCGATTAACGATAAAGCTGTTATTGATGCTGCCAAAAAGTACAAAGTGACGATGATGTTTACGGGTGTGAGGCATTTTAAGCACTAACTCCTTCTGTCATCCCGACCGAGGAGTGGAACGACGAGTGGAGGGATCTATTTCAACAGCCGCTGTTGTGTGTGAGATTTCTCGACTGCGCTCGAAATGACAAAAAAAGGTTTATGGATAAGATACTCGTAAAAAATGCTTTTGCTGCTGTTTTTGAGAAGAAAAATCTCAATTCCGTTTTGCCAGTTTTGTTTCGCGCTAAGTTTTTGGGGACAACTGGAACTATTGCTTACATTAAGTCAAAAGGGTATTTGGGTAGATCGGTTGTTGGCGGTTTTGATTTTGACGGTAGGGTAAAGAGTTTGGACCGTAAGAATTTTGCCGCGATTTTGGCGGATAAGTCTAATCCTAAACATCTTAAGGAACTTAAGAAACTTGGCTTTGCCCCGATTGATTTGGTGATAGTTGATTTGTATAAGCCGGATCGAAGCAACTTTCCGGAGACGATGGATATTGGTGGGCAAGCGCTGATTCGGGCGGCAATTAAAAACTATAAAAACGTTGCAGTGGTGTTTGATGCCAAAAGCATTGTCGAGCTTGCCGCTGAACTCAAGAAAAATAGCGGAGTGACGACTTTGGCATTTCGCAAAAAGCAAGCTAAAAAAGCCCTGAATTTTATCGCTGGACGTTGTAAGCTTGAAGCAGGATACTTTTGATGAATCGGGAGCTGGCGTATTGGGTGGTGACTTCGGCGATACCGGGGGTTGGTAGTGCCACATTTGCTTATCTTCTTAAATATTTTAAGCAGCTTTCTCGCTTCTGGAATGCTCCGGACGAGAAAATCCATAAATTAAAATTAGATACTCGAACGCGGGAATCAATTATTGATTTTCGGCAAAAGGTCGAACCAAAAATTTATCTTGAAACCGTGTATGAACGGCAGATAAAAGTTGTGTCGCTTTTGGATCGCGGGTATCCGGCTAATTTGCGGCAGGTTATTGATGCGCCGCCGGTTTTGTATTTTCGCGGGAATTTGACTGACGCAGATGATTTGGCTGTTGGTGTTGTCGGTTCCAGAAACGCGACGGTTTACGGAAGGCAAGTTACGGAAGGGTTGGTGTTTGGTTTGGTTAGTGCCGGAATGACAATTGTTAGCGGTTTGGCGCGAGGGATAGATGCTTGTGCCCATAAGGCGGCACTTGATGCAGGCGGCAGGACAATCGCGGTTTTAGGCAGCGGTGTTGATATTGTGTATCCACCGGAAAATCGTACTCTTGCCGAGCAGATTGTAAAAAACGGGGCTCTGGTTTCTGAATTCCCTCTTGGTTTTCCGTCTGTGCCTTCCAATTTTCCGGCAAGAAACAGAATTATTTCCGGATTATCTCTTGGTGTTTTGGTGACAGAGGCCGCGGTTGATTCCGGGTCTTTGATTACCGCGGGGCAAGCGGCGGAACAGGGTCGGGAAGTTTTCGCGGTGCCCGGGCCGATTAACTCCAAAATGAGCGAGGGGACAAATAAGTTAATCAAAGAAGGCGTGCATCCGGCAACGGAGGTTAGTGATATTTTGGAGATTTTGGATATCGAGCGGAAGAAATCTCAGGCGCCTTTTAAGGAGACTCCTTTAAAGGGTCAGGTGGTTGATAAGATAGAAGTGAAGATTCTGGAGACTTTGGATGGGCAGGCCAAACATATAGACAAAATTGTTGTCGCGACGGGTTTGAGGGTCGATAAAGTTTCGGCGGCTCTTTCGATGATGGAGATAAAGGGTTTTGTTAAGAATTATGGGAGCGGCGTTTGGGGAGTTTAATCTATTAGCTGGGCTATACGCAGGAAGTTGCTTAAAAGAACATGGCAAGTCCGCTGATATTCTTCTTTAATCTCGCGAAAAGTTTCCATATCCTTTGCCGGGCTGGTCTTTGCCCAATCCGGATCTTCTTTTAGCCCGCGTTTTAGCATTTCGTCGGTTAGTTCCACGTGAGACTGGATTCCATAGGCATTTTTGCCAACCTTTATAACTTGGGTGCGGCAGGTCGCGCCAACGCCCAAAACTTTTGTAGTTTCTTCGTTTGGGACGACTGCTTCTCCATGAAGGTGAAAGACGCGAAACTCATTGGGTATGCCATCAAATAGAGGATCTTTACGGCCTTCCGCGGTTAATTCCACTGTGTAAGGTTCGTCGGTTCTGTGGTTTACAAAACCGATTTCCGGGTATGGCTGGCCATTTATTTTGTTAACTACAATTTCTCCGCCCGCGATTTTTCCAAGGACTTGTCCACCGAGACATATCCCAAGATAAGGCTTTTGGTTATCAAGAACACCTTTAACGCGAGATCGTTCCTGCCGCATTTTTGGGGTTGTGTCGTTTGCGCTATCCGGGCCGCCATAAACGATGACAGCCGCAAATGGAGTTGCAGGAGGGAAGCCCTGGCCCCTTTTTGATGGATCTACAATTTTGTAACCAATGCCGTAAGAGTCAAGGATGTCTTTGGCATAACCTGGACCTTCGCGGGTGATGTTTTGGGCGATTAAGACTCTTTCCATGACGGGGATTATAGCAGATTTAGCTTTTTGACTATATTAATAACTTGTCCAAGGTCGCTAATCAAATAATCCGGTTTTGTGGCCCTTAGACGCGGAGTTGAGGAGTGTCCATGAGTAATTACTATGCTAATTGTACCTAATTCCTTGGCGATTTCGACTTCTTCTTTTGTATCGCCAATAATGAGTACATCGCGGTGTTTTAGTTTTCGCGAGCTTATATAATCCTCAAGCTTTTCTTTTTTCCCGCGAGCTTTAAGGGCAGAATCCAGTTCGGAATTTGCGATTACTTTTGAAAAGAAGTGTTCGAGTTTTAATCTTTTAAGTTGGTTTGTGATACCAACGTGAGTGTGGTTGCTGAAGATTATGCGTTCTATATTATTTTCTTTTAAATAGGTAAGTAATTTTCTAGTATTTTGGCGTGTTCGCACTTTTATTGAGCGTTTTTCGTAATAACCATGAAAAACCTCCGCGATTTCCAAAGATCGTGTTGCGAGTGTTTTCTTATCTACTCCGTGGGCGAGATAGCTTTTGGAAACCGGCACATCAAAAACTTGACGAAACCGTGTTAGGGTTGTCGGTTGAACTTTTAAATATTTAAGAACTTGATTCACTCCTTCGACGCAAGCTTGGGCATCCGAAATCAACGTACCGTTCCAGTCGAAAGCGACGAGTTTGATCATTTACTAGTCTTATACTTTTGGAAGGCAAGGAGAAACCAGCTTGCCGACATTATAGTTGACATTAATGCACTAAAGTAGAGAGCTAAGGCGAAGTAGGCTGTTGTGAAACTCAGTAGTACTGCTCCGGTTATTAAGCTCGTGATAAACGCAGGTTTATCTTTGCCTTTTATGGTAGGAATTAAAGCGACTACGAAAATTATTTGTCCAAATGTAAAAACCAAGTCCTGCCAATGCATATAGGGATGATAGCAAATTAGTTAGTTAGTTTGGTAGTTGGATGGTTGGGTAGTAAAACTTGACACGTACAATAAAATTAAGACTTGACACAAACTGCCAAAAAGCGGAAAGTTTACAGGAGAATCAAAGATGAAAAATTTAGTTATTGTTGAATCGCCGACTAAAGCAAGGACACTTGGTCAGTATCTTGGATCTGACTACAAGCTGCTGGCGTCTATGGGGCATGTTCGCGATTTGCCGCGGGGAGAATTTGGCGTGGATACAGAAAATGGGTTTGAGCAAAAGTATGTTATTCCCAAAGAGAAGATAAAAAGTGTAAATATAATGGCCAAAGATGCCGCGGGCGCCGAAAAAATCTGGCTTGCAACCGATCCGGATCGCGAGGGTGAGGCAATCGCGTGGAATTTACTTCAGGTAATTGTAGAAAAAGGCAAAGTTAAGAAACCAAATTATGAGCGTGTGGTATTTCACGAAATCACAAAAGATGCGGTGATGGACGCTTTTGCCCATCCAAGGAAAATTGATGACGATTTGGTCGAGGCGCAAAAAGCCCGCCGGGTTCTGGACAGAATTGTGGGCTATAAACTTTCGCCACTTCTTTGGAAAAAAGTTAAAAGCGGTTTATCGGCTGGTCGTGTCCAGTCTGTTGCCCTGCGGCTGGTTGTAGATCGGGAGCGTGACATAGAAGGTTTTAAGCCGGTGGAGTATTGGGTGATTGGGGTCCAAGTAAAAAGTAAAAAGTCAAAAGACATAAGTGAATCATTCCTGGCGAATCTGGTTAAGATTGATGATAAGAAAGCGGAGATTGGTAATAAGGAACAGGCCGACAAAGCTGTTGCAGATCTTGAGGCAAGTGACTATAAAATTTCCAAAATTACAGCCAAGGATGCTAAGAAATATCCAAACCCGCCTTTTACAACTTCTACTCTCCAGCAGATTGCGGCAAGCCGTTTGGGATATACACCAAAAAGGACGATGAAGATTGCCCAGGATTTATACGAGAATGGGCTTATTACCTATATGCGAACCGATTCGGTGAATCTTTCGCCTCAGGCAGTTGATGCGACACGTAAATACATAGAGAAGGAATTCGGGCGTGAGTATTTGCCGGAAGTTCCCCGAAAATATAAAGCGAAATCAAGATTGGCGCAGGAAGCACATGAGGCGATACGACCTACGGACGTACATTTGACATTTGACAAGTTACATTTGACAAGCAATGAGCATCAAAAATTATACGACTTGATTTGGAAGCGAATGGTTGTTTGCCAGATGAAGGAGGCGGTTGTTGCTGAGACAGCGGTGGAAGTTATCGCGGGTCCTGTCAGTGGTTTCCTTCCCGCCAGTGCTCGATCGAAACTGAAATCGAGTGGTGATCAACAAGACAATGTCGATCTGCGCGCTGTCGGGAGCCCTTCCACCACTGCCACCCGCGACAGCGTAACGTACCTTCTGCGTGCTAATGGGCAGAAGGTTAAGTTTGACGGTTGGTACAGGGTTTATGACAAGGTACCGATCAAGGAGCAGATTTTGCCGGATGTCGCAGAAGGTGAAAATTTGGACTTGGTTCGCGTTGGCAGTGAGCAAAAGTTTACCGAACCGCCGGCAAGATATTCCGAGGCAACTTTAATCCGTGACCTTGAGAAGAATGATATAGGCAGGCCTTCCACGTACGCGCCGACAATCGCTACCTTATATGAAAGGGCTTATATCGAAAGGCTGGAGGGCCGGGCAATCGGGCCGACGCCGGTGGGTACGACAACGGTAGATTTTCTGGTTAAGTATTTTCCAAATATTGTTGATCTTACTTTTACGGCCGGAATGGAAGGCGATCTGGACAATATTGCCGAAGGAAAAGAGAAATTAGTCGCCATGATGGAAAAATTTTGGGGGCCGTTTGAAAAACAGGTTGCCAAAGTGGCGGAAGAGGCGGAAAAAATGAAGGTGGAAGCTGAAGTTACGGACATAATGTGTGAGAAATGCGGCAAGCCGATGGTTATTCGTTATGGCAGGTTTGGCAAATTTATGGCATGCAGTGGATTTCCGGATTGTAAAAATACAAAAACGCTGAGTGCACCGACCGGGTTAATTTGTCCGGATTGCGGTGGAGACGTTGTTGTTAAAAGGACGAAAAAAGGCCGCAGTTTTTGGGGATGTTCAAATTATCCCAAGTGTAAGTTCGCAAGCTGGAAGAAACCGGAATTGGGAAAGGGGATAAAAGGAACAGATGGTACAGAGGAAACAAGTGGAAAGGGTCATAAATCTTCAGAACCTGCTGGATAAATTTCTTCGAATGGTATATAACTGGTTGGCTACTGTTTTCTTCTGCCCAACACCAGATCCTTCTCCGGCTTCGCCGGATCAGGATGACACAAGGATATGCCAAAGACGCCTTTAACCTCCAAACACGCTGAAAAAGTGATGGTTGTTGCGCGAAGCGACATTTTTGCTGGTGGAATTTGGCACGGTATAAAAAGCGATAACCTTACCAAATATATCCGATTGATTTCTACAAAGCATAAGTTTTTGCCAAGAGGCGAAGTGGAAGAAGATGCCAGATGGCAGCAGATTATTCCATATATAGTTTTTGAGAACGCCCCGTCTGACGCCGGGCTTCGGTCGATTTTTGTGATGCAGAGGACGAAGGGTCATACCGATCAGCGGCTTGCGAGCAACTATTCGCTGGGGATTGGAGGACATATAAATGCGAAAGACGTGACAAAGGGCTCAAAGGGTACAAATGGAACAAAAGGTGCAAATGGGAATGAAATTTTAGAGTGGGCAAAGAGAGAGTTTGAGGAAGAGGTTAACTATAGCGGCAAGTTCAGGGCATATTTTGTCGGTTTGCTCAATGATGATTCCAACGATGTTGGTTTAGTGCATTTGGGTTTAGTAATAAAAGTGGTTGGTGACGGAGGCCCAATTTCTATACGCGATGAGCATAAATCCGGTGAAATGGTGGGGGTTGGGGAAGCTGGAAAGTACTATAAGAATATGGAAACGTGGAGCCGGATTGTGTATGATTTTTTGAATAACAAATCGATGAGCAGTAATAGTTCTCGACTCACTAACGTTCGCTCGAACAATATTTCCGGCATTTTGCCGGATTGGGTGATTGAGGATTATATCTCAAAAGGTGTTATAGGCCTTACCCCTCTTGATAAAAACTGGAAGCAGATGATTGATCAGGTTTCCATCGATTTTCACTTGGGTCGGCACTTAAAACTTTTTAAAGGTGGGACTTATAGATTTATTGATACGAGACGCGGTTTGCCGGAAGACGCGATGGAGGAGATAAATCTTTCGGATGGCGACCCGTTTATTTTGGAGCCGGGGGCATTTGCGATCGCGGCAACTCGGGAAGTTTTGAAACTGCCTGCCGATATCTTGGGAAGACTTGAAGGTAAAAGTTCGCTGGCACGGCTTGGGATTTTGGTGCATTCAACAGCGGCGCGGTTTGATCCGGGTTGGAACGGAGCGCCTGTTCTCGAGCTTGGAAACTTGGGGCCAAAGCCGGCGATTCTATATTGCGGAATGCCGATTTGCGCTTTTACATTCGAAAAACTGTCGGTACCGGTGAGAATGAAATACGAAGGCAGCAGGTCGGACAGATATTCAGGATCCAGCAATACTGTTGCTTCTAAAATTGATCAGGCGGTTAATTTAAAGGTACGAAAGGTACGAAAAGTATCAAAGGTACCAAAATCTAGAACAAGTAGATGAAAAAAGGCAAACTTATTGTTTTTGAAGGCGCGGATGGTTCCGGCAAAACTACTCAGGCAGAGCTTCTATTAAATTATCTTAGGAAGAAAAAGATTCCAAGCGCATATATTTCGTTTCCCAGATACGATTCCATGTGGGGGCAAGAGGTTAGGAAATATTTGGCTGGAGACTTTGGAAAGGTGGGGGAGGTTGATCCGCATTTAATTTCGCTGATTTATGCCGGAGACAGGCTTGCGGCGTCTTCGAAAATTAAGAATTGGATTGATCAGGGAAAAGTTGTAGTTTGCAATAGATATGTGGGTTCCAGTATTGGCCATCAGACGGCAAATATTGCCGGTACAAAAGAGCAGGAGGAATTTATTGTCTGGCTTACCAAACTAGAATACGGACAGAATAAAATTCCCAAGGAGGATTTGGTTTTATTTTTGCATGTTCCTGTTGAAGTTTCCCAAAAGCTGATGAGAAATAGAAAACTGGATATGCACGAAAGCAATGTTCCCCATTTGGTAAAAACTGTCGAAGTTTATACAAAATACGCGCAGGGGCAGAAGAATTGGCTAAAGATTGAATGTTCAATGGGAGGAAAACTTTTAAGTCACGATGAAATTCACGGTAAAATTTTGGCTGTTTTGAAAAGGAAAAAGATTCTTCACTTCGTTCAGAATGACAGGAGTAAGGTCTTGGATGACAAGTAATTGAACATAAAATATGATTGATCAAAATTTGTCTGTGGAAAAATTTACTCGAGAAGAAAAATGGTTCATTGAGCCGTTTTTTACTAATTTGGACAAAAATGTTTTTGCCGCCCGCTATTTGCCAAGTGAAGTATTGGGGGCTTTGGCATCGCGCTATAGCAGATCGACAAAAGGAGTGCGCCGACTTTTTTACGACGAGTATATAAAGCCGATTATTGAGCCAAATCTGGAAGGAACTAACGCTCGCGAGCAAAAAGAGGCCCAAAATATGAAGACGGAACTGGTTAATTTTGTCGATTACTTGCATACTCACGGCGGCTGGGAAGTGGTGGTTAATTCCAAAAGGGCGCGAGATTTTTTTTCTAAGTGGCTTGCGGCATATGGCGATGATTCGATTGCCCAGATGGCCGGTGCGCACATTTTTTTTGAGAACATTTCGATTGTGGCGACAAAGGTTTTGGAGGATTTTAGAATCGGTTTTGCTCCGCTTGAAAAATCCACGCGTTATGTTTTGTTTAATCAGAAGGTTGGCTCGCGGTACTTGTACCTGATGGAACCGGATTTGGTAAAGAGTAAATACGGACGGGAGTACACCCGAATGATGAATATGCTTTTTGACAGATACAGTCAGTCGATTGTGCCTCTTTCGAAGTATTTGCGAAAAGTTTTTCCACGAGAAGCGGATCAATCCGACCGTGCCTACAATTCGACAATTGTTGCCAAGACGTGTGATGTACTGAGGGCGTATTTGCCCGCGGCTACCTTAACTAATGTGGGATTTTTTGGGGTAGGCCAGTCATTAGAATATGTGCTGACGAAATGTTTCGCGTCGCCGCTTGCCGAAATTAGGCAGTTGGCACGTAGTGCGCAGGTAGAGCTTAACAAAATTATTCCGTCGCTTGTTGACCGGGCGTCTTCGCCAAGAGGGAAAATTTATCAGAGATACGTTCGTGACACGGACAGGGATCTGGAAAGGATGACTCATGTCATTCTGGAGCGAAGCGATAAGCAAAGCTTTTCTGCGAATAGAATCTCTTCAAAAACAGATCCTATCGGTCTCCGGCTGTCGCCGGATCTCTCCAGGATGACAGAGGGCGGGAAAGGTGTGCAGCTGGTTGAGTATGACGCGGATGCCGAAGACAAAATTGTCGCGAGTATACTCTATAAGTATTCGACACAGACGTATCAAAGTATTAAGGATCATGTGTCAAGAATGACGGAGAGCCAAAAGCTAGCCGTAATTAAAAAGGCTGTGGGTAGACGGCAGGTAAGACAGCATAGACTGATTAGGGCGTTTGAAAACACCTATTACAAATTTGATATTGTTGCTAATTTAGGGGCATATCGTGATTTGCATCGTCATCGAATGATGACTCAGGAGAGGCAGAGGTTCACAACGGAGTTGGGTTTTGATGTGCCGCCGGAACTTGCAAGCGCCAAAATGGATAAGGAATATATCGACGCGGCTAACAAGATTGACAAATTTTACAAAAAGATATCAAATCAATATATGGACGCGGCGCAATACGCGGTGATGCTTGGGCACCGTACACGCTGGTACCAATGGCAAAATTTGCGAGAGCTGGGTTGGGAAGCGGAACTGCGGACCGGACCTCAAGGACATCCTGATTATCGGGTGATAGAGCATAAAAAAGCGGAGGTAGTGAGCCAAGTGCATCCACTTCTTATGGAAGCTTTAAGATTTGTAGACTTTAATAAATATG
>OBEQ011964678.1_pt1 | contig 15882 bp, 22 predicted proteins | sample 1670901 | NCBI WGS metagenome assembly OBEQ01 (sample SAMEA104232315, study PRJEB22302) | groundwater metagenome | biome: forest; feature: aquifer; material: groundwater | place: USA | collected 2011-08-07 | depth 5.4 m | reverse complement strand
TTTGCGAGGAGCGTTCTTAAAAGCTACCCACTCCTCGTCTGGATCGATCTTGAAACGGACTAGTGGATCCAACTTCTCACCTTGATCTTTAGCGACACAGTCGAATCGCTTGCCGTCGAATTCAGTCCCTCTATTTCCGAGTTCGAGTACAAATGCTTTCTCCACAACTCTTTCTTCTCTGAATGCCTTTCTTAACGTGGGGATATCCGGATTAACTAAAATTTCTAATCGTCCCGGAATCAGTTCCAATTTGTGTCCACCTGTAAGTTCTATCACTACTGTTCTCTGCTTCTTGCGAAGCAAAAGTGCGATAGCGATACCGAGAAGCACGATTGCGACACCTGCGGCAAAATAAATTGCTCGCATTGTTGCTTGACGCTCGATGTCTCGAGTAATCTTTTCAGCATTGGCACGCCTCTGGGATTCTTTTTCTAAATCAGAAACTCTTTTTCTCTCCCGCGCGTCTCTTTCCTTTGCGGCGCTTTCTTCTGCGATTCTCCTGGCTTTTTCTTTTCTTTCAAATTCTTCCAGGGATCGCTTTACATCTCCTATTCCTTTCGCTGTCTTCCGTAATTCGCGGAGGACCCGATCATCGTTTTGGCGGTCACTCGTGATCTGGGGCTGACCCCAAACCAGAGGCGAGACCGCCAGAAAAAAGAATCCCACGATGCTTTTATTCATTTTCTCCTCTCTATTCTGTTCTCAAAGGCCGATTTGCGGTTTCCCGCATCAGAATAGCTCTAGCATAAGCCGTCTCGTTTGTCTACCAAGCCTTTGCTTTTATTCTCCTCTGTGATAATATCTCAACTAACGCCAAGGCGTTTTATTTTGCTCGCAAAATACAATAAATAATATGTCGAGATCGCTTAAAAAAGGCCCATATGTCGACCCTCGTGTCTTGAAAAAGATCGATGGCAAGAAACCCGAGGCCACCGGGGTTATTAAGACTTGGTCGAGAGCTTGCGTCATTGCGCCGGAGATGGTCGGCTTCACTTTTGGAGTGCATAATGGCAAGACACACATAGAGGTATTTTTGACCGAAGATATGGTGGGGCACAGGCTTGGCGAATTTTCTCCGACTAAGAAATTTATTAAGCACGGAGGTAAAATGCAGAAGGAGCAGGAAATAAAGGCCAAGGAGTCTGAAATCGCAGCTGCTCAAGCGGCAAAGCTCTCGGCGGAAGCCAAGAAATAATACCTCACCCCCGGCCCCTCTCCTAGATTCAGGAGAGGGGAGGAACAAAATAAAAACATGATACAAGCAACAGCAGAACTGAATAATTATCGAGCCTCGCCCAGGAAGGTGAGGAGGGTGGCGCAAGCAATCAAGGGCAAAAAGGTGGCTGAAGCTAAGAATATTTTACAATTTTTAGTTAAAAGGCCGACGGGGCCTATTCAGAGTCTTCTAAATTCGGCTGTTGCCAACGCCAAGGAGATGAAAGCAGATCCAGAAGCGCTTTTCGTAAAGTCGGTTACGGTCAATGCAGGCAAGATTCTTTATCGCAGGCATCCGGCGGCGCACGGCGCTTCACACCCTTTAAGAAAAAGAACTTCTAAAATTAAGATTATTTTAGGTGAAAAAATTGAAAATTCTAAATTGAAAATTAAAAATTAATTGTATGTCCCACACTGTCCACCCATATTCGCATAGACTTGGTATTATTAGAGACTGGAAGTCTCGCTGGTTTAGCGAGGGCGAAAAATATAAAGAAAATTTGCGAGCCGATATTTTGATAGTGGAATTTCTGAAGAAAAAAATGCGAGGGGCTTTTGTTTCGTCTGTCGAAATCGAAAGAAGTGAGAAAATTTTCCGACTCATTATCGAATCTTCTCGTCCGGGCGCCATTATCGGCAGGCAGGGGGAGGGGATGGTCAAATTGCGCGATGGTATCATCAAAATGATGAGGAAAAACCAGATTTCGAACAAACAGGAACTCAAAATAGACATTAAAGAAATAAAATCTCCCGAATCAAATTCTATGATCGTAGCCCAGATGATTACTGAAGGGCTCGAAAAGAGAATGCCGTTCAGGAGAGTGATGAAGCAAGCGGCCGAAAAGGCTTTTGCCAACCGCGATGTTAAGGGTATTAAGATTACCCTCTCTGGCATCATGGGCGGCTCGAATATGGCGAGAGTTGAGAACAAGAAGCTCGGCCGCGTGCCGCTCCAAACTCTACGGGCTGATATTGATTATGCTTTTTATGAAGCGCAGCTGCCGCTTGGTAAAATCGGTATCAAAGTTTGGATATATAAAGGCGAAATATTTGCCAAAAAATAAAAAACTAATATGTTAGTCCCAAAGAAAGTTAAATATAGGAAGTGGCATACTCTGCGCAAGAACCCGAACAAAGTCGGGGTGGCTTCTAGGAACATTAAAATTTCTTTTGGCTCGCACGGACTGAAAGCGATGACAGCCGCTCGCATTACCTCAAATCAGCTCGAAGCTTCAAGAAAAGTGATCTCTAGAACTCTAGGCAAGACCGGTCGAATGTGGATCCGAGTTTTCCCAGACATGCCGTTTACTAAGAAGCCGGCTGAAGTAAAGATGGGCAAGGGCAAGGGTGAAATCGAAGGCTATCACGTAGGCGTGAAGCCTGGCGCCATCATCTTCGAAGTGGATGGAGTAACAGATCTTGTCGCTCGAGAGTCTTTGCGAAAGGCGGGCACTAAATTGCCCATTAAGGTTAAAGTAGTAGCGAGAGAGTAGAATCAAGAATTAAGAATTATGAATCAAGCAAAAATACAAAAAAATAAAGAAGGAGGAAGAGTTTTGAGTGGCGTAGTGGTCTCTCAAAAAATGAAAGACACGGCAGTGGTCAACGTTACTCGCTTTGTCAAGCACCCGAAATATAAAAAATATTACAAAGTGAGCAAAAAGTTTAAGGCGCACAATCCGGGCAATACTGCTTTAGTCGGGGAGAAAGTTTCGATCAGAGAAACTAGGCCGATTTCGAAAGATAAGCATTTTATAATTGTATGATTCAACCAAGATCCATAGTAAAAATAGCAGACAACTCCGGCGCCAAACTCGGCCGCATTTTTAAGGTACTCGGTAGCGCTAAGAAGCGTTATGCTTCGATTGGCGAACTTGTCATGTTCTCTGTCCAAAAAGCAGAACCAAGAAAGGAGATAAAAAAGAAGGCAGTGTTGATGGGCATGGTGGTCCGCCAAAAGGCTCCGCTCCGCCGCAAAGACGGCTCTTATATTAGATTTGATGAAAACGCAATCATCGTCGTTGATCGCAAGAAAAGCGAGCTTCTCCCTCGCGCCAATCGCATCTTCGGCCCTATCCCTCGCGAAATCGCCGAGGCGGGACATCAGGCGATTGTGTCGTTGGCACCGGAGGTGATTTAAACTTGACTTTTTGTATAATCATAGTATTCTAGTAACAGAGGTAAATTGGGATACCTAAACTTCCTAATCGCCGGCAGGCGTTAAATAGTTCATTGAGAGGTGAAGTTGAGATGCATTTATATAGGCTCAGTTTTTTGCTTGGTTTTCTAAGTGGTGTGGTGGGAGCGATTGTTTTTAGTCGCATATACGATCACACGCGAGGATTCAAAGAAAGGATGATTGAAAGGAAGCGGAGAAAACTTGAAGCGACTCAGCTAAATATTGCTGGTCACATCAAGAATACTCTGCAGAAGAAAATCACTGAAAGCTTGTTCTTCGGTGACAAAGATCAGGTTGAAAGTGAAACGGAGAAAAATTTTTCCAAGATCTCCATCTTTAATCCGTATGCCGACAATCCCAAGCAGCCGGTTGTGGAAATAAATACAGCTTGTTGGTACAAAGAGGAGTTCGTCCGAGTTCATTTAATTGCTGGAGGCGAGATTCTTGAGAGAATCTCGGCTAAGGGGGTAAACGATCAAGATCTCAAGATTCTAATTGAAAAAGCTTTCAAATGGAGACGTTCTTAGAAAACCTCTGACGTCAAAACTACGTCCTGATTTCTCTTCGGCTATGTGGCTGGCACTCGCTTTACGAGCTAGTGCCAGCTTTTGTCTATATAAGCAGATTGATATAACCCCCTAAATCCCCCTTACTTTAAGGGGGATTCGTGGAAGGGCTTCGCCCTGCTTTTTATATTAAAATACAGAGATGGATCCTTTCCTTTACAATAATAAAGAAGCGGGGGCTTATGACGAATATAGAACAAAATATTTAGAAAGTGCAGACATTTCTGTTATTAGATTCTGGAACGATGAAATAATAAATAACATTGAAGAAAGCCTCCAAAAAATTAGAAGTAAGGTTCAAGAGATAACATCGAAATGCAGACCTCCCCTTAAAGTAAGGGGAGGGTAGGGAGGGGTTAGGTAAGTAAAAAATCACTGATTTTTAGACTGAGTTTGTATTTTAGCCTTATTTTAAGGCATTTTTTATTAGGAGGTTTTTAGAATCCGGTGCGGTCTATTGACTTGACGTTCTATATAAGGTAGTCTTCCCGTGGAAAAGGAGATTCCCATGGACGTACTCTGTGATCGTTATGAGTTAGAAAAGGGGCTTACTATCGACAAAGTAGTCTCTTGTTTTAAGAAGTATTTTGATAGCAATCCGGGGCGCAAAAATCACATAGATGCGCTTTTTTGTCCGGAGTGGTATACCATACCTCAAGTGGTGGAAAAGATCGCTCCAAATATTCTTAGGGTTAATATGCACCGGGGGAGTTTCTGGCCCCAAAACACTTCTACTCATGATGCAGTGTATATGAGAGGTAAGAGAGTTAACCAAAGAGTTGATTTCTTTCTCCCGTATTACTTGATCTTTCATGACACTATGGTAGATGTCGTTTTTCTACCTAGCTATCTCAAATATGACCAAAACACAAATTTCCGGATGCATCTTCCTCAAATTTTTCGATGTTTACCATGTGGTCATTTATCTCTTCAAGCTCTGAGAAATGTCAATGTTTCTGCGCTTGGCGGATACCATAAATCGTGGGGCCACATAAGGATTCACGGAAAAAACAAGGTAGGGGGGATAGGGGATCACGACCACGTTGATCCGGTTGCTACTATCAAATCCTATTTTCCCAGAAGGACGAAAATTTTCAGTGTGGATTTTCGCTCGTGGTGTGAGACTAAACAATTCTGGGTTCATTTTGGAGAGATTCAGTTCAGTAGAGGGTTCGATTTCCCTGTGACTTTGGGTATTACAACTCACGGGGGAGACAAAAATGATATGTTGGCTTCTCCAGAACAAGTAGTAGAATTTATCTCTGCAGCGTCAGTGTTTATCGACGCCATTTTCTCGAAAAGTACAAAGAAACTCAAGTCTCTATTATCCTTCAATCTCACCGAGAAGGGTTTCAAAAAGAGAATACGTATCGACTAAAAATCTTGAGCCGCCTTTTTAGGCGGCTCTTTCATTTTCCTGCATAAGGTCAGATACATAAAGTAATCGAAGGAGGAATTGGAATGAACACAATAGATGTGAAGTTATTTTTTCTTTCTTTGTTGCCGCGTACATGGCAGTAGGTCATTACGCTCTGGCATTTAAAAAGGCGTAAAGCACCAACATCTCGACTTCTCCTTGCAAAGGAGAAGTTTCTCCGTTCGAGTCTAACGAGAAATGTGAACGAAGAGATACCCCCTTCCCCTTTACAAGGGGAAGGGGGATGAGGTAATTTGACCAAAATGCTTTTCTTTGTTAACCTAGATCGGTTGCCCCTAGGGGGTTTTTCAATAATATACTAGAACTATAATGAAAATAAAGAAAGGCGACAAGGTCATAATTATAACGGGCAAGGATAAAGGAAAGAGCGGCACCGTGCTTAAAGCATTTCCAAAAATGGAGATGGTCCTTGTCGAAGCTTTAAATTTGAAAAAGAGACACACTAAGCCGAAGAAGGAGGGGGCTAAGGGGCAAGTAGTAGATACAGCGGCGCCGATTCATGTGAGCAATGTAAGAAAGATATGATAATTTTCAATTTAAAATTTAGGATTTTCAATAAATGAATTAATTTAAAATTTTCAAACATTAAAACATTGTAAATTTAATGAAAATTGAAAACTGAAAATTAAAAATTAAAGACCATGAAATTAACAAAGAATAAAGTCAAAGAATCATTCAAAGAATTGAAAGATAAACTCAATTTAACTAATGTTATGGAAGCGCCTAGGATTTTGAAGGTGGTGGTCTCTTCTGGGGTTGGATCTTTGAAAGATAAAAAGAAAATTGATTTGGTGGAAGACAGATTGGCAAAGATTACTGGTCAGAAGCCAGTCAGAAAGGGAGCTAAGCAGTCGATCGCTACATTTAAAAGTAGGGAAGGAGACATTGTTGGCGTCCAGGTTACTCTCCGGGGCGAAAAGATGTGGAGCTTTCTTGATCGATTGTTAAATATCGCGCTACCGAGAACCAGGGACTTCCGAGGAGTTTCTCTTGACGCAGTAGACCAGATGGGCAACTACACTTTGGGCATTAAAGAGCATACAGTATTTGCGGAAACGGCGGATGAAGATCTGAAAGACGTTTTCGGCTTTGCCGCCACGATAGTTACCAATTTAAATTCAAAACAGAAAGCGCAGGAATTCTTGAAGGCAATCGGTTTTCCCTTTAAAAAATAAAAGTAAAAATAGAAGAAAAAATGTTCAGAAATAAAAGAGAGACTCTAATTTTATTTTTAGGCGATATCGCAGTTCTCTATCTGGCGCTTTTCTTTTCTCTCTGGATCCGCAATTCAAGTTTGCCTGACAATGCTCTCTTTTTGACTCACTTCTACCCTTTCACCATTCTTATCGCCGCCTGGCTTTTGGTTTTCTTTATTGCTGGTCTTTATGAGAAGCATACTTTGATACTGAAAAGCCGTCTGCCTTCTACAATATTGAACGTTGAGATTGCAAACGCTTTTCTCGCCGTTCTCTTTTTCTACTTTATTCCGTATTTCAAAATTACCCCCAAGGTTACACTATTTATCTATCTCGTTATTTCTTTCGGCATGCTTTTAATCTGGAGGCTTTATGGCGTTCGTTTTACTTTCGGTACGATTAAAGAAAAGGGGATTATTATCGGTTCGGGGATAGAGATGAAGGAGTTAAAGGAAGAAGTGAATAACAATCCCCGCTACAACTTAGAGTTTATCTCTTCGATTGATCTGGACAAAGTCTCCAGCTTCGATTTCCAGGAAGAAGTGGTGAAGCTTATCTATAGTGAAGATGTGCGGCTGATAGCGATCGATATGAAGAACGAAAAGGTGGAGCCGATCTTGCCCCAGCTTTACAACCTTATCTTTTCCAAAGTGCGCTTTATTGATATGTATAAAATTTATGAAGATATTTTCGACCGGGAGCCGCTCTCGCTCGTGCGCTATAACTGGTTCTTAGAAAATATCTCGGCCGAAGCCCATGTTGCTTATGACACTATGAAAAGAATTATGGATATAGTTTCCAGTTTTGTTGTGGGCATTATTTCTCTGATTTTTTATCCTTTTGTATATCTTGCTATAAAACTAGATGATCGAGGACCTATTTTTTATAAACAGGAACGTATCGGTAGAAATAATAAAATTTTTACGGTTTGGAAATTTAGAACCATGTCGGAGGGTAAAATTACAAAAACTGGTAAGTGGCTTCGCAGTTTAAGAATCGATGAACTCCCTCAACTCTGGAGCGTTTTCAATGGCGATATGTCTATGATCGGCCCTCGCCCAGAGATCCCGGCGCTTGTGAAGCACTACGAAGAAGAAATTCCTTATTATAATGTCCGCCACCTTATCAAACCCGGTCTTTCAGGTTGGGCTCAACTTTATCACTCCGACCCGCCAAAGGCCGTCGCCGACGCCGAAAAAACCCGCCGCAAGCTCTCCTACGACCTCTATTTCATCAAAAACCGCTCGCTCATGCTCGATTTTAAGATTGCCCTCAAAACTCTGAAGGTCTTGTTTTCTAGGAGTGGGGTTTGACGAAGGATAAAAATAAATTCAAGGATTCCCCTTGCAAGCCCAAAAGCAAAGGGAATCTTTGAATTTATTTGCAAAATCTGCAAAAATCATTATATTTAAATAAAATATGGCTAAATACAGATTTTGGGCGATTATAATACTAGCGGCGGCGGTGGCGGCAAGCGTTTATATAAAAAATTCGGAAAGCGCAGATTCGACTAACAAATTTAAACTGGGGTTAGATCTTTCTGGCGGGACGCATTTGGTTTACAAGGCGGAGACTGCTCAAGTGGCTTCGCAAGATATCAATGACTCCATGCAGGCTCTGCGTGATACTATTGAACGGAGAATTAATATTTTTGGCGTTTCTGAACCGATTGTGCAGGTAGAGACTAGCGGGGTACTAGGTTCTGGGGGAGAGCATCGGCTGATCGTGGAACTGCCCGGAGTGACGGACGTTAACAGCGCTACAAGGAGCATTGGAGCGACTCCCATACTCGAATTCAAACTTTTACCAAAAGAAAAAATTGATTCTAGCGGCAAAACTCCAGACCCGAGCCTTTTTACAGTTACCGGTTTGACTGGCAAAATGCTAAAAAAAGCTAGCATTCAGTTTGACAGCCGCAACGTGGCAGGAAAGCCCATCATCGGCCTTGCCTTCAACGATGAGGGCAAAAATCTTTTTGCCAAAATTACTAGAGAAAATAAAGGCAATATCTTGGGCATTTTTCTTGACGGTCAGCTGATAGAGGCACCTTATATCAAAGAAGAAATTCCCAACGGCGAAGCGGTGATTACCGGTAATTTCAGCGCTGACCAGGCCAAAGAAATTGTTAGAAATTTAAATTATGGGGCTCTGCCTCTGCCTATCACGCTCATCGGCACTCAAACCATCGGACCCACTTTGGGCGAGCGGGCGACTGCCGCCGCGGTGAATTCTGGTTTACTAGCGTTCGTAATTGTTTCCACCTTTCTTCTTTTATGGTACCGCTTGCCGGGGCTTGTCGCGATTTTAGGCCTTTCTATTTATACAATTTTGAACCTGCTTTTATTTAAACTAATTCCGGTGACTCTCACGGCGGCTGGTATTGCCGGCTTCATACTCTCTCTCGGCATGGCGGTGGATGCCAACATTTTGATTTTTGAAAGAATGAAAGAAGAACTAAAGAAAAATAAAAATTTGCAAGAAGCCATGGCCGAAGGCTTTCACCGCGCTTGGTCTTCGATTCGAGACTCGAACCTTTCGAGTATCATCACAGCTGTCATTCTTTATTACTTTGCTTCTACGCCAGTGATCAAAGGCTTCGCTTTGGTATTTTTGATCGGTGTCTTAGTCTCTATGTTCTCTGCCATCACTGCTTCGCGCTCGATCTTGTTTGCTCTTAGCTCAGAGAATAAAGAAGATGGCAAATTAAAAAAGTTTCTCTTTGGTTCTGGCATAATTCATAATTCATAATTCTTTATTCATGTTTATTATAAATCACAGAAGAATATTTTATACTCTCTCTGGAATTTTGATTTTGGCGTCTATTTTTTCTCTTTCTGTTTGGGGACTCAATCAAGGTATAGATTTCAAGGGCGGCAGTCTCTTAGAAGTTACATCTCCTAAGAACATTGATGAAGTGCGCAATATTCTTGTGAAAGATGGATTTGCAGATGCGTCGGTGAGGCAAAGCGCGCCGGGAGATTTCATAATAAGACTCCGAGAAATTTCTCAAGCAGAAAAAGATACGATCTTGGCTTCCTTGCCCGGAGCCACTTTGAAAGATTTTAATATCATTGGACCGACTTTGGGACGAGAAGCGCAGATCAAATCAGGTCTGGCTATTCTTTTCGTCATTCTCGCTATCGTTTTATTTATCACCTTTGCTTTCCGCAAAGTTTCCCGACCCATTTCTTCTTGGGTGTATGGAAGTGTGGCTATCATTGCTCTTGTCCACGATGTGATTATTCCGATCGGCGCTTTCTCCATCCTCGGCCACTTATTTGGGTTTGAAGTGGATACTTTATTTGTTACTGCTGTGCTCGTCATTTTGGGCTTCTCTGTACACGATACTATCGTCGTCTTTGATCGAGTCCGAGAAAATTTGGGCAAATACGAGGGTAAGAAACAATTTGATCAAATTGTGGGTGAAAGCATTTCGGAAACTTTTACAAGGTCAGTCAACACTTCTCTCACTACTCTTCTCGCCATCACCGCTCTCTACATCTGGGGCCCAGAACCGACTCATCACTTCGCTCTGGCGCTTTTGATTGGCATCGTGGCTGGCACTTACTCTTCGATTTTCATAGGCTCACCTTTGTTAGTCACAATTCAGCAGTGGAAAAATAAGAAATAAACTTCAGCTAGACTTAATTTATGGCTCGGTATAATATATAGGTATGAGTTCAACTACAACCACATTTAGATTATTTAAAGAAAGACTGTCGTTTATGGGAGGTATAGCGGCTGTCATTGATAATTCCCAAATTCAATCTAGATACAATATTGATAAAACAGAGAAAGAAGCAGATATAAAATCATTATATGCCGATTGGTTAGCCATTGGAGAAGATATGCAAAAAGCAATAGATACTTATGCCTCCACAGAATCAAAATAATAAACCGGAGAAATTTAATCATGACAATCAGATTCAGGTAACTGAACATTTTTCTGGTCCTTTACCACATCCTAAAACATTGGAGTATTACGATAAAATTGTTCCTGGTGCGGCAGATAGAATAATAAAAAAATTTGAATCTCAAACGGAACATCGTCAGTCTTTGGAAAAGAAAGTTGTCAATTCAGATAGTTTTAGAGCTACAGCCGGATTATTTTGCGGCTTTATAATTGCTATGACCACTATACTAGGCGGAATCTATACTGTTTTGAAGAATCACCCTCTTCTTGGAGGCTCGCTCTCTTTTGCTGGTCTTGCAATATTAGTGGGGGCATTTTTAATAAACAGACAGCAGAAACAAAAAGATTAAATTTGCTACAATAGTCTAAATTATTAATTACGCAATTCAAATGGAAGAACCTATCAATAATAAAGAATCAGGTACTGAACAAGAGGCTTTTAATCCCAAACACGATACGATCATGGAAGATGCCCATAAACTTATTAATTTTGACCATGAATTATTTGGCATGGGCCAATTTATGAAAGAAAATGGCACGCCAGAAGATGTAACATTGGTTGTTGAGATTAGACATAAAATTGAAGCCTTAAAGAATAGATTATTTGCCATAGATAATATTAAATAAATGTTTTCATTCAAAGAATCAATCAAGTACGGCTGGGAGAGGATGAAGGAGAATTTTCAGCTTACTTTTTTCGCGACCTTGTTGCTTGTCGCGGTAGGAGCTATGACCGGCGGCAGGGTTCTAGGATTTCTAGCTATGATATTTCTGCTTATTTTAAGAATCGGCTATCTCAAAATATTTTTGAGAATGTATGATAACGAGAAACCAAAATTCAGCGATCTGTTTTCCGAATATCCTTTGTTTTGGAAATACCTAGGCGTCTCTATTTTGTATCCTTTAGTTGTATCGGGAGGTTTGATTCTTTTGATTATCCCTGGAATCATCTGGGCTGTCCGATTTTCTTTCTCTCCGATAATTTTAGTAGATACCAAAATGGGGCCGATAACTTCTATGAAAGAAAGCTATGCCATAACATCGGGCAAATTTTGGAATCTCTTTGGCTTCTTTCTAGTGATCGGGCTATTTAATATTTTGGGACTTCTCGTTTTGGGGGTCGGCCTTCTCATCACCATTCCAGTTAGCATGTTTGCTGTAATACAAGTCTATCGGAAATTAACAGCTGAAAAGTCGGCTTTAGTAGCCTAAAAATATGAAAATTTTCGCTATAATAATAATTGTCGCAGTTATTGTAAGTGGAGCCTTTTTCCTTTTTCAGCCAAGCGCGTCAGCGCCTGTGACAACTCCATCTACTCCAATCCCTTCTCCAACAGCGAGTTTCTCTTTGGCTGAAGTCGCCACACACAAAGACAGCAAAAGTTGCTGGGTGGCGGTGGGCGGCAAAGTTTATAATTTAACTCTTTGGATCAATCAACATCCTGGAGGGCCCGATAAAATCCTCTCAATTTGCGGCAAAGATGGCAGCGCCGCTTTCACTGCCCAGCACGAGGGTCAGAACAGGCCAGAAGCTATTCTTGCCACTTTTTTTATAGGTAACTTAAAATAAAAAAATGAAAAATTCAGGCATATCACTCGTCCGTATCGGCTTCTCTCTCGTTTATATTTGGTTCGGATCAGATCAGCTTCTGCATCCGGCAAAGTGGCTCTCCTTTCTTCCGAGCTATGCAACGAAAATTATTCCGGTCTCGACTCACGCCTTAGTACTCGGCAACGGAGTGTTTGAAATTATTTTCGGCTTATCGCTTCTTGTGGGGCTTTATATCAGATTTGTCTCGGCCATTTTGGCGCTTCATACTCTGCACATCGTTTCTATAGTGGGCTATAATCCAATCGGAGTGCGGGACTTTGGCATTGCGATGTCCATGATCGGAGTTTTCTTAAACGGTCCTGACCTTTGGACCCTCGACCACAAACGTGCCCAAAAAAATACTCCTTAACCTCTTAATTAGTCTCTGCCTCTTTCCCTATGTCGGACATGGGGAAACTTTGGAAGAGGCTATTCTTTCTTTTGATTCTAATATTATTGTCAACCGCGACAATTCTGTAAATGTCACCGAAAAAATAATTTACACTACTGGACCGGGATTGGATCGGCATGGAATATACCGGGACATTTATCCATATTCTTCGACTGGCCGGAAAATGAGTATTACAAATGTAGAAGTGCCCGGTCAAAATTTTGAAATATTAAGTTCCGGCAAAAATGTTCGCATCAAAATCGGCGATCCAAAAGTTACTTTTAAAGGCGAAAAAACTTACATAATAAAATACAAGGCGACCAAATCAGTCGGCCAATTCAAAGATTTTGACGAAATTTACTGGAACGTCACCGGCAATGAGTGGAATATTCCTATTCTTTCTGCTAGAGCTTCTGTGGTTTTGCCTAATAGCGCGAAGCCTGTCCAGTCCGCTTGCTACTATGGTCCGAAGGGTAGTACTAATACATGTAATAATTTTCAAGCCAAGAATCTCGGAGTAGCAGAGGGACTCACAGTTGCGGTCGGATTTCCAAAGGGCTTTGTGAATCCTTACACATTTTCTGACCGTTTAGCAGATTTTTTTCCTTGGATCTTAGCCGCATTTCTACCTCTATTAACTTTGATTTTCTCACTGCGATATTGGTACAAGCACGGCCGCGATCCGAAGGGGACAGGGGTGATTGTCGCCCAATATGATGTGCCAGATTCTCTCACGCCAATGGAAGCGGCTGGCATTGTGAATGAAAAAATCACTGGCGCCAATATTTCGGCCGAAATTATTTACTTGGCGACCAAAGGCTACTTGAAAATTAACCAGCTAGAGACTAAAACACTTGGTATTTTTAAAAATACAGATTATGAACTGGTAAGACTTAAAGAGGGGACAGATCTTCCCAATGAATTCGACAGGAAATTGATGCAGTCTCTGTTTGATGGTAATGATTCAGTCAAACTTTCTGATTTGAAGAATGTTTTCTACAAAGATGCCAAAGAAATCATTCAAGATGCCGCAAAGAATCTTCTCGAAAAGGGCTATTACAAAAATCTGGGTCGGATGAAAAACGCTGGAGGCAGAGCTGTCGTTATCATTTTCCTAGCGGTTTGGTTATCGGTATTTTTGGCTGGTATTTTTGGGGGAGTAGTGGCTATCGGAATAATTTTGTCCGCTATCATTTACGGCATCGTCTCTCACTTTTTCCCCGCTAAAACAGAAAAAGGGGTTGCCACCAAAGAATATCTGCTCGGCCTGAAAGAGTATCTGCAAATTGCCGAAAAGGACCGAATCAATTTCCATAACGCTCCGGAGAAAAAACCCGAAATCTTTGAGAAGCTCCTGCCATTTGCTATGGTTTTCGGCGTTGAGAAAGCTTGGGCCAAGGAGTTTGAAGGAATTTACCTCACTCCGCCTTCCTGGTATTCCGGCTCTCCTGGACACGCTTTCAACACTATCTATTTCGCTGATTCCATGTCTAACTTCAATTCTTTCGCCGCCTCTAGCATGACTAGTTCCCCAAGTTCTAGAGGCTCCGGCGGAGGCGGTTTCTCCGGCGGCGGAGGGGGTGGGGGAGGTGGCGGCGGGTGGTAGTTTGTTCAGATATGAACACACCAGACTTGAATAAACCTAAAACTCCCATACACTAATTCCATTAACCAATAATCAAAACACTATGGGACTAGAAGGACCTGATAATACACCTCCACCAGCAGAGGAACCTGTTGATGAAATAGAGAGTTTGTCAGAAGGTGAGAAATTAAATACAGATTTAGATGAGATAAAAAAAGAATGTGAAGAAACTCTAGTAGAAACATACGGTTCAATTGAACGGGCACAAAAATATGCAAATATAGAAAAGACACAGAATATTATGCATCCTAATCCGAACGCGGGAATGGAAGAAAATCTGCATGATAAAATCGTATACGCTCGGGGTTACTTAAGTATAATGCAATCAGCGGATCAAATTAGAGAAGATTACTCTAGAGATCCAAAAGGAAGAGCAAAAGGGGATGTATTCCGTCTAAAAGATAGCCTATTAAGTTTAACCACTACAGGAAAGAAAAATTTCTTAGAATAATCAAAGAATCGCGCGGTGCCCGTACTGGCGCACCACGCGATCAAGTAATTACTTCTGAAACGACGCTACCCTTTGCCGTAGCTCAGTCGCTGGACCGTGACGGTCGAGCAGAAGCCGAATTGGCAGATAGTTAAGAGGTACCTGGTGCCAAGGAAACGGGTGATCTCATCGCTCAACGCGATTGTTACTTCTTGCGGAGTGCTGGCCCGCAGGTTGGATAGAATTTTCGGCGACACTCGCGTGTAATCGAGAAAGATACTCGCCGGTTGGCTCGGATCGTAGGAGCCGATAATTTTCAGGGCAGTTTGCGGCGTTGAATTGCTTGGAATAATCGTTTCGTATGCGGCGACCGTAAGTCCAGGTGTTGAATTTCTGGGTTGGACTATGGTTTGCGTTTTGCTGAAAACTTGCTTGCCCCGCACCTCGAACACATCCACGAGTACATCCGAGATGATATTCCCCGAAAAAAGAGGGAGCTGGAATCCAGTCATTTGCCCGGACGATAATGGGATCGCCTGATCGTAGAAGACGGGGTTCGTATTGAAGCCGCCATCTCCCACATTGACCCGAGCGAAGAACGAGCTCCCAGCGACGACTCGGTCGTACTGCACATTGATGACGCCGTTCTCCTCCCGGATGAATCCAGGGAAGAGATTGTCTCCGGTCGACGTTGTTCCCGTATTGGGAACTGGGGTCAAGTTCTGTCCAAAACTCATGAGCGGCAGGATTGCTGCGAGGATCAAAATCCGTTTGAAGTTCATTTTTAGGTACTCTCCTGCGCGATAGCTTAACATACAATGTACCAATCTGTCAAGGGGCTAGAAATGACTATTTATCAGGGCATATTTTAGAGCTTTAACTAACTGACTTGACTCCTTAATTCTTACCTATATACTAAGGAAGCTCCCTTAGGGGGAGTTTTTGAACCTTGAAAACAGAAGAGAGAAATATTATTGAGACGTGCCCCACGTCGCTCGAGTACGAGCTATGCGGGGCGCAGCAAGTCTCTTTGTTTATGAATTTGAGTAAGTATAGTGATTGAGTTAGGGAAAATCTAAATAGAAAATACAGAATATCGAAGATACTGAGGTAACGAAGTACTATTCTATATTTTGTTCCGTTCGAAATTTTGTGAAGCAAAATTTCGCCCCGCGGAGCTCCTTTAGGAGCGAAGTGGGGCAGAATTATAAATATCCCACTACGCCTTAGAGGCTACGCGGGATAAATTAAATCGCTTCGCAATTTAATTTAGAGTTTGATCCTAGCTCAGGATGAACGCTGGCGGCGTGGATAAGGC
>OBEQ011267237.1_pt1 | contig 15882 bp, 17 predicted proteins | sample 1670901 | NCBI WGS metagenome assembly OBEQ01 (sample SAMEA104232315, study PRJEB22302) | groundwater metagenome | biome: forest; feature: aquifer; material: groundwater | place: USA | collected 2011-08-07 | depth 5.4 m | reverse complement strand
CTGTGCGATCACCAATTCCGCAGTGGTTTGTGGTGCAGACAACACTTCACTGCTCATTTGTGTGCGCCAAAGCTGACTGCCATCTTGTTCGTTTAACGCAACCACAGCGCCTTTTATGGTACCAATCAATACCAATCCATTACCGGCGCCAACACCGCCCATGATGCGTTCCTGCAGATCGATTTCCCACTTATCTTTACCATCGGCTTTATCGATCGCGGTGACCACACCTTCGATATCCGCAACATAGATAGTGTCGCCATCGATTGCTGGCGTTATTTTATTGTAATACTCACCTAAACCATCCCCAACGCTGGTGGACCACACTTTTTCTAACACCACCTCTTCTTTAAAATCCTTGAGTTTGGCAGGCTCAGGTTCATCCTTGGTGTCGCTTCCACTACACGCAGCCAAGAATACAACCATAAGTAACAATCCACCGGAAAACAACCCGCTTTTATTCATGCTATTCCCCTGCCACGGCGGGGCTAGATTCTTTGAGGTCGGGTTCTTGCTCACTAAGTTCTTTGGGAATAAATTCTTTGGGCTTCATCAGGTCATTAACTTTCATATCGAGAACTGTTTGCCCACGGGGTTCGCCGATGACCAAACCTTTAGCTTTATTGTAGGCTTGCCTCGCTTCATCAGCACGGCCCAGGCCGAGATAGATGTCGCCTTTGGCCTCTTCATAGGATGTTTGTAGCGTTCCTGCGTCAACTTTTTCAATTAGCGCAAGTGCATCTTCAGCTTTGCCTTGCGCATAGATTACCCGCGATAAACGCAGGGTAGTGAGCAATTTCATATTTTCACTGGGGTTGTGATCGAGCACCCATTTTAATTCATTTGCCGCGCTATCCAACTGATTGGCTTCGACCGCAAGTTTTGCCATAAACAACGCAGCATACTGCGCATAGGCGGTAGCGCCGAAATCATTTTTGAGAGTTTCGGCAAGATGTGTAGCAGTAGCGGTTTGATTTTCTTTTTTGTCGTCTGTTGCTGAGGTTAGCAGCTCAACTGATTCCATTAAATCGTGGTAGATGTCGGATGCAGCTTCTGCCGTGGTTTTTTGCTGCTTATCCCAATAGGTCCAGCCAAACCATATCACCAGTACGACACAAATTCCTGATAGCAATGATTTGCCGTTGTCTTTCCACCAGCGTTGAATGGCTTCTATTTGCTCTTCTTCGGATCTATAAACATCCACGTGTCTAACTCCTGTCTATCACTTTATTGTTCGAAAAATATGGTTCGTAAAATATAGTTCGGAAAATTAAAATTAAAAAATTTTGTTACGTTATGTTTAATTCATTTTTCAGCAGCGAACTGAGATCGTCGAGTTGTACCAATTTTTGCTGCCTAGCATCGCGTAAATACTTCACTGTTAGCTGGTTTTTGGCTGCTTCGTCTTCGCCGAGAATCAACGCAATCAATGCGCCCGATTTATCGGCTCTTTTAAGCTGGTTTTTAAAATTGCCGCCCCCGCAGTGCATTTGCAATCTCAACTGTGGCAAAGCATCGCGCAAACCTTCTACTACTGTGATGGCTTGTTTTTGCACATCACCCACTGCAGCAAAATAAACGTCGATAGTACGAGTCAATTCTGCTGGATACAAGTTGAGTTCTTCGAGCAGGAGTGTGAGACGCTCTACACCCATGGCGAAACCCACCGCCGGCGTGGATTTGCCGCCCAATTGCTCAACCAGTCCGTCGTAGCGGCCACCCGCACACACTGTGCCTTGTGAGCCAAGATGATCGGTTACCCATTCAAAAACTGTTTTACAATAATAGTCCAATCCGCGCACGAGTCTTTGATTTACCTGGTAAGAGATACCCGCCGTATCGAGAAGTTCCAACAGTTGTGCAAAATGTGTTTTGGAGTCTTCGCTGAGATAATCACTTAGCTTGGGTGCGTCATGCAATAACGCCTGAGTATTGGCATCCTTACTGTCTAATATGCGCATGGGATTGCTGACTAATCTATTCTGGCTATCTTCGTCCAATTGATCTTTTCGTGCAGCGAGAAATTCCACTAATACCCGGCGATATTCCGCTCTGTCTGCTGCGGAGCCCAAGGAGTTAATCTGCAATTGCACGGCATTTTCTATCCCGAGTTTTTTCCACAAACGTGCGGTCAGTAAAATCATCTCGGCATCGATATCTGGCCCGGTCATACCGAAGGCTTCTACACCGATCTGGTGAAATTGTCGCAAGCGTCCTTTCTGTGGTCGCTCGTGCCTGAACATGGGGCCGGTATACCACAGACGTTGCTCTTGATTAAAGAGCAATCCATTCTGTTCGCAAGCTCGCACACAACCGGCTGTACCTTCGGGACGCAGCGAGAGACTGTCACCGTTGCGATCTTCAAAGGTATACATCTCTTTTTCGACAATATCGGTGACCTCGCCGATCGTGCGCTTGAACAATTCGGTCGATTCCAAAATCGGCATGCGAATTTCGCGGTAGCCAAAACTGAGTAACAGCTGGGAGACAACGGATTCTAAATACTGCCAGTAAGGCGATTGATCCGGTAATAGATCATTCATGCCTCTGACGGCTTGGATTTTCTTCAAGGTTTTTTCCTAGTTCTTCTAACTTAAGAGTTTATGACTTGGCAATAATATTTTCCGCTATTCTAGCCAGCTCTTTTTCCTTCGCGGCAATTTTGGTTCGAATCATGTCTTCGAGTTCATCGATAAACCCTTCATTAGACACTTTATAACTGGGCTTGCCATCGACATAAATCAAACTTTTGGGTGTTCCGCCAGTGAAGCCGATATCGGCGACCTTGGCTTCGCCAGGACCATTCACGATACAACCAATGATGGCGACATCAATCGCGGTGGTGACATCCTCCAGCCGCAATTCCAATGCATTCACCGTGCTGATCACATCGAAGTTTTGTCGCGAACAGCTGGGACAGGCGATAAAGTTAATGCCCTTCGAGCGAATATGCAGGCTCTTTAAAATATCAAAGCCAACTTTCACCTCTTCAACGGGATCAGCGGCTAGAGAAATACGGATAGTGTCGCCAATGCCTTCCATCAATAGGGTGCCGATACCAATGGCTGATTTTACTGTGCCAGAGCGCAATGCACCGGCTTCAGTGATGCCCAAATGCAGTGGTTGTTCAATTTGGGGAGCGATTTTGCGATAGGCTTCCATCGCCATAAATACATCCGACGCTTTTAGACTGACTTTAAAATTATGGAAATTAAGCGAGTCGAGAATGGCAATATTATTCAGTGCAGACTCAACTAAGGCATCGGCGTTTGGCTCCTCATATTTACGTAAGAGTTCTTTACCTAAAGAACCTGCATTCACGCCAATGCGAATAGGAATATTGAGATCGCGGGCCTTGTTGACCACCTCTTTTATTTTTTGCAGACGACCAATATTGCCGGGATTGATACGCAAACAATCCACACCAAGGTCTGCGACACGCAGGGCAATCTTGTGGTCAAAATGAATATCGGCAATGAGGGGAACATTCACTAATTTTCGAATCGCACCAAAAGCCTCAGCCGCGTCGAGTGAAGGCACAGAGACGCGAACTATATCAACTCCAGCAACTTCCAAGCGTTTAATCTGCGCCACAGTTGCCTGCACATCGGTAGTCTCAGTATTTGTCATACTTTGAACGGAGATGGGAGCGTCACCGCCCACAGGTACATTGCCGACCATAATCTGGCGGCTCTTGCGTCGTTTAATCGGCGATTCCATATTCATATCATTTCGTCCGCGCTATTTTTGGCAATTTGATGGTGAAGGTCTTTGCGTTAAACGCTGCGCTCATCTGTTCTGTATTCTTTGAATCCGTTCCACATCTCCAAAAATGTTTCAACACTGTTATATCAGTTGTTGTACATTTTTTTGTAGTCGAGATACTCTTGCGAATAGGGATACAAATTCTTTAGCGCTAACGCGTAACTTTCGGCAGCATCCGTATTGCCAAACATGCGTTCCAATCTCAGGCCCATCCATAAATCTTCGGCCGTTTTAATTTCATCCTTGGTATAGAAGTCATAGTATTTTTTAGCTTTTTCATACTGCTCTTTGTTAAAATATATTTTGGTTAACTCTCTGGCGGCAGACTTTTTATCACCGCTCATTTTGGTCGATTGCAAAAAAGATTCTTCCGCTTTTTGGGGTTTATCAAGTGCCATATAACACATGCCTATGCGAGCGAATGAACGCGATCGCTGTTCATAAAGCGAATCTTCTACCACCTTCTCATACTCGGTAAGTGCCTCAGCAAAACGATTTTGCTGAAACAAAAATTCACCGTAGGAATCCCTGATCGAGGTTTTTTTCGGTGCCAGGCTTAACGCCTTTTCATAATGTTCTTCCGCCAGGTCGGGTTCGCCATCTTTCTGAAAAACCATTGCTATCCCTGCATGCGCCTCTGAGGACTTTGGATCGAGTTCCAGGGCACGCTTCATATTACGTTTGGCAGAAGCGATATCGCCTTTTTGCAAATAACCCAGTCCGAGCTCAACGCGATTGGTCAAAGCCTTATCGAAATCAACTTTTCGCGAGAATAACTGTTGTTGCTCGGTAACACAGCTGGTTAACAGCCAGCTGACAGTTACGGCTGTGATAAATTTCAACGCCAGCGTTATCACTCGTTTGTTTTGTTTAATCTTGAATAAAACGTTAAGTGGATTTGCCTGCATCACCTTATCCCTTGATGTCGCTCCGTGCATTGCTTGTATAAATTATTGGTGTTGTAGTTCGTGTTTTATAAACCACTAAGCTTTTTTTCCATTTCATCCAGTTCTTGATATACAGCCTGATTGCGTACCTCTTGGCTCAACGCATAACGCGCTTTACGACGCGTGCGATCATTGATATCTCCTGCTAGTTGCCCGCAGGCCGCCGCTATATCATCACCGCGAGGGGTGCGTATTGTGGTGGTGTAGCCTGCATCCATTAAAACTTGCTTAAACCGCTGCAGAGCATTATTACTCGGTCGCTGGTACTCGGACAGGGAAAAAGGATTAAACGGAATGAGATTTATTTTGCACGGTAGTATGCGAAGTAATTCAGCTAATTCGGCGGCGAGTTCAACGCTGTCATTCACACCCGCTATCAGCGTGTATTCAACAGTTATTACACGCTTGTCGGAACAACGCGCTAAATACCGGTTACACGCATCGAGTAATTGCTTAATCGGATATTTACGATTGATAGGTACAAGCTGATTGCGCAATTCATCATTGGGTGCATGCAGAGATATTGCCAACGACACATCGGTGAAATCACCTAAACGATCCAATTGCGGTACAACCCCAGAAGTGCTTAAGGTAAGTCGACGCTTTGATATGCCATAGCCAAAATCATGCAGCATGATATTCATGGAATCAACCACGTTGTCAAAATTCATCAGGGGTTCACCCATGCCCATCATAACAACATTGGTTACCACTCTGTTTGCGCCTGATCTTAGGGAATCAAATGATTTTGCCGCTATCCATACCTGGCCAACGATCTCAGCCGCGGTTAAATCACGATTAAATCCTTGTTTGCCCGTAGCACAAAAACTGCAATCCAGGGAACAACCCACTTGTGATGAAACACACAAGGTTCCCCGATCGTCTTCAGGTATAAAGACAGTTTCAACGCAGTTGTTGCCACCGACGTCGATCAACCACTTGCGTGTGCCGTCTACGGAAATATCCATGCTCACGACTTTAGGTGCACGTATTTCTGCAACTTCATTGAGCTTCTGCCGCAATGCCTTACCAACATTAGTCATGTCGTCAAAACTGTCGACCCCCAAATGATGTATCCATTTCATCACTTGGGTGGCGCGGAATTTTTTCTCGCCCAAATCAAGAAAAAAGGCCTCTAATTTGTCAACCGTCATACCCAACAAGTTCACCTTGGCAGGCATTACGTCGGCAAGATTAATCACCTCAATTTGAGGTGATTGAGCAGACGCAGATTGCGCAGTCTGTTCTTTGATGACGGTATCGGTGATTGCTGGGTTATTCATTAAAGTTCGAAGCCTTTGATTTTGATTGAGCTGTATCTTAGTGCTAGTTGTTGATTGCTGATTAAGCTCGCGGACAAAGCTCATTGGCGCTAAAGAAGTAACTCACTTCCCTGGCGGCAGATGTTGCAGAGTCGGAACCGTGCACAGCGTTGGCGTCGATGGATGCAGCAAAATCTGCTCGTATCGTGCCTGGCTCAGCGTCTTTTGGATTGGTTGCGCCCATTAAAGCGCGGTTTTTAGCAACTGCATCTTCGCCTTCAAGCACCTGAACCACTACTGGGCCTGAGGTCATGAATTTAACGAGGTCTGGGTAAAAAGAGCGTTCTTTGTGTTCTGCGTAAAAACCACCAGCCTGTTTTTCGGTGAGATGCAGCATTTTAGCTGCGACCAGGGTAAGGCCATTTTTTTCGAAACGGGATATAATTTCGCCAATCACATTCTTGGCAACTGCATCCGGTTTGATAATAGATAGTGTGCGCTCGACAGCCATTGAATTCTCCAATCTTCTGATATTAATGATGATAGAAGGTGAAATATTTTTCACCTTTGATATAAAAATAAACCCGCTGATTATACGCGGGTTTGTCGGTAATTAGTATGTATCACGCCACTATCAACTCTACTTTTTGCGCGATTTTCACGCTTTTACTGAGTTTTTGTAAAGCGTAAGACTAAATCTATTGCACATCTAAAATGATTATTTTTCACTCTATCATTTAAAATTTAATCCTAATCAAGTTCGGCGAGCCAGGCGGCCTGAATAGCCTCTAAGACTTTTTCTCCCGAACGATTAGGGTCATCGTCAAATTCTTCTAACAGGCACACCCATTTGTGCAGGTCGACAAAGTTAACGTATTGAGGGTTAACATCGGGATAATTATCCGCCAATTCTACGGCTATATCATAGACGTCTGTCCATTTCATAGAACGCTCCGCTTGCTTGAGTAAACGTTTTTTGTCTGCGGTTCCAAAACTAGTGTCTTTCGGAAACCATGTTGATAGTGTACTTCGGCAGTTCGACCACCAGGTTTTCATCAGTCACTATGGCCTGGCAACTTAATCTCGACTCAGACTCTAAACCCCAAGCCTTATCGAGCATATCGTCTTCGAGTTCGTCCGCTCCTTCCATGCTGTAGTAGCCTTCGCGAACAATAACGTGACAGGTTGTGCAGGCACAGGATTTTTCACAGGCGTGTTCTATGTCTATGCCATTGCGAAGTGCGGCATCTAAGATCGTCTCGCCTTCTTCAGCTTGTACAACCGCGCCTTCAGGGCATAGGTCTTCATGGGGTAAGAATATTATCTGTGGCATGAGTGCAGATTCCTAAACGCATGTCTTGAATTTAAGTGCTAGATCTAACCAAGGTTTATACATCATTAACCGAACGTCCTTTGAGTGCCAGTTTGATTGCAGCATCCATTCTGCGCGCAGCATAAGTCTCACTGAGTGCGGCAAACTTTTCAATTCCAGCTGTTATTTGTTTGGGATCGGTTGCTTGCTTTAGCAGGTCTAAATCTAAAATGGCCTGCTCAATCTCTTGCTGTTCTTCTGCTGAAAGTAATTTGCCGCCATCTGCAGCCAAGGCAGAGTGTATCGATTCCAATACACGATCCAATTCGACCAGCTGCTCGCGCAAGGCTCGAGCTTTTTTATCGTCACTGGCATGCGCAAATGACGCTTTTATCATTTCAGTGATCTGTTCATCCGCCAGGCCGTAAGATGGTTTGACTGTGATATTCGCTTCGACACCGCTGGCTTTTTCTTTGGCACTCACTTGCAGCAGCCCGTCGGCATCCACCTGAAAGCTCACTCGAATATGCGCTGCACCAGCAACCATGGGAGGAATGCCGCGCAGTTCAAATCGCACGAGAGATCGACAATCTGAAACAAGCTCGCGTTCGCCCTGCAACACATGGATTGCCATAGCTGTTTGGCCATCTTTATAGGTGGTAAATTCTTGTGCTCGCGCTACCGGAATAGTGGTGTTGCGCGGTATTACTTTTTCGACGAGTCCACCCATTGTCTCAATTCCAAGAGATAATGGAATGACATCGAGCAATAACATATCACTATCAGGTTTATTGCCGATTAAAATGTTGGCTTGAATTGCCGCACCAATTGCCACTACACGATCGGGATCGATATTGACAAGCGGTGTCGTCTGAAAATATTTGCCGACTTTTTCACGCACGCAGGGGACTCGCGTTGAACCGCCGACCATGACAACATTTTTAATCTGCTCAATACTGAGCTTGCTGTCTCTGAGTGCGCGCTTACATGACTTCAATGTTTTTTCAACGAGTGGTTCAACAATGTCATTAAATTGTTGCCGCGATATCTGGCCATTCCATTCATTAAAAATCACGGCTGTGGTTTCAACATCGGTGAGCCGTTCCTTGATATCACAAGCTAAATCCATCAGCTTTCTGGCTTGCTGACGTGACAAATTCGGCGAGGTGTTTGACTGAGCCAAAATCCACTCAGCAAGTGCGCGATCAAAATCGTCACCACCTAATGCACTATCGCCACCGGTGGCGAGCACCTCGAAAACACCGGCGGACAGTCGCAAAATAGAAATATCAAATGTGCCGCCGCCCAGGTCGTAAATGGCAATGATGCCTTCATCGCCTTGATCAAGGCCGTAGGCAACAGCGGCAGCGGTCGGTTCATTTAATAAGCGCAAAACATTAATACCGGCGAGTTGTCCGGCAGCCTTAGTCGCCTCGCGTTGTGCTTCGTCAAAATAGGCAGGCACGGTAATAACGGCACCAGCAATATCTGAGCCGAGGGATTTTTCAGCTCGATCAATCAAGATTTTCAGAATTTCCGCAGAAACTTCCACCGGACTTTTATCGCCTGCCACCGTGTGAATAAGTGGCATATGGCCGGCTTCACCGATGAAATCATAGGGCAGGTTTTCTCCTAAGCGCGAGACATCTTCTATACCTCTGCCCATAAATCTTTTAACAGAGATAATGGTGTTGGATGGATCGTCGCTAGCGGCTTCTTTGGCGCTATGTCCAACATCAACTTTTTCGTCGCTGAGATAGCGGACAACCGAGGGCAGTAAATAGCGGCCTTCTTCATCTGGAAGCGTGTCAGTAATTGCGCCTTTAACAGCAGCGACCAACGAATTAGTGGTCCCCAGGTCTATGCCTACTGCATGTTTGCGCTGATGGGGGGCTTGCGATTGACCGGGCTCGGAAATCTGAAGTAGTGCCATAATCTTTCTTTATAAAATATTTCGGGCTAAGCCGAGAAAAACAATTGGGGGTTATGAAAAACAGTTCAGTTATAAATCGCTAATCAAACAGTTCTTCTTCGAGGTTATCAATATCCTGAGTTATTTTATCCATAAACTGCAGCTTTAGCACAGCCTTCTTCGCCGCCAGCAGATCACCCTTGCTGATGCTGTCAGAATATACATCGATGAGATTTTGGCTTTGTAGTTGGACTTGCTGACGAATCTGTTTCAGTTCATCTTCAGATCCTTGCTGACTTTTGATATCTGCCAAGGCTTCGCGAATTTCAACTTGCTCCATGAGAAACAGGGTATCGATATCAGCTGTACCTTGTTGATCTAAAGCGACGCCATTCAGTTCCAAAAGATATTGTGCACGACTCAAAGGTGTCGCAAGTACATTAAACGCTTCATTAATGAATGCCGCATATTGTACGGCCATTCTTTTTTCTCGAACCGACGCATTGGCAAACTTGTCCGGGTGAACCCCCTTTTGCAATTCACGATATCTAGTGGCTAATTCACTCGTATCAATCACAAAAGCCGAAGGTATATTGAAGACCTGGAAATAATTTTGGGTGACATCCATAAGAGACATACAAGGTATAAGAGAAATAAAAGGCCTAAGACATGAGTTTATTCTAACGGTCAGCGAGAGGATCTTGCAGTTGTCAGCTTGATGCTAGACGTTGAAACTTTCCCCGCAACCACACTCATTTTGGACGTTGGGATTATTAAACTTAAAGCCTTCGTTTAGACCTTCTTTGACAAAATCCAACTCAGTGCCGTCGAGGTAGACGAGACTTTTTGGGTCAACTAAAACTTTGACGCCAAAGTTATCGAAAACATTGTCATCATTGGAAGGTTGATCAACAAACTCCAGCATATAGGCCATGCCTGAGCATCCTGATGTCTTGACGCCCAGACGAATACCAAAACCATTACCGCGTTGCTCCAACTGCTTGCTTATATGTTTAGCTGCAGCTTGTGTCATGGTAATTGACATAATGACTCCTAACTATCTTTACGATCTAAATATCACAAGTACTACTAACTATTAATGTTCTGTTGCTTGGACTTAAAGTCGCTTATCGCTGCCTTGATGGCATCTTCTGCCAGCACCGAACAGTGAATTTTCACCGGTGGTAAAGCAAGTTCTTCAGCGATATCCACATTTTTAATCAAGGACGCTTCATCCAATGTTTTACCTTTCACCCATTCAGTTAACAATGAGCTGGAAGCAATCGCAGAGCCACATCCATACGTTTTAAATTTTGCATCTTCGATGATGCCTGCTGCATTCACCTGAATTTGCAACCGCATTACATCGCCGCAAGCTGGAGCACCGACCATACCAGTACCGACATTACTTGCGTTGGTATCCATCTTGCCGACATTTCGCGGATTTTCGTAGTGATCTAAAACTTTTTCATTGTAAGCCATATCAATTTCCTCGCGCTCAAGGTTAGAAAATTTTTGAGCATTTTTAAATTTAGTCTGCCAATCGGTTTAGCTGCGCCACCAATACAATCCTCTCAAGACTTAGACAGCAGAGAGATTAATGTGCTGCCCATACAACCTTGTTGAGATCGACACCGTCCTTGTACATGTCCCATAGAGGTGAAAGATCGCGTAATTTGCTAACAGCTTTTTTCACGCTCTCAATAACATAATCAACATCTTCATCAGTGGTAAATCGGCCGATCGAAAACCGTATCGAACTATGTGCCAATTCGTCGCTCATACCCAAAGCTCTGAGTACATACGACGGCTCTAAACTTGCCGAAGTACAAGCCGAGCCCGAAGAGACCGCTAAATCTTTTAGCGCCATCATTAACGACTCACCTTCGACGAAATTAAAACTGGCATTGAGATTACCCGCGATTCTGCTATCAATATCGCCATTAGCGTAGACTGCTTCCATATCTTTGAGGCCATTCCACATGCGTTGGCGCAACGCAAGGATACGTTTGTTCTCTTCGGCCATCTCTAGTTTCGCAATACGAAATGCTTCTCCCATGCCGACAATTTGGTGCGTGGGTAATGTACCGGAACGCATGCCACGCTCGTGACCACCGCCATGCATCTGTGCTTCTAATCGAACACGCGGCTTGCGAGTTACGTACAAAGCACCAATCCCTTTTGGACCGTAAATTTTATGTGCCGAAAAAGACATGAGATCTACTTTTAACGCAGCAAGATCTATATCAACTTTACCAGCGCTTTGCGCCGCATCGACGTGGAAAATAATGTTCTTGGCACGCGTCAATTCACCGATCGCGGCAATATCATTTATAACGCCAATTTCATTATTAACATGCATGATCGAGACTAAAATAGTGTCTTCACGAATAGCATCAGCAACCGCCTGCGGTTCGATAAAACCCTTTTCGGTGGGAGCTAAATAAGTAACTTCAAAACCATCACGCTCCAACTGTCGGCAAGAATCGAGCACGGCTTTATGTTCAATCTTCGAGGTAATGATATGTTTGCCACGTTTACCATAAAAATAGGCCGCGCCTTTAATGGCCAGATTATCTGACTCTGTTGCACCTGATGTCCAAACAATCTCACGTGGGTCTGCATTCACCAATTCAGCTACATAGCGTCTGGCATTTTCAATCGCTTCTTCAGCTTTCCAGCCAAATACGTGGGAACGAGAAGCGGGATTGCCAAAATTCCCCTCGTGGGTCAGGCACTCAATCATCTTCTCGGCTACCCGCGGATCAACTGGCGTAGTAGCGGCATAATCTAAATAGATGGGTAACTTCATTCTTCTGCTCTCAAATTACAAATTAAAAACCAGAACTAACACTTACTCTACCTGACAATAAAAAATATTTGTCCGTTTTTAATATTCACTTATTTAAAACGCCTACAGCGTTTTAACCTTAACCTGATTTTCATTCATTGTTCTGGACAATTCAGCATTGACCTGCTCCAGCTCTGCATTGAGCTGCTTTTTATCCTGACGATTGGCCACTTCTTGAATTTCACGTTGCGACACCAAACTGCCCAAGCTAATGCCACTTAAAAATCCATGTATTTTTTCACTTAAATCATCCCACAGATGATGAGTTAGGCATTTTTCACCCTGTTGGCAGTCACCGGCTTTATTGCATTCGGTAACGTCTACTGATTCATTAACAGCATCAACTATCTGTGCCACAAAAATTTGTGCACTATCTCTACTTAAGGTGTAACCACCGCCAGGACCACGTACACTCGACACAAGTTCATTACGACGCAATTTGGCAAATAGTTGTTCTAAATACGAAAGGGAGATCCCTTGTCTTTTGGAAATTTCAGCTAGGCTGACCGGCCCTTTTTGTGTATGAAGAGCCAAATCCAACATTGCAGTAACTGCATATCTACCTTTTGCTGTAAGTCGCATGGTATTTACCTGTTGTTAAGCATCGAAACGGGATAAGGTTGTTAAATTATTTAATACCTGAGTAATTTAGTCAACTAAATAATTGAGTAAATTAGTCGGGTATTAGAGCAATTGCCTATATCCCCCAACTCTCAGATCAACATTTAAACTAAGCCTTTCAATTGTCTGGGGTTATTTGTCTACTGCCCTATTAGTTTCGCCCAAAATACCACGCAAAATATTTACCTCCATTCGATCTAAATTCACCCGATTATAAAGGCGGCGTAATCTAGTCATGGTTTGTTTAGGGTTATTGGGATCGAGAAAATCCAATCGCACCAGTGTCTCTTGAAGATGAAGAAAGAAGCGCTCAATTTCTTCAACGCTAGCGCGTTCCATATCCCATTCGGGCGGAGCTAATTCATCACTATCTAAATTAGAAAGATAGGACATGCGCAATTCGTAAGTTAAGACCTGAACTGCTGTAGCCAAATTCAGCGCCGAATATTCAGGATTTGCCGGTATATGAACATGATAATTACAGCGCTGCAGTTCTTCATTGGTCAATCCACGATCCTCTCGACCAAATATCAGAGCTATATCTCTGCCTGTAACCTCTTTCTGAACAACTGCTGCAAACTCTTTTGGATTCAGTAACGGCCAGGGTATGCGTCGTTCGCGTGCACTTGTGCCAACGACCAAGCCGCAATCACCAATCGCCTCATCTAAGGTTGCAGTGACGACTGCTTGATCCAAAATGTCCGCAGCACTGGCTGCACGCCAAATCGCCTCTGGGTGTGGATATTTTTGCGGCCCGACCAGATAGAGTTTTGACAGGCCCATATTTTTCATCGCCCGCGCAGCACCCCCAATATTTCCGGGATGAGAGGTGTTCACAAGCACTATACGAACTTTATTGAGCATTTGACCTCTATAAATACAATACGCCTATCATTTTTCGATCAATCTTTGTTAAGCGCGCGCAGTTTAACAAATCCTTGCTAAGAGTTCTTTGACAAATTATCCCTGAGATTAGCTAATTATTTTCAATGATTAATGTAGCGTGCGGTTAAAGTTGTTAGAATCCACGCCCGAATCTTCTCCTCCACTTTTTAGGTGCCGTCAGATTATGGAGCCAATGATCAATATCGCCCTAAGGGCGGCGAGAAAAGCTGGTGATCTTATAGCCCGCGCCTCTGAGCGACTCGATATTATTCACATCGAGGAAAAAAACGTTAACGACTTTGTTACTGATATAGACAAAGCCGCTGAAAAAGAAATCATCTATCAATTGCAGAAGGCATTTCCAGAGCACAATATTCTGGGCGAAGAGAGCGGCGAGACAACAGGCAAAAATAATCAGTCTGACTATCAGTGGATAATTGATCCATTGGATGGGACTACCAATTTTATCCGCGGTATCCCTCACTATTGTGTTTCGATCGGCTGCAAGTACCAAGGAAAACTTGAACACGCGATTGTGCTGGATCCAATTAGACAAGAAGAATTCACTGCAAGTCGCGGCAGAGGTGCTTTTCTTAACGGCAGGCGCATTCGAGTCTCGAAGGCATTGAGTCTGGACGGCGCGTTGCTCGGCACAGGACTGCCTTTCCGTGCAGAGCAGCAAGAAGCGGTAAAAGAATACATGGAAATTTTGCAAGAACTCTCGATGAAAACTGCTGGTATTCGCCGAGCAGGCGCTGCGGCCTTGGACTTAGCTTATGTTGCAGCCGGTCGCTTTGACGGTTTTTGGGAATATGGTTTAAAAGAGTGGGATATTGCAGCCGGCGCCTTACTGATCCAAGAAGCTGGTGGTCTCGTCGGTGATTTTTCCGGTGGGCATAATTTTATGAAGACTGGAAATATTATTGCAGGCAGTCCTAAATGTTTTAAAGCATTACTGCAAATAATTCAGCCCAAGTTAAAACATCTCGATTCATAGTCCTAGGGCACTGCATTTATTGCATTACAAAAAAATGGCCCAGAATTAAGGGCCATTTTTTTGCTTCTCAAAACCATACTCATTAAGGCCTATCGTCGACCTCACCACGCTCGGTCTTTTCTGGCCCTATCATATCCTCTCGTTTCGCACCCAGTGCTACCACTACGGCAGAAGCAATATATACCGTTGAATAGGTACCAGAAAAACAACCAATAAGGAGCGCCAGGGAGAAAGTATGCAGAACCTCGCCACCAAAGAAAAACAATGCCAAAAGCACCAGCACTACCGTCAAAGAAGTTGCGATAGTTCTATCGAGTGTTTGCGTAATAGAAATATTAATTGTATCTATCACCGTGCCACGGCGAATCTTGTAAAAATTCTCGCGAATCCGGTCATAGATAACAATGGTGTCATTGATAGAGTAACCGATTATCGACAGCACCGCCGCCAACACATTGAGATCAAAATCCCATTTAAATAGCGAGAACATACCTACAGTAACAATCACGTCGTGAAACAATGCAACGATTGCTCCTGCGGAAAATTTGAATTCAAAGCGGAAGGCGACGTAAAGCATGATAAGAAAAAATGCGAGCAAGATTCCCAGACCGCCTTTATCCCGCAATTCGTCGCCTACTTGAGGACCGACATACTCCATACGTTTGAGTTCAACGGAAGCACCGTCCCTCTTTAAAACATTCAATAACACCTCGCCCTGTTTTGCTTGCTCGCCAGTATCGACTGTTAAATTCTGTTGTAAGCGAATCAGAACATCTGTATCCGCCCCATACTTAACAACATTAAAATTGTGATATCCCCCATTCGTTAATTGCTCGCGAATCACGTCGAGCGATACCGGCTGCTTATATTCAACTTCCAAAAGAGTTCCGCCGGTAAAATCCAGACCAAGCTGTAACCCATTAACACAAAGAGAAATGATCGAAACGATTATTAAAATGCTTGAGAAAATACCCGCTATTCGGCGTTTCCCCATAAAATCAATTACTTTTTCTTCAGACATATATTACGCTCCGTGAATAAAACCGATTTTTAACGTACTCAATTCACGGCCGCCGTAAATTAAATTAACCATAGCCCGAGTGACATAAATAGCGGTAAACATCGAAGTAAAAATCCCAATCGATAAAGTCACCGCAAACCCTTGCACTGGTCCAGTACCAACTGCCATCAAAATAAATCCGGCAATCAATGTGGTGAGGTTCGAGTCAAAAATTGTCAAAAATGCCCGATGAAAACCCGCATTAATAGCGGCTTGTGGCGCAGCACCATTTCTGAACTCCTCCCGTATGCGGGCGAAAATCAAGACGTT